>TARA_B110000503_G_scaffold143474_1_pt1 | contig 11944 bp, 9 predicted proteins | sample TARA_B110000503 | Tara Oceans TARA_B110000503 (sample SAMEA4397472) | marine metagenome | biome: Polar Biome; feature: [SRF] surface water layer (ENVO:00010504); material: water (ENVO:00002006), including particulate matter (ENVO:01000060) such as... | depth 5 m
GGCTCCCCATCCACATTCAACCTAAAGTGAGAATTTGCTCCACCTGCCAGTTGGATAGAAGTTCGAATACTCTCATTATACGGATTATATACTAATATTTGTTTCGTTACTGATCGTGGTTTTTGTAAGCTTACTTTAGTAAATACGGTGTCAAACCACAAGGTGTCGGTATTCACTTTTACCGTATCATTTAAATTGAATTTATCCTTTCTACACGATGTGCTAGTAAGGTAAAATGCCATCAAAAGCACTAAATATGGGGCTAATTGCTTCAAGGATTTAAAACGCTATAGGCAAAGGAAATATTTTATTCGGAGTATTCACTTTTATTCATTCCTAAATATTGAGTAAGGGTTCTTTTTATCTTAAGGTTCAAGTCATTTATACGTATATAAGAATTTCAAATATCTAATTTACACAAGTCGAGTTCATCTTTGAAAAGAATTATAGTCTGAAACTAAACAATTATGAAGAAATTATTTTTACTCACTTTATTAGCTACTGTTGCCATCTCGTGCACTAAAAGTGGCGATGCAAATCAAGATGAAGGCGGTTGCCCATTTGGATTTGATGGCATGAAAAAACATAACGATGCAAACGATAACCAAGATTGGTGGCCTAACCAATTAGATTTATCTGTACTTCGACAACATTCAGATCTTTCTAACCCTATGGGAGAAGATTTTGATTACGAAGCTGCATTCAATAGTCTTGACTATTACGCTTTAAAAGAAGATATTAAAAAAACACTTACAGAATCTAAAGACTGGTGGCCAGCAGACTATGGTAATTATGGGCCACTATTTATACGGATGGCTTGGCATAGTGCAGGAACGTATCGTACAGGGGATGGAAGAGGGGGTTCTCGTGAAGGCCAACAACGATTTGCCCCATTAAACAGCTGGCCGGATAATGCCAACCTGGATAAAGCTAGAAGATTACTTTGGCCTATCAAGCAAAAGTATGGCAATAAAATATCATGGGCAGATATGATGGTACTGTCAGGAAACGTAGCGTTAGAGTCTATGGGTTTTGAAACGATAGGATTCTCAGGTGGTAGAAAAGATGTATGGGAGCCGGCAAAAAATGTGTATTGGGGTTCTGAAAAAGAAATGTTGGATGATAAGCGATATACCAAAGATGGTACACTTGAAAAACCACTCGCAGCGGTTCAAATGGGTCTTATTTATGTTAATCCAGAGGGACCTAATGGTAACCCGGATCCAGTAGCAGCAGCTAAGGCTATTCGTGAAACATTTGGCCGTATGGGGATGAATGATGAAGAAACCGTTGCGCTTATTGCAGGTGGTCATACCTTGGGTAAAACACATGGTGCAGCTCCAGGTTCACATTTGGGTGCAGCGCCCGAAGGTGCGGATATAGAAGAACAAGGATTTGGATGGAAGAATAATCATAAGTCAGGTAAAGGTCCTGATGCTATTACTTCAGGTTTAGAAGTAATATGGACCCAATCACCTACAAAATGGAGTCAAGGGTTTTTCAAAAGTTTATTTGAAAACGAATGGGAACTTACCAAAAGCCCAGCAGGAGCGCATCAATGGGAAGCGAAAAATGCAAAAGAGCAATTCCCGGACGCATTTGATTCTAAAAAATACCATAATCCTACTATGCTAACCACAGATCTTTCGCTCAGATTTGATTCTACTTACGCTCCAATATCACGCAGATTTTATAAAAATCCAGATGAGTTTAATGCCGCATTTGCAAGAGCATGGTTTAAACTTACACACCGAGATATGGGACCATCGTCTACTTATATGGGGCCTGAAGTGCCAAAAGAGGAATTTATTTGGCAAGACCCTATCCCAAAATCAAATGGTGTACTAATTAATGCAACGGATATTAAATCATTAAAATCAACTATTCTAAATTCGGGCTTATCCGTAAGTGAGCTCATCACCACGGCGTGGGCTTCTGCATCTACCTATAGAGGTTCAGACAGAAAAGGGGGTGCAAATGGAGCTAGAATTTGCCTGGAGCCGCAACGTAGCTGGGAAGTAAATAATCCTTCTCAGTTAAATAAAGTGATAGCCGTATTACAATCCGTGCAAAAAGATTTCAATGCGAAATCAGGTGCTAAAAAAGTATCGATTGCAGATCTTATTGTGTTGGGAGGAAGCGCTGCTTTAGAGAAAGCGGCCAAAGATGGAGGTTACACGATTACAGTACCGTTTACGCCAGGTAGAATGGATGCTACTCAAGCCCAAACGGACAAAGCGGGTATGGCAGTGTTAGAACCAATGGCGGATGGTTTCAGAAACTATCTTAAAACGAAATACACCTTATCTACGGAAGAACTACTAGTAGATAAAGCACAATTACTCACACTAACAGCGCCAGAAATGACTGTTTTGGTTGGGGGTATGCGTTCTTTAGGGGCTAATTACGATAACTCAAAAACAGGGATACTTACTGCCAATCCTGGTATATTAAGCAATGACTTCTTCATAACCTTATTAGATATGAATACCGAAGTAAAAGCGATAGATGCTAAAAAAGAACTATTTGAAGGTAAAGATCGCACTACCGGCAAAGTGAAATGGACAGCTAGTCGTGCAGATCTAATCTTTGGTTCAAACTCAGAGCTTAGAGCTTTGGCAGAAGTGTATGCCAGTTTTGATGGTCAAGATAAGTTCGTAAAAGATTTTGTAAATGCATGGGTAAAAGTGATGAATCTCGATAGATTTGATTTATAAAAATCTTCATTTACCATAAATAGATCACGTAATCTGCAACAGTAGATTTACACGAGAAAGGCTAGTCTTAATTTGACTAGCCTTTTTTTTGTTGGGGTTTCAGTTATTTTGAAGCGTTTAGATAAACTATTGTATGATAGGGATTAATGGGAATGTAATAAAAATTAACTAGGTACTTTACGGCCATTAACTTCCCTAGTCCATTTAATAAATACCCACAAAAAATATAAATCAGAGCATTAAATAAACTAATCTTGTGTCTTAAGATTAACTATTGAATTTGGAACATAAAAAATATAATGATTTAGGTTTAGGTGTTAGAGCATCAGCAGGACGATACCGTATATTGAATAAAGATGGCTCGTTTAATGTACAAATGACCAATCTTCCATTTAAAGAAAGGGTTAATTTTTTTCATTATTTGGTTAGTGTGTCATGGTCTCGTTTTTTTGGCCTTTTAGTGTTGAGCTATTTTGTAATCAATATCTTGTTTGCTTTATTTTATTTTCTTGTCGGGGTAGAGCACCTCTCGGGTATAGAAGGCTCACATGGGTTTGAGCATTTTTTAGGAGCCTTTTTCTTTAGTGCTCAAACGCTCACTACGTTAGGTTATGGGAGAGTTGCCCCTATTGGTTTAATTACCAATAGTATAGCAGCTACAGAATCGATGATTGGTCTTTTACTTTTCGCCCTGGCTACGGGTATGTTGTACGGTCGTTTTTCTAAGCCCACTGCCAAAATAAAATACAGTAGTAACGCTGTGATAGCCCCTTATCAAAATATCAATGGATTTATGTTTCGGTTACTCAATCCACATAAAAATCAACTGCTTGAGGTAGAGGCTAATATATCTCTCTCCTGGTTAAAAGACAATTCTGAAATGAGAGACTTTTTTCAACTGGACTTGGAACGGAATTCCGTAATTTTTTTAACTAGCGCATGGACCGTTGTACATCCTATAACTCAAGAAAGTCCTATGTATGGGGTAACAGATGATATACTAATAAAAAAAGATGCCGAATTTATTATTACGATTAAGGCCTTCGATGAGTCATCAGCACAGTTAGTGTATTCCCGTACTTCGTATAAAGCGAACGAGGTACGCTGGAGCGAAAAATTTGCGTATATCATAGATCATTCTGCCGTTGGACTGAGTATAGATGCCAGTAGACTAGGGGAATCTCATAAAGCAGACTTGAATTTATAGCCCCTAATAACCAACGCTACCATAACGAACAATCATGACAACTTTTACCAAAAACATAATTATCTTCCTAATCATCAACGTTGCGGCACTAGGCATTGGCGGTTTCTTGATGGGAGACGGGCCAAGTGGAGAATATTATCAATCTATAAATAAAGCTCCGTGGACACCTCCCGGATGGTTGTTTGGTGCTGCATGGACACTTATTATGGTGTGCTTTAGTTTTTATATGGCCTATTGGTTCAAAGCCGAAAATGATAAAACTGTTTGGGGATTATTTGCATTGCAATTTGCACTTAATGTGGGATGGAATCCGTTATTTTTTTATTTTCACTTGGCATTGCCAGGACTTCTAGTCATAATAGCTTTAACCGCTTTGGTTGGCTATTTATTAGTGAGCAATTGGAGTTTGTTAGGTAATGTATCCTTACTTATAGTACCCTACTTCGTTTGGTTATGCATTGCTACGTCACTAAATTGGTATGTTTTGCTAAAGAATTAAGATAATAGCAACTCATTTCGTTGGCTTATTAATTATAGTAGGCATAAACTTGGGTAGTTACGTTTTATAACAAAACACTTAGTCTACTCAAAACGTTACCTTTGCACACAAAATCATGTCTATTACGCAACGACCATTATCCGCCTGGCTGCCCATTACCAAAAAAGAGGTAGAAGATAGGGGCTGGGGTGAGCTTGATGTAATTCTGATTACGGGCGATGCCTACATAGACCATCCCGCTTTCGGAGCGGCTGTTATTGGCCGTATTATTCAAAGCGAAGGGCTTCGGGTAGCGATTATTCCACAACCTAATTGGCAAGATGATTTACGTGATTTTAAAAAATTAGGTGCACCAAGATTATTTTTTGCAGTTACCTCAGGTAATATGGATTCTATGGTGAATCACTATACCGCTCGTATGCGACGAAGAGCCACAGATGCTTATTCGCCAGGAGGGTTAAATACGCTTCGCCCTGATTATGCACTCACTGTTTATTGTAAAATACTTAAAGATTTATATCCTCATACGCCTGTATTAGCAGGAGGTATTGAAGCGTCATTGCGCAGGGTTACGCATTACGACTATTGGAAAGACGAGCTCATGCCTAATATTTTGGAGACAAGTAAAGCGGATCTCGTAGTTTACGGTATGGGTGAAAAACCTTTGCGTGAAATCTTACAACTGCTTAAAAAAGGAGTGCCTTTCCATCAACTTACCATGGTAAAGCAAACTGCTTACCAGCGGCCAGCAGAAGATGGAATCCCTAAAAACAAACATTGGAAGGACATAGAACTCAATGCACATGAAGTTTGTTTGGAAGACAAAAAAGCATTTGCGTCTAACTTTAAACACGTAGAACAAGAAAGTAATAGCGTACAAGCCAAACGCATCATTCAAAATACCTACGATAAAAATCTAATTATTAATCCGCCTTTTGAAACTATGACGGAAGCAGAAATAGATTTTGCGTTTGACCTTCCCTATACACGATTACCTCATCCTAAATATGCTAAAAAAGGGCCGATTCCAGCATATGAAATGATTAAGTTCTCTATCAACACACATAGAGGATGTTTTGGTGGATGTAGTTTTTGTACAATTTCAGCCCATCAAGGTAAGTTTATTGCTAGTCGTTCTGAAGAGTCTATCATGAAAGAAGTAGAGCAAGTAACTGAGATGCCCGATTTTAAAGGCTATTTGAGTGATATTGCTGGCCCAAGTGCTAATATGTATAAGATGAAGGGTAAAGACCAGTCTATTTGTGATAGGTGTAACACCCCAAGTTGCATACATCCCGTGGTTTGCGATAACTTAGAAACCAGTCATAAACCCATGACGGACTTGTATAGAAAAATAGATGCTCATCCAAAAATCAAAAAAGCATTTGTGGGTTCGGGAATTCGTTACGATTTGCTAACGAAATCCTATAATAAAAAAGGAGATGAAAAAGATATGCTTGAATATATGGAGCAGCTTCAAACGCGACATGTTTCCGGTCGATTAAAAGTAGCCCCAGAGCACACTTCAGATGACACACTTAAAATAATGAGAAAGCCGAAGTTTGAGCATTTTCATAGTTTTAAGAAGATGTATGACAAGATAGATCAGAAATTTAACCTGAATCAAAAACTTATTCCCTACTTCATCTCTAGTCACCCTGCGTGTAAGGAAGAAGACATGGCAAACTTAGCTGCAGAAACTAAAGAAATGGGTTTTCAGCTGGAGCAAGTACAAGACTTTACACCCACACCTATGACTGTGGCTACGGTTATCTACTATTCGGGTTATCATCCCTATAGACTAGAAGAGTATTACGTTCCCAAAACGAAAAAAGACAAAGAAAATCAACATCGCTTTTTCTTCTGGTATAAGCCCGAAAACCAACAATGGATTCGTGATAGATTGCATGGAACCGCTCAAGCAGGGCTAATCAATACGTTGCTCAGCAAGGCGTCTCCTAGTAAGAAACGGTATAAAGGTAAAGCAGATAAATTTATCAAAAAACACGGTAACCCAAACAACCAAGGCATGGAAAAGTACATGAAGAAGCCTGGAAATGGGAAGGGGTGTTGAGAAACGAATGTTTCTAGAATAGAGTGCTTTTGTAGTCTGAATGTTTTTGGTTAGTATTTCCTAACGCAATTCAAAGTTTTTACCCAAATATACTTTACGTACCATTTCGTCTTCAGCTAATTCTTTAGCAGTTCCTTTTTTAAGTAATCTACCTTCAAAAAGCAAGTAAGCTCTATTTACCAAACTTAACGTAGCGTGTACATCGTGGTCGGTGATAAGTACGCCAATATTTTTGGTAACCAGTTTTTGCACTATTTCTTGAATGTCTTCCACGGCAATGGGATCTACACCTGCAAAGGGTTCGTCAAGCAAAATAAATTTAGGATCGGTAGCCAAGGCTCTAGCTATTTCACATCTTCTGCGCTCGCCACCACTAAGCACCTTGCCTAAGTTTTTTCGCACTTTCTCTAGTCCAAACTCAGCGATAAGAGATTCTGTTTTATCTCTTTGTTCTTCCACGCTTTTGTTCGTCATTTCCAGTACTGCACGTATGTTATCCTCGACGGTTAAATCTCTAAAAACAGATGCCTCTTGTGGCAAGTAGCCAACGCCTCGTTGAGCTCGTTGGTACATGGCTTTGCCGGTTATATCCTCATCATCTAAAAAAACTCTTCCAGCATCGGGTTTTACTAATCCTACTACCATATAAAAAGTAGTTGTTTTTCCTGCACCATTCGGTCCAAGTAAACCAACAATTTCGCCCTGCTCTACTTCAAGTGACATATCATTCACCACCTTCCGTTTTTTGTATTGTTTTATAAGATTTTCGGCCCGTAAACGCATTTATAGTTCAAAAGTAATGTCTAATGAATAGCAAATATGTGTTTTCAATTATATTTGTCGAATTAATTAATATTAAAGATGAAAAAAATACTTTTAAATCTGCTTATTTTAGCTGGAATGTCAGTTCAGAGTAATGCTCAACAATGGTTGCAAGTAAAGGGTGGAGCCGGTCTAGCATTAGCACAAGGATATGAGGGTACCACGCCAGGAGTGGGCATATTAGGTGGATTGGGTTACAAGTACCAAATCTACAAGAGATTGATGATGGAAGGAGATGTTCTTTTTGATTCTCGAGCACTCTCTTATCCAACCAATCAAATAGATAAAGATGGATTTACAATTATGACTCCAGGTGGCGGTTCATACGTACAAATTCCAATTACTATTCAATATATGATTCCGTTCAAAAAGAAACAACTTATACCGTATAGAGTCGGCCAGCCACAATCGTACTTTTTTCTTGAGGGAGGACCATATTTCGCCTATGGATTAAGTGTGACTACATATAATAATCCAGATTTTATAGCTCCTTTTTTGGGTACTGCTGATACGTTTACGGCAGCAGGCTTAACTCCGCGTAAAATAGATGTAGGCATCACTGCCGGTATCGGAGTTAATTTTAAAATCGGTGAAAATGGAAAAAGATTTATCGTTGGAGCCCGATCTAATTTTGGCATGCTTAATATTTATAACGACGATAGACTAGGTAAAGCAACTAATTTAGCATTAATGGGTTACGTAGCCTATGATATAAACTTAACTAAAAGAGAACATATTAGACATCCTTGGTAATTCTAATATCCTTCAGCATCAGTTGAATGGATGATACATTACGAAAAACATTTTCATTAATCTGAAAGCAGGCTTCAAAAGAGTCTGCTTTTTTTATGTCAGTATATTGTGCAGCCATACCAAATCCAACGGCTGCTATAGCCGATTTAGAGCGCTTAATGTTTAATCTAATATGCTCTTGTGTCTGACCAATTATTTTGCCCGTCCCGTCATCTTTTAAGTTTTTGGCGTAAAAAACGGGAGTCAGATTCCCCGGACCGAAGGGAGCCATTTTATTCAGAATGTTTAAGAATTTCATGTCTGCATCGTCTACATCTAGCTGAGCATCATAATACACTTTTGGCGTGAGCATTTCCTCATCTAATATTTCTTCACCTACTTTTTCGAATGCCTCGCGAAATGCCTCAAGATTTTCAGCCTTAAGTGTCATCCCCGCCGCATACATATGTCCGCCAAACTGAATTAAATGTTCACTGCATTTTTCCAATGCAGCATGCACATCAAAACCGCTTATACTGCGGGCACTCCCCGCTAGAATACCTTCGCCACTTTTAGTAAGTATAATAGTGGGTCGGTAGTATAGCTCAATAGCTCTACTCGCAGCAATACCAACGACACCTTTATGCCAGTCTTCCTTATAAAATACATGTGTTTTACGATGTAGTAATGCTGGGTTTTTAGCAATAATTTCCTGAAAATCTGCTGTAATTTTTTGATCGACAAGCTTTCGACTGGCATTCTGGGTTTGTAGTTCAGTAGCGTATTGATCGGCCGTTGCTTCGTCTGAAGCTATGAGCATTTTAACAGCACTTTTAGCATCGTCCATGCGTCCAGCAGCATTTATACGAGGTCCTATATAAAATACTAAATCTCCGATAGTGAGTTCGTCTTTGTTGATTGATATTTCTTTGAGTTTGCGCAATCCAAGTCGAGGTTGTTGATTTATTATTTTCAGACCAAAATGGGCGATGATTCTATTTTCGTCCACAATCGGAACTATGTCACTCGCAATACTAAGTGTGGCATAATCCAGGTACTGTAAATATTCGCGTTCATCCAAGTCATTCACTTGACTATAGGCTTGAGCTAGTTTCAATCCGATGCCGCATCCTGCCAATTCTTTGAACGGATATTCACAATCACTTCGCTTAGGATCTAAAACCGCAACCGCTTTTGGAATCTCTGCACCGGGCAGGTGATGGTCACAGATGATGAAGTCTATCCCCAAACTAGTCGCATAATCTATTTTGTCAATAGAACGAATACCGCAATCTAAGGCTATGATTAAGCTTAAGCCATTTGCCTTAGCATAGTCGATGCCGTCATTGCTAATGCCATAACCTTCCTTGTAGCGGTCTGGGATGTAGTAATCTATTTTATCAAATTTATCTTTAAAAAAAGAATAAGCCAAGGCTACGGAAGTGGTCCCATCTACATCGTAATCCCCAAAGATTAAAACGCCTTCTTTCTGTTGTTGTGCAGTTTGAATTCGCTCAATAGCCTTATCCATATCTCTCATCAAGAAAGGATCGTGCATGTCACCAATTCTAGGATTGAAGAATTTTTTGACCTTATCTGACGAATCAATGCCTCGCTGTACCAACATTTTAGCGATTATTTCAGGTGCATTTAGCTCTTGGGTAAGCACATCTACTAGTGCTTGATCAGGAGCTGATTTCTGTTTCCAGATTTTGGTTTTTAAAATTGAATTTTCCAATATGAATAGCGTTAGGATAGCAATTGATGAGTGCTATCCATTATTTTTCAAAAATAAATAAATAAACGGGAAGCCCTATGCTTGTCTATCAAGACTCAGGGAGAAGTTAGAGTGAGAAGATTAAACGTCTTTATGCCAAACTAATTTCGACTTGGCTTAAATCAATAAACTCTTGAACGCGGGTATTTACTTCTTCGGTACTCAAGTTTATGATTCGTTCGGTTCCAAATTTTTCTACACAGAAACTAGCCATGGCACTACCATATATTACCGCTCGTTTCATGTTGGCAAACGAAATGTCATCTGAAGCAGCGAGGTGACCAATAAATCCACCGGCAAAAGTGTCACCGGCTCCTGTTGGATCAAATACGGATTCTAAAGGTAAAGCAGGACAATAGTATATCTTGTCTTCGCCAAATAATAGTGCGCCATGCTCTCCTTTTTTAATAATAAGAAACTTTGGACCCATGGCCATTATTTTTTTAGCAGCTGTTTTAAGTGCATACTCACCACTTAATTGACGAGCTTCTTCATCATTGATAATAAGTACGTCAACTAGGGCTATGGTCTTATCTAATTCTTCGCGAGCAATATCCATCCAAAAGTTCATGGTGTCCATTGCGATTAGTTTTGGCTTGGTTTCCATTCGCTCAATAACGGTACGTTGCACTTCTGGCGAAAGATTACCTAGCATTACATAGTCACTGCCTTGATAGGTGGCAGGTATAATTGGATCAAAATCACCCAATACATTTAATTCAGTAACCAAAGTGTCTCGACTATTCATATCATTATGGTATTTGCCGCTCCAAAAAAATGACTTCTCATTTTCTTTGATTTGTAAACCCTCTGTATTGACGCCATGTTTTTCTAACAAGGTGATATCTTCCTTTGGGAAATCTCCGCCGACTACAGCCACTAGATTTACATTATGGGTAAAATAGCTACTGCTTAGTGAAATATAGGTGGCAGCACCACCAATTATTTTATCTGTCTTGCCAAATGGTGTCTCGATGGCATCAAAAGCCACGCTTCCTATTACTAATAAACTCATGGGACAAAAGTAGTTTTTTCAATTTCCTAATCATTACTTGGGATATATTCAACTAATACACATTTCTATATTTACCTTCGCGCTCATGATCCTAAATGAAATAGCAATACAATTAGATCTTGCTGCTAAAAATGCAAAAGCAATCGTACAAATTAGCCAAAGCAAGAATATTTCGGAAGAACAAGCCTATGAGATTCAGCGGTTATCATTGGAAGAACGCTATGCGCGAGGCGAAAAATTTGTAGGTTTGAAACTAGGATTTACTTCGTTTGCCAAAATGGAGCAAATGGGTGTTCATGATATGATATGGGGTAGACTGACAGACGCTATGTGGTATAAAAGTGGATCAGAAATGGACTTAAGTGCTTTTATCCACCCTCGGGCAGAGCCTGAAATAGCCTTTTTGTTAAAAAAAGATTTGGATAGAGAAATATCCCTTGACGAAATACCGGAGTATATTCAAGGGTGTGCACCTGCCATAGAAATAATAGATTCGCGATACGAAAATTTTAAATTCTCCTTAGAAGACGTTATAGCAGACAACTGTTCTTCGTCTGCTTTTGTAGTGGGCGCTTGGCAACCATTACCAGCCTCGTTAAATGGTCTAGATATGGCTCTTATGTTTGATACGGAGGTAAGAGAACAAGATCGAAGTAATGCCATTCTTGATAATCCTTATTTGTCGGTATGTAATGCTTCGAGATTGGCGGTTAAGTATAATCAGCCGTTTAGAGCGGGCAATATCTTACTGGCAGGTGCTGCAACTCCTGCAGTTTTCATAGAGATCAATAAAAAAATAACGGCTAAAGTGAGCAAATTGGGTAGCTGTAATATTATTTCAAAATAATTGAAAAATATATTTTGAAATTCAAGGATTAATCTATTTTTGCACTCGCTTTTGAAAGGGAGCAATCAAGCCTTAATAGCTCAGCTGGTTAGAGCATTTGACTGTTAATCAAAGGGTCCCTGGTTCGAGTCCAGGTTAGGGCGCTGATAGTAAAGACCTCTACGTAAATGTAGGGGTCTTTTTTTTGTTACACACCAGTGTTTTACGAACACAAATATATGCTTTTAGACCTGTTTCTGGCAGTGCACAGGCAG
>TARA_B110000503_G_scaffold133620_1_pt1 | contig 11936 bp, 10 predicted proteins | sample TARA_B110000503 | Tara Oceans TARA_B110000503 (sample SAMEA4397472) | marine metagenome | biome: Polar Biome; feature: [SRF] surface water layer (ENVO:00010504); material: water (ENVO:00002006), including particulate matter (ENVO:01000060) such as... | depth 5 m
TTTTTTTTAATTGAATGACAAATATGACAAATTTATTTTATTTACGAGACTGGGTTAAGAGATATTTGCCTCGAGATGTTGTTTTGAGTAAGCCAATATTTCTTGACCCACTTAATGGCGATGCGGGTTTTAGGCAATATTTTAGGATTAATTCTAGTCCATCCCTAATAGCTGTATTAGCGCCACCATTGCTTGAAAATAACTTTAATTTTGTCAATGTATCTCTTTGTTTTCGAGAGGGAGACCTTCATTCGCCATTAATTTATGCGGTAGATTACCAGTCAGGATTTTTGCTACTTGAAGATCTTGGCGATCATTTATTGTTGCCTCTGTTGGCTGGAAAGAATCAAAGCCAGCTCTATGATTCTGCTGAAATAGAGCTCATAAAAATTCAAAAACTTTCTAAAAATAAGACAATATTTCCAGAATATGGCCGACAAGAATTGCTTAAAGAAATGACTGTTTTTACTGAATGGTTTGTCAAAAAATTGCTTAATATTGAGCTTAGCCCTGCTGATTTAAGATTGTTTGACGATGCTTTCTCGGTTATTGCAGAGAGCGCATTAGAGCAGCCTCAGGTGGTGGTACATCGCGATTTTCATTCGCGTAATTTGATGCAGTTGCCCGATGGTTCTATTGGCGTCATTGATTTTCAGGATGCAGTGATAGGACCTATAACCTATGACATAGTTTCCTTATTCAGAGATTGTTATATACGGTTGCCTAAAGAGTATGCTGTGCAACGAGCATTAGGCTGCTACCAGCAGGCTATAGATGCCGGCATTGCTCCAAAAACTTCTGATAATCAGGTGATTAGATGGTTTGATCTGATGGGCTTGCAGCGACATATTAAAGTGCTTGGTATTTTTTCTAGACTTCACTTAAGAGATGGTAAGCCCCGCTATCTTGATGACTTACCGCTTGTGATTCGCTATATCTTGGAGCAATTAAAACCATACCCAGAACTAAAAAACTTTACACTTTGGTTTGAGCGACATGTGCTTTCAGAAGCATCTCGACAGCCTTGGTTTCAATCTTTAGAGACAACTGGAGACATTCCAGTAACAAATAATTCAGGAGATTGAAAATGAAAGCAATGATTCTTGCTGCAGGGCGCGGAGAGAGATTACGCCCTCTTACTGACATAACTCCTAAGGCATTGGTTAAGGCGGGAGGGAAGCCATTAATTCAATATCATATTGAGAATCTAGCATCAGCTGGGGTAAGAGATGTGGTAATAAATACCTCTTGGTTGGGTGACAAGATAGAATCATTTATTGGTAATGGGTCTGCTTTCGGGGTCAATGTTCAATGGTCAAGAGAGCACAAGCCGCTTGAAACAGGAGGAGGTATTTGTAGGGCTCTTTCGCTGCTAGGAAGTGAACCATTCTTGCTTGTTAACGCTGATGTCTGGACTGATTTTTCATTGAAAAATTTAGCCGAAAAAGTATTACCATCGGAAATTGATGCTCATTTAATCTTGGTCCCAAATGCATCTCATCATATGGATGGAGATTTTATACTAACAGCTGATAGTATAGTCAGCATACCAAACGCTAGAAATAACACCTACACCTACAGTGGGATATCTATCCTGAGGCCAAAAATATTTACCGTACACACCTCGCCTATCGAAAAATTTCCCTTACGTGATGTGTTGCGTGAGAGCATGGCCTCTGGCCGCATAAAAGGTGAGATATATACTGGGGTGTGGCGAGATGCTGGAACACTGATGCGTCTTCAAGAGCTGGATGAATGCTTAATGAAAAGATGATGTGGTGAAAGCTGAAAAATGGAATTTTTGGCGTAATTATTTTTTTCGGAAAAATTTTTTACTTATTGGATAGTCAGTCTCAGACTTCTAGAATTAAATGATTGAATGCCACAAAGAACAAGTACCAGTGTAGTAAGGTCATCCCATGGAGACCCTGATCTCATACCCTTGATCGCACGATCAATGGCTCCTGATAACTTTAACATTTGTCGTAGTCTCTCAACAGGGATTTGGCTAATAGCTTTTTTTATGAGGGGCTTGCGGCTTTCCCAGACCCCTAGTTTTTGAAGCACTGAGTCAATACTCTCACCTGAATAAACAGCTTCGCTTCCCTTAATTAGAATTCGCAAATCTCGAGTGATTGCCCAAAGAATAATAGTGGCATCAGTACCTTCGCTGCGAAGACCTTGAAGGATGTGGCAGGCTTTTTTCGCTTCACTCCCCATAATCTTGTCTAACAGCACAAACACATTAAATCGTGAGCTATCAACGACAATATCAGACATAGCCTTTCCAGTGAGCTCTTCCTTTGGTGCCAGCAGCTTAAGTTTTTCTATTTCTTGGATTGCCGAAAGCAAGTTACCTTCAACTCTGTCAGCAAGCACGCCTATTGCTTCTTGGTTGGCCCTGATGCCAGATTGATTCAGCCTCTGGTTTAGCCATTGTGGTAATTGGGGTGTGGAAATTGGCCATATTTGTACAGAAACACCCTGATTTTCTATGGCAGTAAACCATTTGCTCTTGGTTGATGAGTTGTCTAGTTTTGGTGTGATAATAAGCGTTAGAGTGTCTGTGTTAATTTTTGTTAAATGTTCCTGAAGTGTCTTGGATCCCTTGTCTCCAGGCTTGCCTGAAATGATACGAATTTCTAGCAATTTCTTTTCCGAAAAAAGCGAAATATTGCTGGCTTCGATTAGAACACTGTTCCAGTCAAATTTGCTGCCTACATGAAATAACTTTCGTTCGTTGTAACCATGTAATTTTGCTTCTGTGCGAATAATATCAGCAGATTCTTGAACCAAGAGTGGTTCATCTCCGCTAATGATGTATAGGGAAGATAGGCCTTTCGAGGCTAAATGTGCACTAAGTTGCTCAGCCTTCAGGCGCATAATGACTTGTCCCTTTAAGCATTGAGTTTAAGAGGTTTATTATTTTACGAGCCAAATCAGTCATCATTTCACGCTTCAATATTTTTTGTTCCTCAGTATTTGTTGATGCGTTAGCTTCGTTGTAATTAAAGAATTTTTCTCTACTGAGAGTTGTTTTTGGCAACAATACCTTACCGTCAGCGGTTACAATTTGCACGTCAACTAGTTCGGTTATGTGTAGTTCAGATACTCTTGTAGAAGAATTCACGCTTGCCGAACGACTAGTGGACCTTTGGTTTATTAGCCTGACAGTAATTTCAGCTTCTTTGGGGTTCTCTGTAATGGTGACATTGCTAGATTCCAGAGATCTGGAAACAAAATGATAAAGCTGACTTTTTTGATCTCCATCTATATGAATTTGATTGATAGTAGCTAAAGCTGCAGTATCGCTACTGCTTCTTAGATGCCAGCCGCAGCCAGTAATTATTAGGGATGCAAGAAAACCTGAGACAATAACGGAGATTAATTTTTTCATTGTAGCTCCTTTCTTTTTAAAAAAAGGGTCTTGGCTAAGGACCCCAACTATAAAGTATGTTTATTTATCAGCGGACTACATTTAAGTGGCAACAATATTAACTAATTTATTAGGGACCACTATTATTTTTTGGATCGATAGTCCCTCAGTGAAGCGCCGAACATTTCCATGCTGCCTAGCCATATTTTCTATGGCCTCAACAGTTGCTTCAGATGGCACATCAATTTGAGCTCGCAATTTACCGTTTACTTGCACAGCAATCTGAAGAATATTTTTTGTTAATGTTAATTCGTCTGCAACAGGCCATTTCATATCGAGCAAGTTATTTCTATGACCTAGTTCATTCCAGAGCTGAGCACATATATGGGGTGCAATTGGCGACAACACTAACACAATAGTTTCCAATGCTTCCCGTTCGACAGCCAGTCCAGCCGCAGTGTTTCTGGTAGCCATTTTTCCTATATCATTCAATAGCTCCATCACGGCTGCAATAGCGGTGTTAAATGTTTGACGGTTTCCAAAGTCATTGCTTACTTTAATGATGGTAGTATGCGTTTTCCGTCTTAGATCCTGTTGCTTCTGATCTAGGTGAGCAGGAATAGATGCGATTTCGTCTCCCGTAGCAAGATGACTGTGCACTGTTTTCCATAGCTTTCGAAGAAAACGGTGCGCGCCTTCAACGGCGCTATCATTCCACTCTAATGATTGCTCAGGAGGTGCGGCAAACATTGTGAATAATCTTACTGTATCGGCACCATACTGTTCTATTAGACTTTGAGGGTCCACTGTATTACCTTTTGATTTAGACATCTTCGCCCCATCTTTTAATACCATCCCTTGGCAGAGAAGCCTAACAAAGGGCTCATCAGAGGTTAGTAGCCCTTCATCGCGCATTAGTTTGTGGAAAAAACGCGCATACAGCAGATGTAAAATAGCGTGTTCGATGCCTCCTATGTATTGGTCCACTGGTAACCAATAGTTTGCAGCGACACTGTCAATCATTCCTTCTGAGTAATTAGGGCAGGTGTACCGAGCGTAATACCAGCTTGATTCCATAAATGTATCAAAAGTGTCGGTCTCATGCTCAACCGGATGACCGTCTAGAGTGGTTTTTTTCCAATCAAGATCAGCCTTAATAGGTGACCTGATCCCATCCATCTCTACTTCTTCTGGTAGCAACACCGGCAGACGATCGATAGGAACGGGAATTTCTCCGCCATTAGGAAGATTGAAGATGGGGATTGGGGACCCCCAGTATCGCTGACGAGATACTCCCCAATCGCGAAGCCTGTAGTGGGTCTTTATCTTTCCGCACCGAAGTTGCTCTAGTTTCTTTGCTATAGCATTAAAAGCTTCTTCGGGGCCTAGATTATCAAACTCCCCAGAATTTATAGATACAACTTCATCCGGTGATTTGGATGCGTACCATTTTTCCCAGCGGCTTTTACTAAAGTAGTAGGCAGCGTATTTGTTGTCGGCAGCTGAATTTTTTCGGCGTAATTCTTCTGTGGATACGGCGACATGTTGAAAGACTTGCTTAATGGGCAGATGGTAATTATTAGCAAATTCAAAATCGCGTTCATCGTGAGCTGGAACTGCCATAATTGCACCAGTTCCGTACTCCATTAGTACATAGTTTGCGATCCATACGGGTATTTTTTCTCCAGTAAGAGGATGGATAGCCTCAAGTCCCGAGGGCACCCCCATTTTTTTCATTGTTGCCATGCCTGCTTCAGAAACAGGTTGTTCTTTGCAATCTTGAATAAATTTTAATAATTTTGGATTATTTTTTGAGAGGGCTACAGCAATAGGATGCTCTGCTGCAATACAGGTATAGGTAACACCCATCAATGTATCAGGGCGAGTGGTATACACAGAGAAATTATCAATGCTACTGATAGCTTGATTTAATTTAAAGGTGAATTCAACGCCGCGGCTTTTCCCAATCCAGTTTTTCTGCATTATGCGAACTTGTTCAGGCCAGTTGGTAAGTGTTTCCAGGCTCTCTAATAATTCTTCTGCATACGCAGTAATTTTAATAAACCATTGTGGTATATTTTTTCGCTCTACTACTGAATCGCAGCGCCAGCAGCAACCGTTAACTACCTGTTCGTTAGCTAGCACTGTCTGGTCTTCAGGACACCAATTAACAGCCGCAGTTTTTTTGTAAACTAACCCTTTTTTATAAAGTTGTGTGAAAAACCATTGCTCCCATTTATAGTAACTGGGATCACAGGTAGACATTTCTCGAGACCAGTCGTACCCAAAACCAAGCCTCTTGAGCTGGGTTTTCATGTATCGAATATTTTCATAGGTCCATTTTGCTGGAGCTGTGTGGTGCTTGATAGCTGCATTTTCTGCAGGCAATCCAAATGCATCCCAACCCATAGGTTGCAGAACATTTTTACCTAGCATTCTTTGATAGCGAGAGATGACATCTGCAATAGTATAGTTCCGCACATGCCCCATATGAAGTTTGCCGCTGGGGTAAGGGAACATTGCAAGACAGTAGTATTTTTCTCTACTAAGATCTTCTTTCACTTCGAAAGCGCGAGTTTCTGCCCAGAACTTCTGGGCAGCAGTTTCGATTTCTTCAGGGTGGTATTGTTCTTGCATTGATTTTTTTGACCAAGTTGAAGCTTATCATTGATTTATCTGTGACGTATAAAGTTACTAATTATAGGCTAAAGGCTGCTCTAGACCCAGACAGATTTGCTTATTGGTAAGAATAATTTATTTTTTAATATTACCTGTAACAGGCTTTAGATGGACATTTTTTTAGCTATAGCCGCTTTGGCTAACCCCAGCGCAATCAACAAAAAAGATATAAAAATTATTGGATTGGATCCAAGCCTTCCAAAGGGAGTAAGGCCATTCGTCGGTTGTAGAGTGCCTTCAAGAGTATCTCGATAAAATGATGGAATAGTGGCAGCTATCTTTCCATCAGCGTTTATTAGTCCACTTATTCCGTTATTTGTTGCTCGAATGAGCGGCTTTCTATTTTCTATGGCTCGCATTCGAGCAATTTGGAAATGCTGTTTTGGTCCTATTGTGTCCCCAAACCAACTATCATTACTCATAGTCAAAAGTAGGTTGGCATTTTCTGCAGATTTCCTGACTAGTTCTGAATAGGCAATTTCATAACAAATGGATGTGCTAATAATCACATCGTTGCCTACAATAATATTTTTTTGGTTTGGAGGACCTGAGCTAAATACCGACATAGGTAAATCAAAAAATCTAATGATTCCGCGCAACCATTTTTCGAAAGGGACATATTCACCAAAAGGCACCAAATGTTGTTTATGGTAGATCCCAGTGCCTTGCCCTACAGCTAGCGCTGAATTGTAATAGTAAGCTTCATTTTTGGTATCTAGGTTATCCTTAGGGTGCGACGCTGTAGGAAGGCCTATAATTAAAGTAGTGTTTGTATTAGTTGCCTTTTTTGCAATAGAATTTAAGTAATCTGTCACCTCATGTCGGAAGCTGGGAATAGCAGCTTCTGGCCATACCACTAAATCGTTACCTAGAAGACTTTCCGTATCTTCAAAGTATTGAAAAAGAATTTTGTCTAATTGGCTTGAATCCCACGAGTTCCATAAAGAAATGGCTGGCTGCATCAAGCCTATGGAAATAATTTTATCTGATGGCTCGGTCCACTTGACTGATTGCAGGTAAAGACCCCCAAGCCAAAAAAAAGAAGTTAGTGCTAGTGCGCCAGTTAGCGATATGAAGACACTTTGAATTTGAGTGCTTTTGGCTATAAGTTGTAGCCTTAATCTAAAAGCAAGACCTATCAGTCCACCACAGAAAGCAGTTATCCAGCTTAATCCTAATACTCCAGTAATTGGGGCCCATCCAGATATCCATGAATCAGTGTGAGCGTAGCCTAGATAAAGCCATGGGAATCCGGTGAATGCCCAGCCTCGCAACCATTCGCATAGTGTCCAAAGGCTGGGAAATATAAGCAATACAGTTATAACCAGAGTGTAAGGTGTGTTACAGGAGATGCTGGATGTATGTATCGCTTTTCTGCACTGAGCAAAGGGAATCGCAAGCAAGAGGGATAACAAAATTATAAAAGAGGTTATAATCAATAAGGACAGCCCGATGTTAGTTTGACCGTAGTTATGTATGCTTACAAAAATCCAAGATGCCCCGATAGAATAAAGCCCTAAACCATAGCTGAGACTTCGTATAAAAATCAATTTGAAAGAGGCTGCTCTCTCTGAGTATCCGCAGACAAATATTGAAAAACCAGCTATGGATAAAATTCCTGCTGGCCAGACATCAAAAGGAGCCATAGAAAAGGGCAAAAGAGCCCCAAATAGAAATAATAAGAGGTAGACTTTGATGTTATATTTGCTTGAAGAAGAGTTCAAGATTGATAGTTTCCTGGTGCGCTAAGCTCTCCTTGCGGGTTTAGGCTTAGTTGATAGTGTAGCTTTTAAGCAGAAGTGTTTTTGGGCACGACTTCCATTTCTAGTAACTTTACTTGCCGATCGTTTCCTTCAGATATTCTAAATTTAAAGATGCCTATGTCGATATTTTCACCCACTTTCGGCATTCGACCGAATGCCTGAACAATGATGCCTCCGATAGTGTCAAATTCGTCAGCGCTCACATCGGCATTAAAGTATTCGTTAAAGTCCTCAATAAGGGTCAATGCCTGAATAAAATAGCCCGCCTGCCCGCGAGGGGTAATCATTGCTTGTTCAGTTTCATCGGTTTCATCTTGGATTTCACCTACAATTTCTTCTAGGATGTCTTCAATAGTGATTAACCCAGCAATGCCGCCATATTCATCTACTACAATTGCCATGTGGTAGCGTTGCTCTCGGAACTCCTTTAAAAGTATATTGAGACGTTTGCTTTCTGGAACAATAGCTGCAGGTCGGATTATATTTTTTATGTTGAAGGCATCTTGCCCCTCGAGCAGAAGTGGCAATAGTTCTTTTGCCAGGAGAATACCGATTATATGATCGGCCGTTTCATCCAGCACGGGATACCGTGAGTGCCTGTTTTCTATCACAAGCTTAAGAGTGTCGTTTAATTCAAGATGCTGAGGTATTACGGCCATTTGTGAGCGAGGTACCATGATTTCACGAACCTGTTTATCGCAAACATTCAGAGCTCTCTCGATAATTTCTAGGGCATCATGATCAATGATGTTGTTTGCACGAGCTGAATTTAACAAGTCTGTAAAATCTTTTTTGGATTGAGGCCCCGAAGAAAACATGTTGGCTAACTTTTTTTGCCAGGATATGCTCTGTGGGCTGCTCGAATTGTCATCTGTCATGGGCTATCTAAATCTCTGAATATTTATTCATAAGGTGGCAGAAAGTTAAGGCTGACAAGTAGTTGTGTTTCTAGAAGCTCCATTTTTTCAGCCTCTGCATCATCTTCATGGTCAAAGCCAATAAGATGCAAACTACCATGTATTATAATGTGCGCCCAGTGCGCATAGAGAGCCTTATTTTGTTCCCTGGCTTCACGCTCAATAACTTGCGCACAGACGGCCAGGTCTCCAAGTAGGGGTAATTTTAGAGATTCTGGTAAATTTGCTGGAAACGATAATACATTAGTTGGGTTGTTTTTTTTTCGATACTGATGATTTAATGCAGCGCTCTCATCCTCATCAATGATGCGAATATTAAGCTCCATCGGGTGCTTATGCCCAGATAGTGCTGTCGCCACCCATTGATGAATCGCACTTTCATCTGGAATATTTTTACAGCGAGAGACATTTTCTATGCACATATCAATTATCATGATGTCTTCCACCCACCCTGATCTTGTATGCATCTAATTGTGTTATGGCCTCTCTTGTGCATGTGCCTCATATGCGTCAACAATCTTGGTTACTAAAGGATGTCGAATTGTATCTTTAGATTCGAAAAGAGAGAAGCTTATACCTTCGACATCCTTTAGTACATCGTAAGCATGAAGAAGTCCTGATTGATCTTTCCTGGGTAGATCAATCTGAGACGCATCACCAGTGATGATAGCAGTAGCGTTAAAACCTATACGAGTCAAAAACATTTTCATTTGTTCGCGGGTAGTATTTTGACTTTCATCTAAAATAATATATGCATTCTTAAGAGTCCGTCCACGCATGAAGGCAAGAGGAGCAACCTCAATAACATTATGATCAATTAATTTTGCTACTGTTTCTACCCCAAGCATTTCATATAAAGCATCATATAATGGCCGCAAATAAGGGTCTATTTTTTGGCTAATGTCTCCAGGCAGAAAACCTAATTTTTCCCCAGCCTCGACTGCCGGACGAACCAGTAAAATTCTTTCTGCCTCATTTTTTAGTAATGACTCGACCGCGCATGCTACAGCAAGATAAGTTTTTCCTGTACCAGCCGGACCTATGCCAAAATTAATAGCATGCGTTTTGATTGCCTGAATGTATTGTTGCTGATTAGTGCCGTGTGGTCTTACCGTACCTGTTTTTGTGCGTATTACTGGAAAATTTTCTATATTATCAGTAGCTGAATTGAGCATGGTATTAATTGATGTATCCGTAGAATGCTCGAGTCTAAATGACTGTATAGCCAGATGAATCTGGTCTGGCGTTAAGGTTCTATTCTGGTAAAGCATCGTAATAATTTTACTTGCAGTATCTGTGGCCTGACTGTTTCCATGAAGTGTAAAAATATTACCACGATTGTGAATATTGATGCTTAATCGCTTCTCAATTTGTCGAAGATGCTCATTAAACTGCCCGCAAAGAGAGGCTAATCGTTTAGTATCGTTTGGCTCAACTCTAATAGAGAGAACAACAGATTGTGCCTCTGAGTTTCCCAATAGATCACCCCATTTTTCCATGGTTAACAGCATATTATTTGTGTAGCTTAACACAAGCATTTCAACATGATTTTTGTGTATAAATTATAATAGACAGCAATTATCTTATAGTCGGTTCACTTTTACGCCTCTTTTAAAGAGCGTCTTCTGTGACCACTTTTCCGAGAAGCGAGTTACGGAAAGCTTTCATTATCGCTACCTGTACAAAGTTACCGATAAGATTTTGATTATTAGAGGTGAAATTTACCACACGATTATTTTCTGTGCGACCCTGCAATTGTCCGGGGTCTTTTTTTGAAATTCCGGTAACTAAGATAGCCACTATTTTACCAACCATCTTTTCACTTATAACCATAACATTCTGGTTAATTCGGTCTTGTAAAATTTTAAGTCTTTGTTTTTTTATTTTTTCTGGGGTCTCGTCCGGAAGCTCCGCAGCAGGTGTGCCCGGTCGTCGGCTATATGTAAAGCTAAAACTCTGATCAAAGCCTATTTCATGGATAAGATGCATAGTTTGCTCAAAATCAGCCTCTGTTTCACCTGGAAAGCCCACAATAAAATCAGATGAAATACTAATGTCAGGACGAATTTTTCGAATTTTTCGAATCTTAGATTTATATTCAAGTGCGGTATGGCCTCGTTTCATAGCTGAAAGGATCCGGTCAGAACCACTTTGAACAGGGAGGTGTAGATGACTTACCAATTCAGGTACTTCTGCATAAACTGCAATTAAACTTTCAGAGAATTCCACAGGATGTGACGTTGTGTAACGAATACGATCAATGCCATCAATTTTTGCAACATAAGTAATGAGCTCAGCAAGATCACATAAATTGTTATTTGGCATTTCGCCCCTATAGGCATTAACATTTTGTCCTAACAGGTTAACTTCCCTTACTTTCTGGCTGGCCAAGTGGGTTATTTCTGCCAATACATCAGCCACAGGACGGCTTATTTCTTCCCCTCTAGTGTAAGGCACCACACAAAATGTGCAGTATTTTGAGCAACCCTCCATGATGGACACAAAAGCAGAAACCCCTTCGGCATCTGGTTGTGGTAAGCGATCAAATTTTTCAATCTCAGGAAAGCTGATGTCTACAATAGTAGGCGTAGCATGCGCCTTTTTTTCATCCAGCATTTCTGGCAAACGATGCAGTGTTTGAGGTCCAAAAATTAGATCTACAAAAGGAGCCCGCTGGGCAATTGCTTTGCCTTCTTGGCTGGCAACGCAGCCGCCTACGCCAATTATTAGGTTGGGGTTTTTTTCTTTTAATTTTTTCCAACGTCCAAGCTGATGATATACTTTGTCTTGCGCCTTTTCTCTAATAGAGCAGGTATTTAAAAGCAAGACGTCAGCCTCGTCTGGATTTTCGGTTGTTACCATTTGGTGGCTGTCACCCAGAAGATCACGCATTCTGGCCGAATCATACTCATTCATTTGGCACCCATGCGTGACGATATGAAGTTTTTTGGCGCTATTTTTTTTCATATGCTGGTTCGGTTTAAAGCGTATAATTTTAGTTTGTTAGCCTCACATTATAGTCTCGGTCCCAGATAAAACCTATCCTCTGATAACTCAAGTTGATAAATATTTGATAATTTGTGGTATAATAATTTAGTTTTTTCAAACTAATGATTAACTCAGCTTCAGGCCAAAAGTATGTCTTTAAATGCGATCTATAAAGTGATTTTTTTAAATCAGGGTGAAGTATATGAGATGTAT
>TARA_B110000503_G_scaffold1165_2_pt1 | contig 11933 bp, 10 predicted proteins | sample TARA_B110000503 | Tara Oceans TARA_B110000503 (sample SAMEA4397472) | marine metagenome | biome: Polar Biome; feature: [SRF] surface water layer (ENVO:00010504); material: water (ENVO:00002006), including particulate matter (ENVO:01000060) such as... | depth 5 m
GACAGAAGACCCAAGACCAAATGAGATTCTTCACTACAAGGAATATTCACCGCTAAATACTTTTTACGGTATACCAGACATCATGGCTGCTCTGTCAGCTCTGCATGGAGATCAATTGGCTAGTCAGTATAACCTAGACTACTTTAGCAATAAGGCTGTCCCTAGGTATGTCGTAACACTTAAGGGAGCCAAGCTATCCTCTGATGCCGAAGACAAACTATTCAGATTCTTGCAGACTAGCCTAAAGGGTAACTCTCACAGAACTCTGTACATACCTCTTCCTGGAGATTCAGACAACAATAAGGTAGAGTTTGACATGAAGCCTATTGAGAACAATGTTCAAGAGGCATCGTTTGATCAGTATAGGCTTCGTAATAGAGATGATATTCTAGTTGCTCATCAGGTACCGCTGTCTAAGATAGGTGGAGGAGATGGTGCATCAATCGCCGCAGCTCTAGCTCAGGACAGGACGTTCAAGGAGCAGGTAGCAAGACCAGCACAGACCAATCTTGAAAAGATGATCAATAAGATTATACGTGAGAAAACAGACATGCTAGAGTTTGCTTTTAATGAGCTAACCTTAACTGATGAAATTGCACAGTCACAGATTCTTGAGAGATACGTAAAGAACCAGATCATGGTTCCAAACGAAGCACGAGCAATCCTAGGTCTGGCACAAAGACCAGATGGTGATGAGGTTTTTGAAATGTCTCCACGTCAAGCAACGGATTCAAGAGCTAATTCTGCAGGAAACCGCCAGCGTGACGCAGAAAGAACTAACAATAATTCAGATAGCACATCTACAACCTCTGGACGTAATGCACAAGGGGAAGGGGCAGCCTCTAAATAAAGTTAACAAATCGTTACCATTTTGTTAGCATTATGATAAAAAGGGCTTATAATAAAGTAGTATGACTATTTCAAAGGCACAATGGAATTCAGACGGAGACAACCTACGTCTGTCAATGCCGTTCAGCAAGGTTGATAAAGAGAGACGTATCGTCTCTGGATTCGCCACGCTTGACAACGTAGACAAGCAAGATGACATCGTAACTTCAGAAGCTTCTGTAAATGCTTTCTCCAAGTTTCGTGGCAACATTAGAGAGATGCACCAGCCCTTAGCCGTTGGCAAGATGGTTGCATTCAAAGAGGACAAGTACTTTGACCCAGAGTCAAAGAAGTTTTATTCTGGAGTATATGTTTCTGCATATGTTTCAAAGGGTGCACAAGACACCTGGGAAAAAGTTCTAGATGGAACTCTTTCTGGCTTTTCAATTGGCGGTAGAATGAACAAGTGGGATGATGGTTATGACCAGAAGTCTGACAAAGCTATCCGTATCATTAAAGAGTATGACTTAGTAGAGCTGTCCCTAGTTGACACTCCTGCAAACCAATTTGCAAATATCCTATCTGTTGAAAAGGTAGACGGCGTTGATGTTGTTAAAGGCGACATGGCAGACATCCAGAATGTTTTCTGGGATGAAGAGAGTGGCTTAGTCACCCTATCCAAAGATGAATCTGCACTGAGTCCAATTGACAATACCCCAATGAAGAACATAGGTTTCGTTGAAACAAATGATAACGAAAAATCAGAAATGGTAAAATTCTTAGTCGATAGTGCTAAAGGCATTAATCTTTCTAAGATGAATAAGGAGGTAAGTCCTATGACTGACAACACACAAGCAGAGGTAGTTGAAGAACTAACCGTTGCAGATGCAGCATCGGTCGCTCCAGAGGCAGATATCGCAGTTGACGCTGCTGAAAAAGCAGATGACGCTGAGGTTACAAAGACAGACGACATGGACGAAGACGAACTGAAAGAGAAAGCAGATGATGCTGAAACTGAAGAGAAGTCCGAAGACATGACAGATGAAGAAGATGACAAGTCCTATGACGAGAAATCTGCTGATTCTGAGGCAGTTGTCGAAGTAGCCGAAGAGGTATCAAAATCAAACGAGATCACATCTGCAGTTGCAGAAATTAAAGATGGTCTCACCACAGCCTTTAGCGACCTAACATCAGTAGTAAAGTCACTAAGTGATGAAATTGCTGAATTAAAGAAGTCCCTCGGCATGGCTAGCGCCAAGCTCACTGATGCAGAGAAGGGCTTTAATGAACTTGGAAAGAGGGTTGATGCAGTTGAATCTGACACCGCTTTCCGCAAATCTGGCGATCTAGGCGAGATCGTACAGGAGGATCAGATGGAAAAATCTGATCAATCCCTATGGGGCGGACGTTTCCTCAAAACTGCCGACTTATTTAATTAAGACAAAATAAATCAAAAATCACTTAGGAGGTGACAATATGTCGGAAGATATTATCAAGAATAATCCAGACGCAGCTAATGCGGACTCAGGCCTATATAACGGTGAGGGTGCCTTTGCATCTGGTGGAATTGGTGGGGTAACTACTCCAGGTGCAAGCACCTTGGGAAACATCCCTACAGCAGAATTTGGTGTAACTACAGGACCGAATGCTGTTAATCCATCTGGAGACGCAGGATCAGGTATCCTACGCCCAGAGCAAGCACGTCGTTTTATTGACTACGTTTGGGATGCTACTGTTCTCGCCAAAGATGGCCGTCGTGTTACCATGCGTGCAAACACCATGGAACTCGAAAAGGTTAACGTTGGAGAGCGTGTTATCCGTGCAGCTGCACAGGCAACAGGTGACTACATCAACAGCGGTGCAACATTCAGCAAGGTGGAGCTTACTACAAAGAAGATCCGTCTAGACTGGGAAGTCTCGGCTGAGGCTCTTGAAGACGGCATCGAAGGTGCTGCTCTAGAGGACCACCTAGTACGACTAATGACAAACGCTTTTGCGAATGACATCGAGGACCTAGCCATTAATGGTGACGGTTCTACTGGTGACTTCCTATCCATTATGGATGGATTCGTAAACAAGTCAAAGAGCGGTGACGCTCACGAGTCAGTCGTAACAGTATCTGGAGATGGATGGACCCCTGAGGTAATGCAAAACATTATCTTGGCTCTACCACGCAAGTACCGTGCAATCAAGTCTAACTTGAAGTTCTATGCAGGTACAGACGTATTCCAGGGTATTGTTAAGAACAACGGTACACTTGCAGACGCAATTGCTGAGGCCTTCGGATCTCACGCAGGTGCAGCAGGTACACCAGCAGGTCGTGAAGCCTACTTGGGCGGAAATGGTCAGACATTCGGTGGTGCTCGCACTACCCGTGTTTTGGGTATTGACGTACAAGAAGTTCCTTACTACCCAGGTGGTTTCGTTGACCTAACCTTCCCACAGAACCGTGTATGGGGTTTCCAGAGAGACATCACTGTAAACCGTGAGTACAAGGCCAAGAAGGACACCATTGAGTACACCGTATTCGTACGTTTCGGTATTCAGTGGGAGGAAGAGGACGCCATCGCATTTGCTGACGCAGCTGCAGATGTCTAAATCTTAATCTAACAACCGTAAGGGGGCAGGGGCTGTTGCCTCTGCCCCTTTTACTATAAATCTGTTATAATTAATATTAATGATAGAAGCCTTTAAGGAGGAAAAATGACAGAAGATATTCGAGCCAAAATGACCGAATACAACGCAGACGCTATTGATGGAGACAAAGATGGTTTTGTCCAAGACGGTACCGAATGGGAACGTCCAGTGGACGAAGATGTATCTGTAGATGTAGTTGCAGAAGAAGTTACAGAAGACTCAAAAGAGTCTATGATTCTTGCAGATGAGCCTGTACCAACAGTACCAGCTCTTACACCAGTTGCTGACGGAGTAATCGGATCAGGAGCAACAAAGAAAGCTACCAAGAAGAGTGCTGCCAAAGCAGCATCAACCAATCCTGTTGAGGAAAAGGTTGGAGTATACTCTACTCGTAATGTAACTTGGGTAGGCGTTGGTAAGGTTCTTCAGGGACTTAACATCGTAACCAAGAGTCAGGCAGAGAAGTGGCTAACACGTGACCACACGAGACTTGCAGATCCAAAGCAGGTTGCAGAGGACCACGGATAGTAAATGGAAATTCTGAGGGTTCCGCCATATGATGTTGTAGAAGCAACTCTAATCATCCCTACTGGATATACAGATGAACCTTTCATCGCATATATCACAGATATGGCGGACCTTTCAGTATCCAGCCAAACGTTTACTGGATCATCGGGAGATGAGTTTTCAGTAAACCTTAGTGCAAAGTTTGACAATGACTATTATGTCGAAGTTCAGACGGTATCAAATGGAACAATAGCTATACATGATACGTATGAGGTGAAGAGGCCATACGTTAATCCAAGTTCAAAAGCTACAACTGCTACAGAGATAGCCACCTACGCTGCTAACGAAGAGCTAGCAAGAGCAATCATTGATTCTGTAGTCCAAGAAGGATTCTACTATCAGAAAAAGACTATCGAGGTGGCTGGAAACAACAGTGACTGGATGCCAATTTGGGACAAAGTCACCAAGGTAGTCTCAGTCTCTGAAAATAATGTTCTTATCACAGACAGAACTTACGGAATATCAAAGGACAGAACTGGGATTGTAGAGGTCGTAGATGGTACAATTAATCGCTACGAGGGCTCTCCGCTAATGCTTCCATCATCCGCATCAGATTCTCTGGTTATCGGATACACATACTTAGGTTTTAGTGCAAGGAATGACTACTCTATAGTAGTTGAATATGGCTACCCAACTGTTCCATCAGACATAGCAAAGGCTACAGAGCTTCTCATATCTGATATTGAGTGTGGGAAGATGGAATACTACAAGAGGTTTATCTCTGACTACAACACAGATCAGTTTAAATTAAAGTTTGATAAGTCAGTTTTCGAGGGAACAGGAAATCTAATTGTAGATAAAATACTTTCTAAGTATTACAGATCTATCTCAAGACCTGGAGTCTTATAATGAGTGACTGTGGAACAGGAGACTTCATGTTTCCAATGTCTGCCGAAGTATACTATCCTGATGTAAGCCAAGGATCTTATGGCAACGTAAAAAAGAATTGGATGCTAGATAAGACAGTTAGCATTAGCGTAAGTGCACCAGGATCTGCAATGAAGCAAGAGGTTACTCCGAACGCAAACATCACAATGGAAAAGATTCTTTCTGGAAGAGTAAAGCAAGACATTAGAGTTTCAGAAAGGGAGCAAGGAAACTCTCTGACGAACATAATTGTAACTAACATAAAAGACCAGAGCTGCAACCAGATATATGTTGAAACAGCTGGAGTAAGAGCAGGCAAGGCAACTATTTTTGAAGTAGCAACACAGGAGCCATTCGTAGGACCATTTGGAAGCGTAGAGTATTACAAGATTGTTCTACGTAGATCAGAAAACCAGGGGGTAGATGTATGAGGGCCGTAACCAACACAGAGCAATTTGTAAAGGACATGGGCAAGCTTACAGATTACACCATAGGATTTTTAGAGGGTCTAGAGTTAGGTAAGCCAGCATTAATGGCTAAGCTAGGAGCTGACCTTGTTGATAGAGCAAAGCAGTTTGTTGATTCAAATGCTAGAGTAAACCCTGCAGCTCTCCACCACGTTTATGAATGGTCTATGACTGGAAGCCCTGATGCCAGATTGTTTGACATAGATTACAGGGTCAATGGTCATGGACTTTCTTTTGGATCAACGTTCAGGCAGTCTACAAGCGTCAAGGCTGGTTCCAATGTGCCTTTCTACGATAAAGCAAGGATAATGGAAGAAGGTATCTCGGTAACGATTAGACCTAAGACTGCACAAGTGCTAGTGTTTAATGATAACGGCGAAGAAGTCTTTACCACAAAGCCTATAAGGATTAGCAGGCCAGGTGGAAGCGAAGTTGCAGGATCATTTGAGTCAGTTATTAGTTCATTTTTTGAAAACTATTTCCAGCAGTCATATCTTAATTCAAGTAAAATATTTGAAGATCTTAAAAGGCCAGATGCATACACTTTAAACCTTCGTAAAGGTATCAGGGGGGGAAAGTCTTATGGCAGACTTGTTGGCACAAGATGGATTTCACAAGCAGGAGATAGAGTATAATGGCAATTTATTATCCACCAGTTTTTATTAATGCATATCTGGCTGAGAAGATCCCAGAGCAATTTGGCAATGACTTTATTTTGCCATTCTTTCCCACTAGCCCAACAGACATAGACACCCTAACAGAGCAATTCCCAGACGGCATTGGTGCAATCTATGACAGAATGTTTAAAATGAGAAGGTCTCCTTTCCCACACATCAAGTCAGAGCAGCTTCTGTATTACTTCTACAAGACAGCAGGAGACCCTGTAAGGCTCATAGAGTCAACACAGATTGTTCAAGACTTGCTAGACAGAGAAGACGAATCTGCACAAGAAATTAATAGCTGGATAAGACTAAAACAGTTGTCAGCCACACCACTCACTGACGAAAACGGAGAAGTTTTTCCACCAGTATATTTTCACAAGATAAAGATCTATCAGCTAGAAGAAACCAGAGACATTATTGATTTTGGTACAGCCAGAACATACGCAGGCAATAAAATAATTATTGATTATGACTGGCACAAATCTTAATCTTTCTACAAAAGCGTGTTATACTAGTTCTTGAGGAAACACGCCTATTTTTAATATATAGAAAATGAGGTGAATACATATGGCATATACACGTGGTTCGAGTACCAACATTATCGTTGGTGCCGCTGCACTCTTTACTTTTGATACAGCTGGAGAGATGGCAGAATCAGACCTACCTGCATACGTTGCAAATGAGTCTTTCAGGGATACCCTGACTGATGATGGTACATTTACAAACGTAGGCTACACCATGAACGGCTTGGAGCTTCAGTTCCAGCCAGACTTTGGTGAAGTTCAGGTAGATCAGGTTCTTGACGTCGCAAAACTGTACAAGCAGGGTATGCAGGTTAACATGAACACTACTTTCGCAGAGGCAACTCTGGAGAACCTTTTGGTAGCAATTGCTGCTTCCTCAAGTGATCTTTCGGCTCTAACAGGTACAGGCATCGGTTCAAACTCTCAGGAGTTTAACATCTCTGCAGGTAACCTAGGTGAGTGCCCAGTTGAACGAGGTCTCGTTGCTGTTGGTCCAGGTACAGGTGACTGTGCTCCAACCGAACAGATCGAGCGAGTCTATGCAGCATACCGTGCGTTGTCAATTGACAATGTAACAGTATCTGCAAAGCGTGATGAGGCTTCTATGTTCGACGTATCCTTCCGTTTGCTACCAAATAATGATGGTTCTTACGGTAAGATCGTTGATCGTACAATCCCAGCGGCTTAATACTTACAACTTAATATAAGATTCCCCCATAGTTAACTCTATGGGGGTTTCTTTTTTTTGCTATAATAGGTTAATGGCCAATCAAGTTTATGAAACTGCAGACATCTACTTAATTGATAGCACCCACATCTACGCTACCCCATTAAAGATATTTTACCTCAGGATGTTTATGAATGAGTTTGACAAAATGAAGCAGGTAGAAGACGAAGACGAGAAGCTAGATGTACTGATTGAGTGCGTTGCTATTGCAATGAAGCAATACTGCCCAAGCGTAAGCACTTTCGAAGCGGTACAGGATAACATGGACATAAAGTCTATGTATAAGTTAGTAGAGATAGCTGGAGGAATATCCTTTAAGGAGCCAGATCCATCAGAAGAAGGCAACAGCAAGCTTGCACAAGCAAAAGGTGCATCATGGGATGACATGGACCTGGTCAGGCTTGAGTCTAGAGCATTCTTGTTGGGAATATGGAAAGACTACCACGATCTTGAAACATCCATATCTATGCCAGAGCTGGTAGCAATACTAGAGGCAAAGAATGAATCAGACTATGATGACAAAAAGTTTTTGGCAGCCATACAGGGCGTAGACCTTGATAAAGAAAAGGGTCAAGACAGGCAAGATGAGTGGACCCAGCTTAAGGACAAGGTGTTCGGAAAGCAGCAAGAAAAGAACGGAAATGATGTTACTAACCTAAAGGGTCGTAATGCTCAGGAAGCTGGATTTGGGATAGGACTAGGCCTAGAATACGAAAGACTCTAACAATAAAGGTACGTCTGTGGTATAATTATATCTACCACAAAATCTCAAACAAGGAAGAGGGAGAATGGCTACCACAGTTAATCAAGAGAATGTTCTATCACTAATTGATGGAACAGAGATCACAGTAAGACCACTGAAGATTTCATTGCTTCGTGATTTTATGAAAAAGTTTGAGGGCATCGCAGAAGTTGCATCAGATAACGATAAGTCAATGAACGTACTAATGTCATGTGTTCAGATTGCTATGAAGCAATATAGCCCAGAGCTAGCAGGAGACATTAAAGCACTAGAAGATAATATAGATCTGCCAACAGTCTATAAGATTATTGAAGAAGCATCTGGAATTGTTATGACAGATCTTCCTGCTGGCAACAACCTACCAACAAGGTAGACTTAGACGAGGTAGTTAATGAATGGCTGATTTTAAGTCTAACATAGAAGTAAATCTTGATACCGCTCAAGCACTAGCGGCAATCAAGAGTCTTCAGGCTCAAATATCAGCCTTTCATAGCTCCGTCAGAAACTCTGGCAATGCTGCCAACCAGGCAATGTCTGATGGGCTTACAAAAAACCTAGTAAACTCTATCAACGCTACAAAGCAGTTTTCTGCTAGCCTAACAACTGTAAACGACAGAGCCTCAGCATTTACTGGAGCTCTTGAGAAAAACAAATTTTCGCTTGGACAATACTTCAGATATGGAATGTCCTCAAGCAAGCTTTTCGGTAAAACATTCAAAAAAGAGTTTGACACTATTGAGACCGTGGCAACCTCACGTGTTAAGTCAATGCAGACCCAGTTTGTTAGCTTGGGCAAAACTGCCAATGGATCTATTGAAGCAATCAAGGTAAGGCCCCTCGCTCTTGATATGCAAAACCTTGGTACAAAGGTTGCAATGGCTGCACAGAAGCAACAGATATTTAATCAGCTAGTTACTCAAGGGTCAACGAATTTACTAAACTTCGGTAAGAACACGCAGTGGGCTGGACGACAGCTAATGGTTGGTATGACACTTCCACTTGCCATGCTCGGTAGTGCTGCAATAAAAACCTTTACATCAATGGAAGAGCAAGCCATTAGGTTTAAGCGTGTATACGGTGAGCTATTTACCACCCAGGCCGAGACTGATGAAATGGTTAAAGAGCTAACTAGACTTGGATCAGCATTTACAAAGTATGGCATTTCTGTAGCAGACACAATGAGCCTTGCAGCTGACGCTGCTGCTATGGGTAAGATGGGGGCTGACCTTACAGCTCAGGTATCCCAGGCCACAAGGCTATCGGTTCTTGGTGGGGTAGAGCAGGCTAAAGCACTTGAAACCACAATCTCTATTACAAACGCATTCGGTGTTGCTGCAGACGACCTAGCAGGAAAGATTGACTTTCTAAACTCTGTAGAGAACCAAACAGTAGTAAGCATTGAAGACCTTACCATAGCTATACCAAAAGCTGGTCCAATTATTAAGCAGTTGGGTGGAGATGTAGAAGACCTAGCGTTCTTCCTGACAGCCATGAAGGAAGGTGGCATCAATGCATCAGAAGGTGCTAACGCACTAAAGTCTGGTTTTGCAAGCCTCATCAACCCTACAAGACAAGCCACAGATATGCTTTCTGGCTTTGGAATTAATATTGATAGAATTGTGCAGGGTAACTCTGGTGACGTAAAGAATACCGTAATTGAGTTTGCCTCAGCCCTAGATACTCTAGACCCACTAAACCGTGCAAAAGCTATCGAGCAGATGTTTGGAAAGTTCCAGTTTGCACGTATCTCTACACTATTTAAAAACGTAATTGAAGAGGGTACTCAGGCTCAGCGTGTTCTCCAGATGACAAATGCTTCATCTGCAGAGCTAGCAATCCTAAGTGAGAGAGAGCTTAAGAGAGTAGAAGATTCACCACTATACCAGTTTAAGCAAGCAATGGAAGACATCAAGACATCCCTTGTGCCACTTGGTGCAGAATTCCTAAAGCTAATTACCCCTATTGTTAATTTTGCAAAAGATCTTCTTGAAAGGTTTAATGGCTTAGATTCTGGAGTTAAGACATTCGTAACTAACACTATAGCTTTCCTAGGACTCGTCGCTCCTGCTGCCCTGATGGCCTTTGGTCTACTAGCTAACGGTGTTGCTAACTTAATAAAGGGATTTAATTTTATAAGGCTTCTGTTCCTAAGGGTTGCAGGTGCTGGAACTGGTCTAAATGGAACACTAGCTTACATGTCACAGGAGCACTTAGAGGCTACCGTATCAGCTAATGCTTTGAGCGGAGCTCACAACAATCTTGTTGGTGTGTTCACTGTAGAAAATTCAGCACTGAGAGCTTTGATCACATCATACCATGATGCAACAGTAGCAATGGGTAGATACCAGGCTGCCAGCATGGGGCCAAGAGTAAGGGCACCAGGCAAGGGTGGAGGGAAGACTCCTGGAGCCAAACCTGGAATGAAGCTAGCTTCTGGAATCATATCAGTTCCAGGACCAAAGGGGGCTGGAGATATAGTTCCAGCAATGCTGTCACCAAGAGAAGCTGTAATCCCAGCTGGTCCAGCCGAAAAGTATAGGGCACTTATCTCAGGAATTATTGCTGACAATATTCCAGGATATTCGAAGGGTACTACAGGGCTTATGTCTGATACGGGAACTGACAGACGTAGAGCAATCCCTCTAACGGTTAAGGAAATTAACTCTAACGTTCCTGGTTCAGGAAGCCAAGCAGTTAAGATGCTACAGGACGCAAACGTATCTGCTACAGAGGCAAGAAGAATTCTTGGAACTCTTGCAGATGTTGCAAAACAAGGTGCAGAGGGAGTAAAGTCTGCACTTAAGACCTTGCAAGATGGAATTCAGTCTGGACTAAAGAGCACAGACCTAACCAAAGACTTTAGGTCTAAAGCTCCAGTTACCCCTAAAGAGGGAGGTAAGGCCTTTGCACACGTTGGCTCTGGAACAAGCATGACCAGAGAAGAGCTATTAGCTGCAAACGCATCTGGAGAAATGAAGCTTTCTCCCACAAAGCTAAAAAAGATAGAGGCCCTACAAGCTGGTAAGAGTGTTGGCGTAAAGAGTGGTCTTGGCATGGACGGCATTGACCAAAGGGTGAACGCCCAGCTTAACGGCAAGGGTGCCGATCGCGCAGACTTGCTAAAAACTTTTGATGAAGCTGGAGTTGAGAAATGGAATAAATCCATTGAGTTCGGTGGCGGCAATGTAGAAGAGCTATCTGGAGACATTGAAATACTAGACAGAGAAATGAGACGTCTAATAGAGTCAAGCAAGGCTACCAAGATGTTTGATACAGAGGAGCAAGCAAAGAACTATAACGATCAGCAAAAGATTGCAGGAACTGGAAAGACAGCCGATAGCGTACAGAACATTTACAACAAGGCAGAAAAAAAGATTGCTAAGACAAAGGCAGCTGGAGTTCTTCAAGAAGCAGGGGTAACTGTAACAGAGGTTAGAGATAACGGAACAAGTCCTGGAAATTCAAGAAGGAAAATGGGCAGGTCTGAAAAGCTCGCACAACAGGCTGACCTCGAGCAAGGTCGCACAGGTTCTGAAAATGTAAAAGCCTACAAGAATGGTGTATCTAAAGAGGTTGCAAAGGACAAGAAGTCAGACTTATACGACAAAACTCGTAAGAGGAATAGCCCTAACAAAAAGGCATTCCCAGACGGGGCTGATGATGCAAAAGCATATAAGGCTGGACTGGAGTCTGGAACTGGAAAGTCCTCTCTTCCAACACCACCTAAAGGTCCTGCTGGCGGTATTTCAGATGCTCAGGCTGCAAAGATGGGGTTACCTCGATTCGCCCCACCACCACAAGCTGAAAAGGAAATTAAGGCTGGCGTCGGTGGCATGTTTAAATCGATGGCATCTAGCGTAAAAAGTCAGGGCATCAAGAAGGGTAAAGAGCTAGCAGAAAAAGCTATTACTC
>TARA_B110000503_G_scaffold132105_1_pt1 | contig 11933 bp, 11 predicted proteins | sample TARA_B110000503 | Tara Oceans TARA_B110000503 (sample SAMEA4397472) | marine metagenome | biome: Polar Biome; feature: [SRF] surface water layer (ENVO:00010504); material: water (ENVO:00002006), including particulate matter (ENVO:01000060) such as... | depth 5 m
GATCAGTCTCAAATTGTTGTTTGTGCCCTTTATAAATTTGTCACTCTAGAAAAATTCCAAGACCTACGTCAACCTTTACTTAAGGTGATGGAGTACAACAAAATCCGTGGCACCTTGTTACTTGCCTCAGAAGGAATTAACGGTACCGTAGCTAGCAATCGCCAAGGCATTGATGCCCTGCTGGCTTGGTTTGAAAAGGATGCACGCCTGGGCAATATCGTTGTGAAGGAATCCTTTGAAACCAGTAATCCGTTTAATCGCATTAAAGTAAAGCTAAAGAAAGAAATCGTCACCATGGGTATTGAAGGTATAGACCCTAAGCAAGTAGTAGGTACTTACGTAAAACCTAAGGACTGGAACGCCCTTATTTCTGATCCAGACGTAGTATTGGTGGACACCCGTAATGCCTATGAAGTAAAAGTGGGTACTTTTGAAGGTGCTTTAAACCCAAACACTACTAATTTTCGCGAATTCCCACAGTACGTGCGTGACAACCTAGACCCTAAAGCCAACAAAAAAGTGGCTATGTTCTGCACCGGTGGCATTCGCTGTGAGAAGTCTACAGCTTACTTAAAAGAACAAGGTTTTGACGAGGTATATCACTTAGAAGGCGGCATCTTAAAATACCTTGAAGAAGTGCCAGAAGCAGACACTATGTGGCAAGGCGAGTGCTTTGTATTTGACAACCGCGTAACGGTAAACCACCAGCTGGAAAAAGGTGAATATGACCAATGCCACGCTTGTCGCTTACCTATTACTAAAGAAGAACAAACCAGTGACAAATACCTAGAAGGCATTAGCTGCCCACACTGTTTTGACACTCACACCCTCGACCAGCGCCAACGCTATGAAGAACGTCAACGCCAAATGGAGCTTTCCAAAGAGCGAGGAGAAGCCCACATTGGTGCCGATGCCGTCGACACCATCGCTCAACGTCGCCAAGCCAAAGAACAAAAGAAGCAAGTTCAACGAGATAAGGAACTACTTGTTTCAAGCATTAACTCTAAGTAATAGACAGCTTGAATGCGGCTTTTTAGGCCGCTTGTGAGGCGGCTGCTCTAATACGACTTACAGGCCGCTCATCAATAATAATATGAATGGCTGCAGTCACCAATGCAATGGCAGCAGCTGCCCACCAAACATTATCGTAGCTACCCGTTTTATCAAACAAATAACCACCTAACCAAACTCCTAAAAACGAACCTAACTGATGGTTTAAAAAGACGATGCCGTACAGGCTGCCCATATGTTTTAAACCAAACATTTGGGCTACTAAGCCGGAGGTAGGCGGCACCGTAGCGAGCCATAAGAAACCAGTCACAATAGAAAACAGGTAGATGGACGTAATGGTCATCGGTGTAAGCATAAAGGCTGCAATAGCTATAGCACGTGATAGGTAGATAATACCTAACAGATTTTTCTTAGAATACTTGCTAGACCAAGAACCAAATAACAAACAACCAAAGATATTAAACAACCCTATTAAAGACAAGCTAATAACTGCCACTCTAGAATCAAAACCATTGTCTGACAAGTAGGCTGGCATGTGTACGGTAATAAAAGCTAACTGGAAACCACATACAAAGAAACCTGCAATAAGTAACCAATAGTGCACATGACCACTGGCCTCTTTTAGAGCTTCAGTTAAGGTTTGATCTTGCCCTGCATTCACAGCTAACGACTGTTGACCATCATTACGAAAAGGCCGCGACAACAGCAGCATACACAATGAACCACCCGCTAAAATCATCAGTGTAATTTGCCAGCCATAAGCAGTAATAAACCCTTGTGCTACGGGAATCACTAACAATTGACCAAAAGAGCCTGCGGCTGTGCCTAAACCTAAGGCTAAACCGCGTTTTTCTTCACTCACTAGTCTCGCTAAGGCGGGTAAAATTACACCAAAACCCGTACCAGCAATACCCATGCCCACTAGAACACCAGCACCTATATGCAAGCCCCAATAACTGTCTGCGGTGGCGGTAACATACAAACCTAAGGCATAAGCGATGGAACCGATATAAATAGCTTTAGCCGTACCAAATCGATCAGCAATAGCCCCGGCAATGGGCTGAAACAAACCCCAACATAAATTTTGCAACGCCAAAGCTAATGCAAAAACTTCTCGGCCATACCCAAATTCATTGGATATAGGCTCCATAAAGAAGCCAAATGATGCACGCATACCAAAATTTATGGCAAGCAACACACAGGCACAAACAACAACAATACTTAGCAGTTTTACTGGTTGAGGCATTACTGAGTTAGACATTTCTTAAGTGATTCCATTTCGAAACAAGTCATTTATATATATTCAGCCCTAATGGATAACCACTGACAGCCGGCCTAAGACACTAATAATTAATCCCTAAAATTACTAAACTGTAACGGCATGTCAAATTCACCTTCACGTAAGCTGGCGATCGCTTCTTGCAAGTCGTCGCGTTTCTTACCTGTTACTCGTACTTGGTCACCCTGCACTTGGCTTTGCACTTTGAGCTTTTGCTCTTTTAGATACTTAACCACTTTTTTGGCCAACTCTTTTTCTAAGCCAGATTTCATCAATACCACTTGGCTACTTTTCATATTAGTGGTTTCTGGATCTTTAAGTTCTAAGCAACGAATATCAATACCACGCTTAATGAGCTTTTCATGCAAAATTGGTAACATTTGTTGCAACTGAAACTCCACGTCGGCGCGCATGGTAACCATATCTTCACCTTGGTCAAAACGGGCATTAACACCCTTAAAATCATAGCGGGTAGTCACTTCACGGTTAGCTTGGTCTAGGGCATTAGATACTTCATGGCTATCGAGTTCGGAAACCACGTCAAATGATGGCATTAGTCAATTCCTTTGTTAAAATAGGGTACGAATCTTAATAGTAATATTGTAACCCATGACTAGTCTTTCATCCTACCCTTGGCACATTTGTGGTGTCGGTGCTATTGGCAGCCTTTGGGCAAGCACGTTAACCACACACGGATCAGCTGTCACCTTGTTATTAAAGGATGTCGTACAATTAGCACAATACCAAGCTGCGGACGGGGTGCGACTATTGGAGGAAGATTGTAAGATTCACATTCAACCTCAGGCATTCATTCCAAGTAGTTACTCCAACCTCAATGACCCCCACGAAAAAATCAAACACTTACTTGTGTGCTGTAAGTCTTACACTACCTTGGATGCCGTATTATCATGGCGCCAACATTTAGCTAATGATGCACAAATTGTATTGCTACAAAATGGCATGGGAACTGCTCAAACGTTACAGCGAGTTCTGCCAGAAGCTAATATCTATTGTGCAACTAGTACCGATGGCGCTTGGCGTAAGGGGCCTTTTGATGTGGTTCGTGCTGGCAGTGGTGAAACATTAATTGGCAGTTTTAGCGACCACTTACTTGCTGCAGAAATACCTGCATCAATACAAAGTCTACTCCACCCCATGCCAAACATACCAAAGCTGAACATTGCGTGGCACACAGACATTCGCATCCCTATGTGGCACAAACTAGCGATCAACAGCGTCATTAACGCCCTCACTGCCATCTATCAATGTACAAACGGAGAGCTAATTAACCACCCTCAAGGACGACTTCGCTTGCAGCAACTGTGTGTAGAAACGCAGGATGTGATGGCTCGCGTGGGTATAATGCCTTTAGGACAAGGTTTGCTCAATACCGCTTTACGAATTCTGCAGCAAACGTCCCTCAATAAATCATCTATGTTGCAAGACTGCCAAACAGGCCGTACTACAGAGATTGAAGCTATTAATGGCTATATTATTCAACAAGGAGCCTTGTATCACTTACCTTGCGCAGGCCATAAACAGGTTTGCGAAGATTTGAGGCGCATATATGCAAGTTAAGCCTTGTCCTTAAATAGGCAACACCCCGTATAATAAGCCTTTATTAGTTACTAAATGGCTAGCTCACTATGTTGGTTGTTCGCCCTATTGGTCCACAAGACCAAGACGCTTTGTATCAAATTGCCGTAGATTCAGGTGTAGGCTTTACCTCCTTACCCATTAACCGCGATGTGTTAAATGACAAAATTGCGCGTTCTGTTGCCTCTTTTGCCAAACAGATTACCCAGCCAGATGATGAAGGTTACTTATTCGTTCTCGAAGACACTCAAACGGGTGAAGTAATAGGCACCACTGCAGTGGAAGCAAGTGTTGGCACTCGCGCACCTTTCTACCACTACCACCGCCAAACTGTAGTACATGCATCACCTACCCTAGAAGTGCACAACAAAATGGAAGTGCTCACTTTGTGCAACCATTACACCGGTTGTTCTGAAGTATGTACCTTGTTCTTACAAGAAGCACACCGCTGCGGCACTAACGGACGCCTTTTGTCTAAGAGCCGCTTTTTATTTATGGCTCAGTTTGCCGAACGTTTTGGCAGTAAAGTGATTGCTGAAATGCGTGGTGTAAATGATGCCAACGGCAACTCACCCTTTTGGCATTGGTTAGGCACCCATTTTTTTTCTATGGAGTTTAAGCAGGCAGACTACCTAGTGGGTTTAGGTAACAAAGTATTTATTGCAGAACTGATGCCTAAATATCCACTTTATGTAAACCTACTTAGCCCTGAAGCCCAAGCGGTGATAAGCCATGTACATGAGAAAACCCGCCCAGCACTTCGGCTGTTAGAAAAAGAAGGCTTTCAGCATATCGGTTATGTGGATATTTTTGATGCAGGCCCTACTGTAGAAGCGCCACTGAAAGACATTAGCTCGGTTAGAAATAGCGAAATACTCCACGTTAAAATCGCCCAACCAAGCGATGATGCCGAGTTATTTTTAATCAGTAACACCCTACTAGAAAACTTTCGTAGCAGTATTGTTGCCGTGTCTTTTGACGACAATGGCAATGCCATCATTAGCCATGAAACTGCCCAAGGTCTTCAACTTCAAGAGCAGGATCTGTGCCGATTAGTGGCTGTGAAAGCTTACTACAAAACCTTACAACGCCTGTAACTCGTAAAGGGAATTATTAATGACTACTTACATGAAATCTGGCGGCCAACTTGTTGTCGACGCTTTAGAAGCCCACGGCGTTAAGCAATTATTTTGCGTGCCTGGTGAAAGCTACCTAGAAGTATTAGATGCACTACACGATAGCTCTATTAACGCAACTAGCGCTCGTCAAGAAGGTGGAGCAGCCATGATGGCAGAAGCATGGGGCAAGCTCTATGGCACCCCTGGCATTTGTTTTGTTACTCGCGGCCCAGGCGCTACCAACGCCAGCGCTGGAATTCATGTAGCGCAGCAAGATTCTACGCCAATGATTTTATTTATTGGCCAAATTAATAGTAAATTACGCCACCGTGAAGCTTTTCAAGAAGTGGATTATGGTCAATATTTAGGCTCCATGGCTAAATGGGTAGCAGAAATAGACTCCACAGACCGTATTACCGAAATGGTAAGCCGAGCTTGGTCTGTAGCAACTAGCGGACGCCCTGGCCCTGTAGTACTAGTATTGCCGGAGGATACCCTATCTGGCACTGCCGAAAGCACCCAAATCAAACCTTTTAGTATGTTAGAGACCTACCCTAGCCAAGCTGATATGCAACAAATGGCTAGTATGATCGAGCAAGCCAGCAACCCTGTCGTGGTATTAGGTGGTAGCCGTTGGTGTGTAGATTCTGTAGCTCACGTGGAAGCCTTTGCGGAACAATTTAGTGTGCCTGTGGCATGCTCATTCCGTCGCCAAATGTTGTTTAATCACAATCACTCACACTACGCTGGTGATGTGGGTTTAGGCATTAATCCTAAATTAAAATCCACCATTGCTGATGCCGATTTAGTAATCCTAATTGGCGGCCGTTTCTCAGAAGTACCATCACAAAACTATGAACTTTTAGGCGTACACGGTGCTAAACAACAACTCATCCACATTCATGCTTCGGCAGAAGAGTTGGGCCGAGTATATCGCGCAGACTTAGCCATTCATGCCAGCCCTAAAGCTCTAGCACAAGGCCTTTGTGAACTAACCGCTACACGTAAAGCCACACATACGATTGCGCAACATCGTTTAGACCACGTAGCGCAGTGCCATAGCAACTACCTGCAATGGTCCAGCTTGCCCACTAAGGTTCACCCTGGTGATGTACAAATGCCTGCTATCATGGCACATCTTGAGGCCACTCTACCTGCAGATTCGATCATAACTAATGGTGCCGGTAATTATGCCACCTGGATTCACCGTTTTTGGAAGTTTTCTGAATATGGTACCCAGCTTGCGCCAACGAGCGGCTCTATGGGCTATGGACTGCCAGCAGCGGTAGCGGCAAAAATAGCATACCCAAACAAAACTGTAGTGGCTTTCGCAGGTGATGGTTGCTTCCAAATGACCATGCAAGAATTTGGCACTGCTGTACAGGAAAATGCCGCCCTTATTGTATTGGTGATTGATAATGGCATGTATGGCACTATTCGCATGCACCAAGAGCTTCATTTCCCTAGCCGTGTAAGCGCTACAGATTTGGTTAACCCTGATTTTTGCGCCCTCGCAAAAGCTTATGATGCTTTTGCCACCCAGGTGACTAAGAGTGAGCAATTTCCTCAAGCCTTGAGCGATGCTATGGCGGCCAATAAGCCAGCTTTGATTCACATCAAACTCGACCCACAAGCCTTAACGCCAAACAAAACCCTTAACCAAATTCGTGACAATAAGTAAGGTTTATAAATTGAGATCTAATCTCAAATAATGAGTATGACCGTTTAGTCCCGACTAAAGTCGAATACAGACTAATATCCGCAAAAAAACTCGGCTATGATGCTCCTTATAACAACAATTATTGGAGCCACTCATGGCCGAACTATCTTTAAGTCGCTCAAAGCGCATCATCAATGCCACTCTTGCTAAAGGTAAAGAACTTGGCTTCAGCCCTTTATCCGTGGTTGTGCTAGATTCTGGCGGTCATGTAAAAGCATTTGAACGCCAAGATGGCGCGTCACCAGGACGCTTTGCTATTGCCCAAGCTAAGGCTTATGGTGCGGTAATGCTCGGCATGCCGGGTAGCGCACAAATGGCTAGGGCCGAAGCTCAGCCTTATTTCATTGTTACTGCCAACGCTGCCTTAGACGGCAAAATGATACCTGTACCAGGCGGTGTGTTGATTCGAAACAAACGTGGACAAACCTTAGGCGCATTGGGCGTAACGGGAGATACTTCAGACAACGATTTAATCGCTGCGGTTGCAGGTATCGAAGCTGTAGGTCTAGTTGCCAAAGGTTAAATATGCCATGATGAGTGCTTCTGTTATTTCTTTAAAAGCACTCTAATGACACAACTTCTTGAAACTTCAAAAGACCAGATGAAAAGCTGGCGTCGACACTTGCATCAGCATCCAGAAACTGAATTTTCGGTGTTCGATACAGCTGCCTTTGTAATACAAAAGCTCACTGAATTTGGTCTTATAGTACATGAGGGGATTGGTAAAATAGGTATCGTTGGCCAGCTAACCAAAGGTTCTTCCCATAAAGCCATTGGCTTAAGAGCCGACATGGATGCCTTGGCTATCCAAGAACTTAACGAATTCTCCCACAAGTCACTAAATGATGGATGCATGCACGCCTGTGGCCACGATGGCCATACCAGTATGCTGTTAGGTGCTGCCCAAGAATTAGCTACACATGGCAATTTTGATGGCACCGTTTATTTCATATTCCAACCCGATGAAGAGCACGGTGCCGGCGCTCAAGCCATGATTGATGATGGTTTATTCGAGCGATTCCCCATGCAAGCCATCTACGGCCTGCACAATATGCCGGGGATGGCCGCTGGCCACATGGCGATGAATTCTGGTGGCGTAATGGCCAGTGAAGACAACTTTAAAATTGTCATTAAAGGCCGAGGCGGTCATGCGTCACAACCTCATCACCATATTGATCCACTAGTGATTGGCGCAGAAATTATACTAGGCTTACAAACCATCGTTTCACGCAGCATAGACCCAGAACAACAGGCTGTAGTGTCTGCTACCGAATTTGTCACAGATGGTGCTGTTAATGTTATTCCAAGCACAGTTACCATCACTGGTGATTGCCGTAGTTTCTCTGAAACAGTGCAAGATATAATAGAAGCTCGCATGGGGCAGTTGGTAGCTGGCATCTGTCAGGCTCATGGTGCCGAACATGAGTTCACTTACGATCGAGTGTTCTGGGCTACCATTAACACCAAAAAAGAAACCCAAGCCGCAGGCAAGGCAGCACTCTCTTTGTTAGGTGAAAGCTTAGTAGATTTAGCCTGTCGCCCGAAGACCATTTCTGAAGATTTTGCGAGCATGCTGCGTGTTAAAAATGGCTGCTACGCTTTTTTAGGCAATGGCAAAGACAGTGTGGGTGGCTGTATGTTGCATAACCCACACTATGATTTTAATGATGATATTTTGGAAACGGGCGCAGCTTACTGGGTAACATTAGCTCAACAAGAGCTCTAAGGTTTAGCGCCTCAAGTAGTTGCTTGTCGTTTAGCAGCAGCTACTTAACTACACCTTACCGCCTAAGGTCTGAGTGACTTGATCGGCAGCAGCCTTAACCTTAAGCCCTATCACTGCTACCTGTAACGGATCAAACCGTACACTAGGCCCAGATACAGAAATACCACCTACAAGGTCTCCCTGAGCATTGCGTATAGCTGCGCCAACACAACTCATCCCTTCATAACGTTCTTCTTGATCGTAAGACCAACCCCTATCTACTGTAGCCAACAGATCTGCATACAGTTCTGTTGGCGTAGATAAGGTTCTCGTCGTATATTGAGGCAGACCTGTACTTTGCAATAAAGTCTCTAACTTACGTCTTGGCATTTGAGCTAACAAGGCTTTACCTATACCAGAAGAATGCATTAACGCCCGAGTTCCCGCACTAAAAAACGCCCGTATAGGATTTGTAGTCTCCACCTGTGCCACAAACACCACTTCTGCATTATCCATTACTGCCAAGTTTGCAGTTTCACCCGTAGCTTCCATTAGGCTACGTAACGGCGCCCGTGCAGCTTCTAGAAAGTTAGTTCGTGATAAATAGGCACTACCTACCCTAAAGGCTTCAATGCCCACTTGCCAACGCTGGGTATTCTCATCAAAGTCCACAAAATCATGCTGCTGTAACGTCATCAGCAATCGATGTGCACTGGACGCTGGCATTCCTACCTGCAAGGCAAGGTCAGTTAAACTGACAGTATTATGCTGTGCTAAAGCTTGCAACAGTAATATACCTCTATCTAGGGCTTGTACTGTTGATGCACTGGATTCTGAGGATACTGATCTGGGCCGACCACGACCTCGCTTAACTAGGTCCATAATATATTCCTATCTAATGATTAGCATGTTGTGAAAAAGGCTAGAACTACTAAATTTATTTTTCCATTATTAATATAATATATAAAATGAAATAATTTATCTTGTTATTTTTCAACAGTTTAATTATTTTAAATAATAACTGGAGTTATTTTCCAATAAAATTGTTTAATACTACTTTAAAAGCCAAACTAGTGTCTAAATAAAAGTAACACCTATACGCGAAACCAAGGGCACCATTATGAAAAACCAAAACCCCATATTTATTCCTGGCCCTAGCAATACGCCAGATGTTTTAAAAGCCGCTATGAACATCAGCAACTTTGACCACCGCGCAGCAGATTTTGCAGATGACTACATACCTCTACTAAATGACCTTAAAAAAGTCTTTAAAACTGAAACTGGCCAAGTGTTACTTTTCTCTGCCACTGGTACTGGAGGCTGGGAAGGGGCTATAACTAACACACTCTGCGCAGGCGACAAGGTTCTTATCGCTCGTTATGGTATGTTCAGCCAACGCTGGATTGACCTTTGCCAACGCTTTGGTTTAGACGTTGAAGTGGTTGAGTGTGAATGGGGTACAGGCGCTCCGGTTGAAGAATTCTCTCGACGCTTACAAGCCGACCAACAAGGCGATATCAAGGCCGTACTAGTGACTCACAACGAAACGGCTACCGCGGTAAAAAGTGATGTACACGGTGTACGTAAAGCCATTGATAACGCCAACCACAATGCCTTATTAATGGTAGATGCTGTGAGCTCACTGGCAAGTATGGACTTTCAAATGGATGCATGGGGAGTAGACATTGCCATTACCGGCTCACAGAAAGGGTTTATGCTGAACACCGGCTTAGCTATCGTTGGAGTTAGCCCTAAAGCCATGGAAGCAACCAAAACAGCTACCTTGCCCCGCTGCTTTTTTGATTTTAATGACATGGCCAATGCTAATGCTATAGGCAGTTATCCATATACGCCACCTGTACAACTATTTAACGGCTTGCGGGCCAGTGTCAGCATGTTACTAGACGAAGGAATGGACAATGTTTATGCACGTCACCATCGCATAGCACAAGGCGTAAGAGCCGCAGTAAACACATGGGGCTTAGAGCTTTGCGCCCAAAGCCCAGATCTTTATTCTGATACCGTAACAGCTATCATGGTGCCTACAGGTAAAGACTCTAATTTGATCACGCAACATGCCTATAAAGCGTATGGCGTATCTTTTGGTGGCGGCTTAGGTGAAATGGCTGGTAAGTTATTCCGTATCGGTCACTTAGGAGCAATGACTGATGTTATGGCACTGTCTGGCATCGCCACTGCTGAAATGGTTATGGTAGATTTAGGCTATGACATTGTTTTAGGATCAGGGGTTGCAGCCGCACAAAATATTTACCAACGTGGAGTGTAATAGCTCATTTAACGTTGGTTTAACGTTGATTTAACCTTGAGTTCAGCATTGAATTAATCACTTGTCATTAGCATTGCCATTTCAATTAGTTTTCGCTAATATAGCTCATTAGACACCACTTATGAGAGAGCTAATGGCTTACACTAAAAAATTCCAAACCATGTCCGATCAAGCAATGGCACGTGTTGAGGCAGTACAACCTGATCAGGTTGATATATTAGTTTCTAACGGAGCCATTTTGCTCGATATCCGTGACCAAGAAGAACACACTAAGGACCACATAGAAGGTTCTATTAACCTCAGTAGAGGTAAGTTAGAAATGAATATTGAAGGTATTATTTCTGACTTAAGTAGCACCATCATATGTTATTGCAATGCTAATAATCGCGGTGCTCTATCTGCAGCTGCCTTGAGGGACATGGGCTATGATAACGCTATGTTCATCAGCGGTGGCAGAATGGCATATCGTGCTTTAGCTCAGGAGTAATAGTATGTGGGACCAACGCTACGCTGCTAAAGAGTATATTTATGGCACAGAACCCAATGAATTTTTACATGCCAATACTACCCTACTACCAAAAACAAAGGTATTATGCCTGGCCGATGGAGAAGGCCGTAACTCAGTTTATTTAGCCAGCTTAGGTTATGACGTTACTGCAGTTGATAACTCTAAAGTTGGCTTAGAAAAAGCGCAACAACTGGCCAAGGCCAAAGGTGTTAAAATCACCACTGTGCAAGCCGACTTAGCAGACTATGACTTAGGCACACAGAAATGGCATGGTATTGTGTCCATTTTTTGCCACCTACCCCCTCTACTACGTACTGATATTCACAAAAAGGTACACGCTGCTCTAATTACTGGAGGAGTATTTTTATTAGAGGCCTATACTCCAAAACAACTAGACTTCAAGACGGGTGGCCCTCCAAACACTACTTTGATGATGCAAAGTACAGACCTCGCTCGAGAGCTCAGTCCGTTGCGACTTGATTTAAACCAAGAACTCGTACGAGACATCAATGAAGGTAGTGGCCATCATGGTAAGGGCGCAGTAGTGCAGGTTATTGCTGTGCGTGAAGACCCTACCTAAAAACATTTCTTGCACATTCCCTCCAACCGTCTTTGCGAGGAGTGCAGCGACGTGACAATCCATAATTTGGTGGGCTTAGATCGTCACGCTGCGCTCGCGAAGACGGGTTATTTACGGTAACCCGTACTT
>TARA_B110000503_G_scaffold440_1_pt1 | contig 11924 bp, 11 predicted proteins | sample TARA_B110000503 | Tara Oceans TARA_B110000503 (sample SAMEA4397472) | marine metagenome | biome: Polar Biome; feature: [SRF] surface water layer (ENVO:00010504); material: water (ENVO:00002006), including particulate matter (ENVO:01000060) such as... | depth 5 m
GCTATCTCTGAAACGTTATCAAAAACTTGCGCTGTTAGAACAGTTGGCAAAAATAAAAGGAAACATAGAGACAGTCTCATCATGGTGTCTTGGTCGCTCGAGACATTGAAACCATTACGCTCTCTTCCGATAAGATATTGGGCATAGCTACCCGTCTCAGGCGGCAGAGCCATTGCCCACATGCCACAAATAGCACGCTCATGCTTGCATGATTGCTCGTATTCAAGGCTCTAATCAATCCTTTTGATGACTGCATCAATAGGTTTTGTCTGACCGCCGCCGCATCAGTGCGGTGGGTCAACGCTTTTCTGAAATTGTTGTTGACGTTTGGGCCATGTTGATCGGATGAAAGCGAGAATATCCCAGATATCTTCATCTGAGATGAGGCCATCGAAAGCAGGCATCCCACTATTGAAGTTGGCAATGCCCATTGCCGCTAATGCGCCTGTTCCTCCAAATTTTGTGTATGTAAACAAAAGTGCATTATCGTGATGCCAGGTATGCCCTGTGGCATCATGAGGCGGTGCTGGTAGCACGCCATTTGCATTGGGAGAACGCCATTTCGGCTGACCTTCCAACTTCGTTCCATGACAAGAAGCACAGTTTTCAGAGTAGAGCGTTCGGCCAGAACCTAAGTTACGGCTTTCCAACTCATGGTTAGAAAATGCAGCGGTTGCAATGCATAGAAAAATGGGGGTTAGCCATTTCATGCCACGTCTACCCACGTTCGCATACCCCCGAAAGCATGGCTGAGCATGTGGCAGTGCAACAACCAACGACCTGGGTTGTCGAACACGCAGATAATATCACGGCTCTCACGAGCATTGACCAAAGTCGTGTCGCGTAGGTCACCTAAGGTACCGTTTTCGTGAATCTCATAGAAGTGATGGCCATGCAGATGGATGCCGTGCGGGAAAGACGTATCATTCGCAAAAGTTATCCGCACCGTCTCGCCGTTCTTAAATGACCCGAATGGTTCGGCCTGTACGTCTGAAATGTTGTTGAATGCCCAGATGTCATTACCGCCGTGCTGCCCACCCATTGCACCGCCCATCATGGTCAATGTCAGGTGCTGGGTGATCTCGCCAGGGAGGGTCAGGTTGGGCGGAGCAAGTGCGTATACAGGCTGAGTTTTTCTATCTGTATTAATGCCAATCACAGCCAGATCGGCCAAGCGATAGGGTCCCTGACCGGTAACCATATCAAAACCAACCGGCCCAGTGATATCTACGATCAAGTCTGCGCGTTGAGCTGGCGCCAAAACCAGCTCTTCTAACGGGCGTGGCTCCGGCAATGCCATGCCGTCTAGGGCGACAACTGATCCGGTAACGCCGCTGACTAATGTCGAGAAAACACGATTCGTAGCTGCATTTATCAGTCGAAGTCTAACGCGATCGCCCTGCTTTACGTGTTGTTTAGATAAGAATGCACGGGCATAGTTCCCCATGTACCCAGCATGGGCTAGATTGTGCATATTGGTGAACTCATCCGTTAAACTGCCATCTTCCTGCATCAGCCAGTCTGATATCAACACGGTGATGTCATTATCCACATCTGCCGGCGTGTCATCCTCAACAATTAACGCCCCCATCATGCCCCGTGCGACCTGTTCATGAGAAATATGGTGGGAGTGATACCAATAGGTGCCTGAATCAGGTGGCACAAAGCTGTAGGTCTTAGTGTCTGCAGGGTTGATGAGATCTTGTGTCAGCATCGGCACCCCGTCCATCTGATTTTCCAATCTGACACCATGCCAGTGAACCGCCGTGCCTTCTTCGAGGCCGTTCTCCACATCGATCCTAACGCGTTGGCCGCGGCGCACTCTCAATTCCGGCCCCGGCATTGATCCATTAAAACCCAACATGGATGTGGCACCCTCACCAGCCGGCAAGATTTGTCGTGTGACAACCTCTGCCTTTAAGTGCAGCCTAAGCTGGTCTGCCAGGGTTGGTAGCGGCAAGATTGCCATAGCTGAGCTGGAGGCCAGGAAGTGTCGTCTGTTCATAGTAGTGCCTAAGTTGGTAGTGTGAAGTTCGATGTAAGAACAGCGAGGACAGTCCCATCATCATTGCGAACAAGCGAGTGACTAATAGCGGCTCCTGCCTCAAAAGTCTAATGAGAGCTTTCGATCTGTTCACTTACGCTTATCGGCACACCCAGATTTTTGTCTTTAGCAGGAAATGATCCAGAAGTGGCAACTCAGATTATACACGGACGGTTCATGAAGCTGCTGCTAAAACAAAATCATGTACAACCTTATAAAATGAGCTATTTGCCCCTTCGATTGCTATGATTTCTGGATTCTCTATCAGTTCGAACTTCGCTAAAAGACTTTTCTTCACACCAAAGACAGCGTCCGAGTGAATATATTCGTCGTCTGGATCAAAAATGTGGGTGACTAATTTTTGGAAACCTTCAGCTTCTATTATGTAATGCAAGTGAGCGGGGCGGTAAGGATGTCGTCCAAGGCTTTCTAACATTTTTCCCACAGGCCCATCATCAGGAATGGGATAAAACCGCGGCTTAGCCCCCCAGAAACGATATGTCCCATCCTCGCTCGTCCGGAACACGCCGCGCAAGTTAAAATCTGGCTGGATTCCCTTTTGCTGTACATCATAAAATCCGTCATCATTGGTCTGCCAGACATCTATTTTGGCTCCAGAAATCGGGGTGCCATCCGTGCTCATGATTCGCCCTTTGATCAGCATTGGTTCGCCTTTACCGTCAAGGCAAATGTTGGCCCCCATAGGCAATTCAGGCACGTTCGGCACGTGGAATGGCCCCAGAACAGTGCTTTCGGATGCCCCAGACGGTTTGCGGTTGTTGATGGCATCAACCAGCATCGAGACACCCAGGACATCGCTTAGCAAGATGAATTCCTGTCGCCAGTCATCACTCATATGGCCTGTTGCAGTCAAAAACTGGATAGCAGACATCCATTCGTCTTGCGTAGGTTCAATCTCTTTAATGGCAGCATGCAGATGGCGTGTAACTACTCCAACAATTTCCGCCAGACGTGGCTCGGTTGATTTGGCAATCCGCGATATGACCACGTCAGCAGAATTTTCTTCGTTAAAATAGCCCTGTTCTCGTATGGACATGCCTCACTCCTCCTGTTTTGCAAGAATGGCAGAAAACACGCGGACAAGTTCGGCAGTGTGATCGACGTGCCCGCCATCATGGCGCCAGCATACATGCTGGTCAGGACGCGTGACTATGCAACCAGCGTCGCCAATTTCCCGCGCCCGCGCCCAATCTCCAGTATGGTCTATGTACTTTTGGCGCGGACCAATTATGTGCACTTTAATGCTTAGGCCAAGACGATCAGAAATCGTTTTGGCAGCATTTTTCCACGCTTCTCCTCCGAGACCGGTGAATATTGTAAAAGATCCCTGGCCTGCTAAATCAAGCGTTGAATATTTACCCCCCTGGGAATCAAAAAGCCAAACATGCGGGATTCGAGCGCCAGGCCAGGTTGTGGGTTGATAGTGTAAGTCTGCATCAAGAGAAAAATCAGGCTCCATCTGCCCATCAGTAACAACAGCATTCGAGGAGTAGCGCTGATTCATTTCTACGCCGTGGGCATCAAATTCATATTTTTTGAAAGAGATGGCCTTGTTCAAAGCCGCACGTTGTGCCTCGGCTGCAAGAGTTGTACTACAACGTCCGTCCATATTAGTTTTTATTTTTTCAATATCGGTACCACCAGTCATGCCAAGTGCTTCAAAAATTGGTCCAAATTCTCCAATAGACTGGTTCGCGCGAGTGACAATCTGTTTGGCAATTGGGGCCCGTTCGGAGGAATAGCTTTCCAAAAGCGCGTCGCCCGCTTGACCTTTCACCACTGCAGCGAGTTTCCACGCCAAGTTGAACGCATCTTGAATGGAAGTATTAGAGCCCAGACCATTTGATGGCGGGTGCCTGTGTGCAGCGTCGCCCATTATGAAAACACGCCCTTTGGACATTTGCGTTGCATAAGAGTCGTTAACCGTCCAAGTGTTTGCGCCTATAAGGTCAATCTCAAGGTTGGGGTCACCAACAAGCTGGCGAGCGACCTCTGTTGCCAGCTTGTTATCAATCTGGGGAGTAGGCTCGTTAATGTCGTAGCCCCAAACTATGAGCCATTCGTTCCAAGGACGGATACAGCGCACTAGTCCCATGCCAATTCCACCTACGTCCGCGCCGGGTTGCATTACCCAGTAAAGAACTGATGGTCGATGGGCTACATACTTCGAAAGATCCGCGCGGAAGTGGATATTCATAGAGCCACCAACACCCATTTTACCCACAAACGGCAGATTTTCGTTTGTTGCTACAAGAGAATTTCCGCCGTCAGCACCTATTAGATATTTAGATCTGATTTCAACTTCTTGACCGGTCAGACGATCCAAACAGATCGTTGTGACACCATGAGCATCTTGAATGTGACTTTTATACTCGGTACTCATCCGAGCGCGCGTACCGCGACTGCACGCAGTTTTAAAGAGGATTGGCTCCATAAAAGTTTGTGGGAGGTCGTTCATGAAGCATGGCGACGCCAACAAGTGTTCTGCTTTAGTTAAAGGGTGTGTCCCCCAAGATTTCATCCGGCCGATTTCTTCTCCAGCTAAACTTTCACAGAAAACGTTTTCGCCCATGAGACTTTGCTCAGTAGCGTTCTTATATGCCTCTTCTTCAACATCACGGCCAAGATCGCGCAAAACTTCCATGGTTCGTTGGTTCGTAATGTGCGCCCGTGGCGAATTAGCCAACCAATGATAACGGTTCACTATGATATTTTGAACGCCATATGTTGACAACAGGGCCGCGGCTGATGACCCCGCGGGCCCAGTGCCAATGATAAGTACTTCAGTTTCAATAGTAGACATGCTTACCTCTTCAGTGATTTGAGGGAGACCAGACGGCGCTGGACAGGAAAAATTTGGAGCCCGGTTCGTTCCGAGAGCAGCCCCCAAAGGCCGCGTGGAGCTAAAAGCATGATAACAATTGCCATTACTCCGAGGGTCATCAAATACCAGCTACCGAAATCAGCCAGCATAGATTGCAACGCATAGAAAATCAAAACACCGATAATTGGGCCTTCGATGGTACCAATTCCTCCGATAACCACTATAAAAATAACATAAGCTGTCCAGTCTGTGACGTTAAATGCAGCGTCAGGACTTATTCGTGCTTTTTGCATGTAGATCAGTCCTCCTGTTACGCCCGTTCCAAAGGCAGAAACCAAAAAGACAGTCCATTTCATCCTCATTACATCCACGCCAACAGACTTAGCGGCTTCAAAATTATCTCGAACTGCAGCGAGAGCCAAACCACGCCTTGTACGCAGCAGCCAATAAATCCCGCCCACAGTCGTTACGGCCAAAATAAGGGCAAGCCAGTAGGCTAAAATATCGCGGGCAGCAGATGATTTAACATCAAGAAGGACCTCGATGCTGTTGACCATCCAAATATCCTTTGTTGCCTCACGCGGAAGCGAGGTACCCGTACCTCCACCCAAGGATTTCCATTGAGCAACCAATAACCGAACGACATCGGCGATGACCCAGGTGCCGATGGCAAAATACGCGCCATTTAAACGAAAGGCTAAAAAAGCTGTTGGGATAGCTATGATTAATGCACCTATGCCTGCAAAAAATATGGCAGGTACGGGGTCTACGCCGCCTAGAATTACGACTGCAAAAAGTGTGTACGCGCCAATTCCAACAAAAGCTTGCTGTCCAATGCTTACCAGGCCGCCATAGCCTGCTAAAAGATTCCAAAACTGTGCTAACACCAACATGGTCAAGATGGTAAACAGGTCTTGGATCATGCTGCGCCCAGCAAAAATTGGCAAAAAAATCAGAAAAATAAGAAAGAAAGCACCAAATATAGCTGCAATCTTAGATGTGCGAGTACTTGTTTGAACTTTATAGGACATCAGTCATTCGCCCTTGGGAAAAGACCTCGTGGGCGAAAAAGGAGCACTGAGAGAAAAGCAAGGTGTCCAGTTAGTATTTGCCATTCCGGATTGATTGCAGCACCAACCGTTTGTGCAACCCCAATTATAACACCGCCCAGTAAAGTTCCCCACAAAGATCCAAGGCCACCAATAATTACTGCCTCGAAAGCATATATAAGTCGTGCGGGGCCAATATTTGGATCAAAATTAGACCGTAAACCCAAATACAGAGACGCAATGATAACAACAATCATTGCAATACCAGTCGCTGTCGCAAAGATATTGGCGGGCTTAATACCCATTAGGCTGGCTGTTACGGGATCGTCAGACGTTGCCCTAAACGCACGGCCTAATGAAGTCTTATAAAACAATTGGTTAAGTCCAACAATCACAAATATAGCGGAGGCAAAAGCAAGTAAGGGCATTACACCAAGTGAGATAGGACCAACATCAATGGACGCCGTCGTCAATACATCTGTCGGTAGACGCTGGCTATCGGCTGAAAAGCTTTCCAAAAGAACGTTCTGTAAAATGATAGATAAGCCGAAGGTAACCAAGAGCGGAGGAAGCACATCATTCCCTAGGGTCCTGTTTAATATAAATTTCTGTAATGACCACCCGAGGGCGAACATGATTGGCATCGCAATTAATACGGCTAGAAACGGTGGCAAGCCGAGAAATGTCACCAAAACCAAAATTAGGTAGGCTCCCATCACAATCAAATCACCATGCGCAAGATTAACTAGTCGCATTATTCCAAAAACCAAACTCAGCCCTGCCGCAAAAAGCGCATAAAGACCGCCAAGCAAAATCCCTTGAGCGATTGTATCAACCCAAATCATGCCACTGCTCCGAAATAAGCATTATGAATTTCGGCGCGGCTAAGATTATTTGGCGTACCTGACAAGGTCACGCGTCCCTCCATCATACAATAGACGCGGTCGGCCACGGCCATAGCCTGTCCGATATCTTGTTCAACGATTATGAGCGAAGCACCCGCAGCTTTGATCGCGGGCACTGCCTTGTAGATATCCTTGACAACAATAGGTGCAAGGCCAAGACTGATCTCATCACAAAGCAATACTCGGGGATTACTCATCAAGGCGCGTCCTATGGCCACCATTTGCTGTTGCCCCCCGGAGAGCGTTGTGCTGGGGTTATTACGCCGCTCGCGTAGGATTGGAAATAACTCAAAAACCGTGTCTAACTTCCAATAGCCATTAGTTTTGCGCCCATATGTGCCAATCAATAAATTTTCTTCGACACTTAATGACGGAAACAGCTTACGACCTTCTGGCACCATTGCCACACCCAGACCCATGATTTTATCAGCGGACCAATCACCAATTGGAATGGTGCCGAACCGGACCATATTTGAAAAGTTACCCAGCAACCCTGAAATAGATCGCATTAATGTGGTTTTTCCTGATCCGTTTGCACCGATTATGGCTATAATCTCAGCTTCTGCCAAAGTGATATCTACGCCAAAAAGGGCTTGAAAATCGCCGTAAAAGGCGAGCAGGTTTTCCGTTTGAAGTAAAGCCATCAGACTTCAATCCCCAAATAAATTTCTTGAACCTCTTTTGATGCCATAATTTGTTCAGGAGAACCTACGCTGATGATCTTTCCAAAATTCAACACCGCCAGCTGTTCCACAAATGATGTCAGTGCGTACAATACATGCTCGATCCAAATAATTGTAACTCCCTGTAGATGAATATCTCTTATTGTTTGGATCAACGCCTTACATTCTCCCTCAGTCAGCCCTCCCGCTATTTCATCTAGTAAAAGCAGCTTTGGCTGGGTGGCCATTGCACGCGATAATTCCAAGCGTTTGCGTTCCAACAGCGACAGACGACCTGCAAGGATATTAGCACGCCCTAGTAGCTCCGTACGCTCTAGGATCTCAGCACAATCATCAAGAACTGCCGCTTCAGTCAAGTTGCGGCCATTCGTGGCCGCCACAACAAGGTTTTCAAAAACGGTTAACTTCTCAAACGGCTGAGGAATCTGAAATGACCGCCCAATGCCTGCTAAGCACCTTTCCATAGGGGACGCTGTTGTTACGTCACAGCCTTCAAAATAGATACTACCATGATCCGCACGCATATTGCCCGTAATCAAATTAAATAGGGTCGACTTGCCCGCCCCATTTGGCCCAATGACCCCTAAAGCTTGGCCATGCGGCACATCAAGGGTTACATCGTCTGCGACAGTCAACGCACCAAAGGACTTAGACACATTTTTCAGTGATAGGATCATGGTAGCTTTCCAGTTTTGGTAAGGATGGAACCTTACCCTCGCTAATGATTAGACAATTGCCTCCATCTTTCCACCAGTCGGAATTTCAGAATGATCAGAGTTTTCGACGATCACTAAGTCATAACCACCATCACTTTTGAGACGCCATTGCCCCCCTACCAAAGGTGTCTTGGCTACGTTTGTTGCTGCAAATGGCGGAAGACCCTTGCCGTCAAACGCAATGCGCCCAACAACTGAATTAATTTGGGACGCGGCAACCGCCTCTGCTATTTTGTCACCGTCGCTGGTATCACTCGTGCGACCCATAGCGTCCGCCGCCAGTTCAAACAGTGCGTGTATAAATCCGATCGGCTGAGTCCACTGCCTGCCGGTCTCTGTTGTATATCCTTCGGCGATTTCTCTCGCAGATTGCCTGGTTAAAGATGAAGAAAACGGATGCGAAGGAGACCACCAAACCTCAGAACTTAAATTATGGCCTAGATCACCGAGTACTTCTACGGCTTGTGGGAACAAAATAGCTTTGCCAATACTGGCCACTTTAGGCGCAAACCCTTGCTGCTTAGCTTGGGTCCAGAAAGTCGTAAAATCTGGCGGGATTGGAACACCTGTGACGATATCACAATTGGCGGCCTTGAAGGCATTAATCTGCGCACTGAAGTCATCTGTTAGATTTTGGTAGCGCCCAGGATCTGTCAGACTATAGCCTTGCGCATTGAGTGGTTGGGGAAAGCCCACATTAGGATCCCCCCATGCGTTGCCGTCACCATCATTTGGGAAAAGCCCCCCGACTATTTTATTAGTCTCGAGCTGGTTCCACATTGCTGTGAATACGCTGATAACGTCTTCCAAACCCCAAAAGAAGTGGAAGCTATAGTTAAAGGGTCTCCAAGAGTTTGGGTCTCCTGGGTTGCCTTGTTGGCCAATAAAATATGGCTGCCACGGTGCTACGGTAGAAATTACGGGCACCTCCTCTGCTTCACATGTTGTTGCCACAGGGTTTGTTGTTTCGGGCGTTGATGCGACCAGCATCATATCTATTCTGTCGTCAAGTATCAGCTCTTTAGCTACCTCTGCTGCTCGGTTGGGGTTTGACTGACTGTCTTTAACAATCACCTCAAAATTAGCGCCTGCATCGGATGCAAGAAAGTGTTTAATGATAAACTGGTCTGCTTCTGAAAATGCCGCCAGAGGCCCTGACTGTGGGCTGACGTAGCCTAGCTTTATTTTCGCACCCTGAGAAATTGCAGGTGCAGCGAGGCCGCTTATGGCTAATGTAAGGCCTGATGCAGTTGTTGATTTGAGTAGTTTGCGACGCGTAATCATTTGGTGTCCTCCCAGACGTTTGAAGAGCTTTTTTTAAATTATGGGTGTATTTCCTTCCCAGGCAGCACCCAGAAGGGCCCGAATGTCGGACGACGTAATGGGATGCGGGTTTGGGTAGGGTTGCGATGTTGTTAATAAAGTTGCGCGGTCAAGATCTTCTTCTTTTAAGCCTAAATCTCGGAGCGCCATAGGAGCGCCAAGTAATTTAGAAAAGCTATGCAATGCCAAACCTGCATTAGAGCCACCTAGCATTTCACAGATTGGCAACAATTGCGCGGCTGCACTGCGTGCATTGTAGGTGATGACATGAGGTAGTATTATGGCATGCGTGTCTGCGTGAGGCAGATTAAATGATCCACCTAAAGTGTGACAAAGCTTGTGGTGCAGCCCCATACCCACCTTTCCCAGAACAGACCCACATGCATAGGCTCCATGTAAAGTTTTTTCGCACGCCATTAGGTCTGTAGGTTTTGCTATTACTTTAGGTAGGCTGGTCACAAAAGCCTCCAAACCCTCTATGGCAATTGCGTCGGATGCTGAATTACGGTTTTGGGCATAAAGCGCCTCTGCTGCATGAGCCATCGCATTTAGGCCTGAAGAGATAGCCATCTTGGTTGGTAATGTAGTAAATAGCTCGGGGTCATATAAAATAACGTCGGGCAAAATTTTTGGATCACTCAGCGTAGTTTTTATGCCCTTATTTGTCTGCCCGAGAATAGGTGTAGCCTCGCTACCCGAATAGGTGGTGGGGACTGCTATTTGTGGCAGGCCAGTACGGTAGGCGATTGCTTTGCCAAGACCAATTGTGGAGCCCCCACCGATAGAGATCAGACAATTGGCTTTACATACTTTTAAGTGCAGCAACGCTTCTTCTGTCACTGCTACTGGTGTATGCATAGCGGCCTTAGTAAAAACACCTGCTGCCAAATGCCCAAGGCGCTCTGCAATATGCATCGCCATACGCGATTGTTCGGGTGTCGATAATACCATTGCCCTAGACGCCCCAAGCCATTCTACTTCATTTGCAACGGTCAGCCTGATTCCTGCGCCGAATTTAACACGGATGGGTTCGCTTTCTGCTTTCATGGAGATCGCTTGTTTCACGGCATTTATCTTCCTTTGGATACCACGTTAGCCTATCAATTATTAGATCTTGATCGAAATAATATTACTTTATATAACTTAATGTTATGAAGTTGGACCCAGGTCACCTTGAAATTCTAGCTGCAGTCGTAACAGCAGGTGGCCTCACGGAAGGGGCTGCAGCGATAGGCAAGTCTCAACCTAGTGTCTCACGCACCATTTCTATGCTAGAAGCCCGCGTAGCCACAAATTTATTCGAAAAAGGCCGTCGGCCACTTCGTCCGACAGATCTGTGCCTAACACTTGCGGCTGAGGGTCGAATTATATCAGAATCAGCCGAGCGCGCGTCACATGCAATTGACACCTATACAGGCGGTCGATCCGGGGCCGCGCGTGTCTCCGGGACGCCCGTATTCATGGACGGCGTCATATCAAACATGATAGCTGAGTTTCAAACCGCCTTTCCAGCAGTGCGGATAGATCAGTCTTATGGATATCCAGCTGACCTAATGGAGCAGTTGACCGCGGGAAGTATCGATTTAGGTATTTGCCCGATGAACCCTAATCAAGTCCCCGGAGAGTTTGTATTCGAGACTATCCTGCCCGGGCGAAATGTTATTGCCTGCGCGCCAAACCATCCTTTAGCGAGAAAATCATCTTTAAAGCTTGCAGATATTGCAGCCTATCCATGGATTGCGCCCCAAGCAGGAAGCCCGCTTTATGAAGATCTTCGTAATGTCTTGAAAGAGATAGGTATGAACAATTTCAAGGTAAGTTTTTCTGGGGGGTCTCTTATATCCATAATGAATGTGTTGACTGGGTCCGATGCTCTGACAGTTTTACCTTATTCTGTAGTCTTCATGCAGAAGCACTTCAGAAACCTGGTTGCACTGCCAATCCGCATTAAACACCCCGATCGAGAGCTTGGTCTTTTGCGTCGAAAAGACAGGTCAGAGCGGCCAGCTGTTTTGCGGTTTCGGACACATTTAAAACAACAATTTGTAAGCCTTTCACACACGATTGGAAAACAGGAACGAAACTCACTTTGGAGGCCATAGCGAGTTTTAGGGCCAGAGAGACTATTTTAGGTGAAATTTGACAAAAAGGGTGCTTGTCAAACTAATACAAACTCGCCTCAGTTTTCCAGTCGGGTTTAATTCAGGCCATACCCAACTGACGCAACTCAGTCAGAGCGGCGGCGCGGTTAAGTTTAAAATTGGCTCATGGGCACTATCAGATTAAACTTGCTTGATGCGGTTGGTTCGGCTTTGTAACGTCGCCTGACGGCAAAACACTCCCCATTTCGCTACTTCAA
>TARA_B110000503_G_scaffold55465_1_pt1 | contig 11919 bp, 29 predicted proteins | sample TARA_B110000503 | Tara Oceans TARA_B110000503 (sample SAMEA4397472) | marine metagenome | biome: Polar Biome; feature: [SRF] surface water layer (ENVO:00010504); material: water (ENVO:00002006), including particulate matter (ENVO:01000060) such as... | depth 5 m
GAGAGATTAATAAAATAAATAACGATTTAGGATTATGAGAACATTTGAAAAATACAAACAAAATCTAAAACAAGACCAAAACAGAATAATATCATATAATACCCATGTGGCTACAATAGATGGCAACACGCTAAGACAATTAGGGTGGTGGAGTGTAACAACGCAGAAGCATATAAACTATGCTGCAAATCAGCTTGATTTAACTTTAATAAAATAAATAACAATTTAGAATTATGAGAACAACACACAATTGGGTATTTTATACTGGAAAACACAAGTACGGACGAGTAAAAGCATTTTGTTTTAAAGCGTGTAAGCGCCCTGAGATCACGAATGTATGGCACGATATAAATATGTTACTTGACAACAATATAGTGGAGCAGGTGGGATATATGACGGAGCAGGAATGGTCGAGGCATCTATGGAGGGAATAGGTTTAATACGGATACCCTTTGATAATATAAATGTAACAATTAAAACAAACTATTATGAGAAGCACAAATTATTTAACAATACTTGATCACAGTTCTGGGAAAGTATGGCAGATTGATATGGAGGAGGTAGACGGGTTCGACTACGACTGGAGTACCTCAGCATTTGAAAACTATATAACTGAGGATCTTAAATTTCGTTTAGATGAGATCGATTATATGTTGCATGCAGATGAAGATATAAGAAGGAACCGAGATATTTAATAGACTTAACACGAACAACAATTGATAATATAAATGTAACAACTAAAAACTATGACTATGACCCAATTCCAAGAAAATATACAATCTTTATTAGTACTTGAAATAAAAGAAATTATTAAAAAACACAATAATTTAGAAATAACTGATAATGCTTTGCTTTACTGCTTAAAACAAATTTTAAAATATAACAAATAAAAACTATAACTATGACACACTTTGAAAAACTTTACAACGAACGAATTTTATTATCTTTAGAAGATTATACTATTCAAGATCAAGATGAATATCACGAGAATATACACGAGATCATTGACAATATGTGCACCTACACAAGTGACAACAAAGATGCTATACACGAACTGCAGCACGATATATTTGAAGACGACGGATTATTTGGCAGGGCTGACAACTATGCCCAAGCGGCTTATGCGGCGATCTACAATAACTTCTACGAGAATGGCCCATCATTTGATGAGTATGCAGCTAACAATTTAATTAGACAATAATGACAGCAACCAAATACAAAGAATTAGCAGACGCATTATATCAGCGCACAATTGATTTTATACAAGAAGAATGCCAAGAAATGTGTTACGAGATGGATCTAATTGAAGAAACCAACGACGAAGCCTTTGAAATTATGAATGGCATTACAGCAAACTATTTTAGTCACTATGTTAAAAAACAAAATTCCTAATGAGCCACTATAAAAAATTAGTAATTGAAAAGTCGGGTGCAATACTTGACACAGAGCACAAAGGAACAGACTATGATGTCACTTTTGAATCAATACAAACTGTAGATGGTCAGTATATTTATGTAGCTATGGATCAAGGTGAATGGGCAAATGTTGTAACCGATAGAGATATGTATATTGAAGCATCAATGTTATACGCAGAGATTGAATCTGCTATTAACTTAGGATCTAATATATATGTTGATCAGTATATACTTGACGCATGCGAATTAGACGACGACAGCGACCGCTGGGAATACTTATGGAATGAGTGGTATGGCGAAATGAAATCATTTAATTTTTAATACTATACACAATGACCAAAGAAGAATTTTTAACATATCAAGCAGAGCAACGTACAATACAGGCTCACGCAAGAATTTATAAGTTGGCTGGTCTCGGCCAATGTAAACCTTTAACCGACGACGAATGGTTGTCTATTGAAACTAAAGGCAAAACAAGATTTAAAAACAAATTAGTTAAACAAAATTCATTTAAAAAATAAGCTTAGTACGAATATTAATTGATAATATAATTGAATGAACAAACAACTTATTACACCTGCAAATAAGCGTGCTGCAATAATAGAAAAGTTAGCTAAAGCTTTCTTTCTTATATCTTGGGTAATTATAAATTACATTATATATATTAAATTTAAATAAAATCACACAAAAAATATAAAAATTATGGAAGAAATATTAAAATTATCAGCGAGTAATGAACAATTAATTCGTATCTTAGTAACAATGAAAGACCGAATAGAAAGCTTAGAAAATAAAATGCTTAAAATAGAAACAAATGGATACTAAAGAGAAAGCATATAATAAAGTAAACGCTAAATTGCAAAATGCTATACACAAGTGGCAACAGGCAGAGGCTGACGACTGGAAATGGGTGGATGTTGATCGAGCACCCAGTGTAAAGTATAACCAAATAAAACAACACAAACAAGAGGTAGAAATATATACATACCTTGCTGAATTAATAAAAAAAAATATAATTTAAAACCAAATGAAACCATGAAAGTAACTAGAGAAAAATTAGATGTAAATTCAAGTGCAATTGTAACTATGTCTTATAACTTTGAAGACAAGCTATTAACCGTACAATTTATAAACAATAAAGTGTATGAATTTAAAAATGTAACCACTGAAATATTTTATGCAATGAAGCATGCTGATTCAATTGGTAAGTTTTTTAACAAAAACATTAAGTGGAATTATAAATTTAATGCTGTAGACTAATGGACATAAAATTACAAACAATTATAGATTATATAGAAGCTAACTTAGGCATTAGTTTAAATAATCAAGTTAGGACCAGAGATATGTCTTATGCTAGATCTATATATTATACATTGGCCAGACGGTATACAATGGAACCATTAGATAATATTGGCAAGCTAGTTAATAGAGATCATTCAACTGTTATATATGGATTAAGATTATTTGATGAAGCTATTAAATATTCATTACCGTTAAAAGCAGTATACAATGCTTTTTGTAGAAATATTAAAGAAAAAACAATAGAAGAAGAGATAGATATATATGATATAAAAAAATTATATACACAGAATAAAGATTTAAGGGAAAAAGTATTTCAACAAAATCTTCAAATAGATATTTTAAGTAATCAAAAAACACAACCTAAAGAGGGCACTGAGCGTTTTATAGATTTAGTTAATTCAGTAGAGGAAAGTAAAATTAATATGCTATACACGCGTGTACATGCAATTGTTAAAATGATATAAAATTATAAAACAATCAAAATTAACAAAAACAAGCGCAAAAGATTAAAAACAAGCGCAAAAGTAAAGTATATATAATTTTTGAGCGCATATTCACGCTATAGCGCAAATAATAAATTAAATAAATTATGATAAGCAAAATTTTTATTAAATATATAACAATGCTTTTTATGTTATTTACATTGAATTTTTGTGCGAAGAAAGATTTAACAGCCACAATATACCATGCGGTGCCTGCACAAACTAATTCAGATCCAGAACATACTGCATCAATGTACAAGCTTGATTTAAATGATCCTTACAAGCATAGAATACTAGCGGTATCAAGAGATTTACAAAAAGCAGGCTATACTTTTGGCACAACTGTTAATGTTTCCTGTGATTGTCCTTATGAAGGTGAATGGGTTGTTGAAGACTTAATGAATAAAAGGTATGAGAATAGAATTGATTTTTTAATCAATGAGGATATGGAACAAGGTAAATGGGAAAATGTAGAAATTTTGAAATTAAATTAAAAATATACAATATTTTTGTTACATTTACACAAAAGCGGGACAATAGGGTGTTAATATAAAGAGTAAGGGGCTAATGTCACACGAAAGATTGCTTGGTTATTTAAATCAAAGAAGAATAATTTACAGGAGGTTACCTATAAAAGATAGGCCAACAGCATGTTTTGACTGGGGTTACTTTTATGAAGATGGTACATTTGAATGTTATGATTTGTTTAGAAGCAAAGCAAAAATAACAACATACAAGTCTTTAAAATGGCATTTATTGGTTTTGTGGTATTTAAATCCACAGCTAACACAAAAAAAATTTATTGAGCTAGCTATTTATATTTGTAATAAAAAGAATGGGTTTATAACATTTGAACCACTCGAAGAGATGGTAAGCAAGATTGCTTATAAAGTTTATATGAAGGATTTAGATTATCCACCAACCAATAAAAGCCGTAAAATAATATTTAAATATCAATGTAAATTATCATTATTAGAAAAGCTCAGCATTGTAGGACAAATGATAGGGCGGAATAGAAAGATTACTGAAGCGGATATATACGACATGATGCTTTATGTAAATGACCTAGGCGAGAAGATAACAATAACAGGACTTGCTAAATTATTAGATTGTACACCAAGAACTATACACCGAAATATAACCAATGAACTTAAAAAGGAAAAAGAACTTTTAAATCAGGAAAATGAAAAAGTACAACATTCGCAATTACGTGAGGTACAAGGATGATGTTAAAACATCAATTAATTTAATTGAGTTTAAAGCATTTCAAGACTACACGCGAGACGAACTAATTGTTACTTTCCTACCATTGGTAGAGAACATAGCGCGGAAGTTTTCAACTTCAGATCAAGCGTCAGGTGTTATGGATATTACGGATTTAATTCAAGACGGAAGTTTAGGATTAATAAAAGCAGTAGACAAAATAATATGGGATACCGTGACGGGATCTAATGATCCAGAAAAAACATTAAAGTCTTTCCTATCAAAGAGAATAAAAGGGGCAATACGAAGGGCTATTGATATTAACAGAGGTGATATACGAATACCAGAACACAAACTAACCGAGATAAGAAAAGATAACGGCAAAGATAAGACTATGGTAGCAATGTTTTTTAATTCCATTTTTCTTAGCATTGACGAGCAAATAAATGAAGATGATGACAATATAATGCATCAAATACCGGATCAGACTGAGCCATACAATATAGCTTTATTGAATTTATATTTAACAAGCCTATTAAAAAAGCATTTAGATGAAAAAGAATTTGAGGTATTAAGATTAAGCTATGGGCTTAATTGTGATAAACACTCCGCAAATAAAATAGCAGAGATATTAAATATAGAAGGATCAAGCGCTTATGTTAGGATTTCAGAGATTAAAAAACAAGCAGTGCAAAAATTAATAGAAAATGTAGATTCTTCGCAAGTAATTGACTATCTTTAACATATATAACTAAATTAAATTAATTATGAAACTACACGAAAAATTAAGTAAAATCCAAGTGGAGTTTAAATCTAAAAAAAGTAGGTTTAATGCATTTGGCAAGTACAACTTCAGATCAGCTGAAGACATCCTAGAAGGGTTAAAACCATTTAATGAAAAGTATAGTGTATACTTTAAAGTAGATGAAGAGCTAATAGCTTCTGATCCCTTCCCAATGTTTAAATCTGTTGCCACTATATCAGATGGTACAGATACAATACAAGCTACCGCCGTTGTGGGTGTTGATCTTGAACAGAAAGGTATGCAAATGCCACAAAAATTTGGTAGTGGTTCTTCTTATGGAAAAAAGTACGCTCTTGGAAATTTATTACTAATAGATGACACAGCAGATTCAGATGCAACAAATAACCATGACAAAACAATAACAAAGCCAAAGCTTGAAGGGGCAGCTTTAATAAAAGCAAAAGAATTTTTAGCTTCCGGCAAAGGAACTATCGAAGACATTAAAAAGAAATATCAAATTGATACATCAATTTTAAGCACGTTATAATGAAGAAAGCACAGTTAAAAGATATACTTAAAAAATTAGAGGACGACGAAAACTATTACGGCGATTTCGGCAAACAGTTTTTGTCAAATTCAAATATCGGTACACTTTTAACTGATCCTTTGTCTTTACACCAACCTCAGCCTGCTAATTCAAATTTAATAAAAGGCGCTTACTTTCACACATTAGTGTTAGAGCCAGAAAAATTAAATAGATATAAAATTATTGATGCAAAAACACGCAACAATAATGAATATAGAGAATTAACTAACCCTGAAATATGTTTATTGCAGCATGAAGCTGATATGCTACAAGCTTTAAATGAAACACTAATGGCTAATGAAACAGCCAATGGGTTAATTAGAGATATAGATGTTGAGTATGAAATACCCGGACTTATGGAATTAGCGGGTGAATGGTGGAAGTGTAAAACAGATATTAAAAATAATACACAAGGTATTATTGTTGATCTTAAAACATCTGGAGACATAACCAGATTTGAGCAAAGTGCACGAAACTATAACTATGATAGCCAAGCATTTATATATTCAAGCTATTTTAAAATGGATTTTATTTTCTTGGTTATAGACAAAAAAACAAAAAAAATTGGTATCTTTGATTGTTCGCCTCAATTTTTAGAGCGAGGCAAATTTAAAGTCGAAGAAGCCGCTGAACAGTACAGGTTGTACTACAAGGATCAGAGTTTTGATCCTAAGAATTATTTTATATCAAAAACACTTTAATTAATTAAAACTAAGAATTATGGCATCAATTATTAAAACAAGTATCAACTTAAACATGATACCAAAAGGAAAAATCATTGAAGGTAAGAAAGGAAAGTATTTACCTATTACAATTACATTAAATGACGCATTAGATAACTACGGCAATCAAGGACCAGTAGTTGTAGAACAGTCAAAAGAAGATCGCGAGAATAAAATAGACAAAGTGTATCTTGGTAACGCAAAAGTTGTTTGGACTAATGGAATAAATGTGGATGCAGCACCTAGAGACAATCAAACACAACAAGCAGCTCCAGTGGCGGCGGCCCCTGCCCCCCAAGATGATTTACCGTTTTAATGCTTTTATAATGTGTGTCAATAGGGGGAGTTTTAAAAGCTTCCCTTATTTTAATTAACTACTAATTTCTTACCCGATGCAAACAACGGAGATAAACGGATTTCAAATAGAACATTTTAATCAATACGATCTACCAACCGGTAAGCCTGAAGGCACTTGCCCTGTTTGTTCCGAACATAGAAAACCTGAAAACAAGAAAGCTAAATGTGCTTCTTATGATTGGGAAAGAGGGCTAGGCACTTGCCATCATTGCTCTAATACATTTCAACTTCACACATACCAGCGAAAAGGAAACGCTGAAAAAGTCTACATTAAACCAGAGCCTATAGAAGTTACCAAAACGGTAAGTTCAAAAGTTCAAGAATGGTTTCAAACTAGAGGAATATCCAACGATACATTAAAAGCTCTTAAAGTTACTGAAGGTGTAGAATACATGCCTCAAACTGGTAAACAAGAAAATGCAATACACTTTAATTACTTTATGGGTGATGAACTTATAAATGTAAAATATAGAGACGGAAGAAAAAACTTTAAACTTTATAAAGGAGCTGAGAAAGTATTTTATAATATTAACAGTATTGTAGGATATGAGTATTGTGTAATTGTAGAGGGTGAAATGGATGCCCTAAGCTTGCATGAAGCTGGAATACCAAACGTTGTATCTGTGCCAAACGGAGCAACATTAGGAACAAATAATTTAGATTATTTAGATAACTGTATAGATTACTTTTCTGACAAAGATAAAGTAATACTAGCTTTAGATGGGGACGAGGCTGGCCAAGCCTTGCAAAACGAGTTTATTAGAAGACTTGGAGCGGAAGTTTGCTTTATTGCAACTTTTGATGATTGCAAAGATTCAAATGAATATTTATTAAAACATGGAAAAGAAAAATTATCGCAGCGTATTACCTCAGCCAAGCCCGTACCTTTGGAACACGTCACCACTTTTAAGGACATTGAAGGGGAGGTTACTGATTTCGTTACAAATGGCTTTAAGCCCGGATTTCAGATTGGCTTATCTAACTTTGATGAAATCTTTTCAACTTACACTGGTCAATTTATTACTGTCACTGGTATACCTTCTTCCGGAAAAAGTGATTTTGTCGACCAAATGGTTGTTGGCTATAACGCTAAGTATGGATGGAAAACGGCATATGCTAGTCCTGAGAATGCGCCAACTTATCTTCACGCACATAAGCTTATGCGAAAGGTATGGCAAGGCATGCCCACTAAAGAAGACATTGGTACAAGCAAATGGAATCAAGTAGCTAATCATATAAATGATAATTTCTTTTTTATTGACATGGAACGTTATACACTTGAGTCTGTGTTACGTAAAGGCGCTGAGCTAGTAAAGCGTAAAGGAATTAAATGTTTAGTTATAGACCCTTTTAATAAAGTTAGAGACTATGAGGGAAACTTTGGAGACGTTAATGCATACACCTTAGAATATTTAACTAAAATTGAAATTTTTGCTAAAAAATATGATGTATTAGTTATTGTTGTTGCGCACCCTACTAAAATGTATAAGGATGCCACTGGCAAAATTGAAGAACCCACAATGTACAGTATTAAAGGCGGGGGAGAATGGTATGATGCCTCTTATCACGGGTTATTAGTCCATAGAGACTACGTAAACAAAACAGTAAAAGTTAAAGTTCTAAAAGTTAAATTTCAGAATTTAGGGGAAAACGGAGCTGAAGCCTATTTTAAGTGGGAATATAAATCTGGATGCTTTTTACCTATTAGAGATCCTAACCAATCTATTGCGAGTGCGGATAAAATGCCTTGGGACTTATAATGGGTAGTGGATATAAAAATAAAAAGAAAAACAATTTACCAGATAGTTATATTGTAAATAAGCAAGAAGCAGCCGCATATACTTGGTGCCTTAAAAACAATATAAGAATAAGTTTACAAGCAATAGATTACGTTCAAAATCCTGACAAATGGAAAATAGCCATAAGTATAGGTGAGAACTATAAAGCGTTTCATTTGTCACCTAGTGTATACACAAAAGACAATGTATGGCAAGAGTATTATAAAGCATGTTTATATTATTACAACAAACACAATAAATAATGGATATACAAGAAGATTACCAGTTATTAATGTCTCAAGCTTTATATAAAGGCAAAAAGAAAACTGATCGTACAGGAACAGGTACATTAAGTCTGTTTGGTAAAACGATCGAGCATGATATGAGTAAAGGTTTTCCTTTGCTTACTACAAAAAAAGTTTGGTTTAATGCTGCTTTAACGGAAATACTTTGGATTTTACAAGGTAGAACTGATATAGGATACTTGCACGAGCATAAAGTTCATTATTGGGATGCTGATTATGAAAGATCTGGTAGAACAGATATGACTTTAGGTCCTGTGTATGGCAAGCAATGGCGTGATTTTGGTGGCGTAGACCAGCTTAAAAACCTTTTAATTGAGATCAAGTCTAATCCAGATTCAAGACGCCTTATAATCAGCGCATGGAACCCAATTGAAATGAATGATATGGTTTTACCTCCTTGTCATTACGGTTTTCAAGTATATATTAATGATGGGGTTATAGATTTAATGTGGCAACAGCGTTCTGTAGATATATTTTTAGGTTTACCTTACGATATTGCAATGTATGGATTACTATTAGAGTTTTTAGCAAAAGGCAATAAATTAAAAGCAGGTAAACTAATTGGACAACTTGGTGATTGCCATTTATATAGTAATCATTTAGGGCAAGCTTCTGAGCAATTAGAAAGATACGCTTATGAGTTACCAACAATTAATGTTGAACACGGTTTGTATTTTAATGAAGGGACTATCTTCATGCCAGTACATAATTCCGTATCTTTAAATAACTATAAATCTCACCCCCCAATTTTAGCGCCGTTATCGGTAGGGTAAAACAAATTATTATGTATCATATATATCATATACCTGGTAAAAAAATCGGCGTTACACGTAATCTTGAATTAAGGGTTACTCAAGCTCAAGGGTACAATTCTGATGAATATGAAGTCATTGAATCTTCCGATGATATTCATTATGTATCTAAAAAAGAAATTGCTTTACAGAAGTCTTATGGATATAAGGTTGATAGGCAATTATACAAAGACTTAATAAACAAAAAATCAAATCAAATGAAAATTAATGTAACCGAACAGACTACAACTTTCCCTGTTCAAAAAGACAAACTTAAAGGCCATTTAATGGAAACCATTGGTATGAAATGGGAAACATCATTAGGTGAATTTGAATTGACATTAGAATCAATTAGGTGGATTGAACAAAACGCTGTTGTTTCTATGTATGACACTCAAAGATCCTTTATATATAACAAAGCATTTCACGAGGCCTTCACCGAAAACTTTGAAGAATACAAGCCCACTGTATATGATGATATACGTCTTTGGGCAGCCGCTAAAGGCATCTACACTAAAGGGGACAGCAAAACACAATACATCAAACTTCTAGAAGAAGTAGGAGAATTAGCAAAAGCTATACTTAATAACGACAAACCTGAAATAATAGACGCTATTGGCGACTGTGTGGTTGTTCTTACAAACTTAGCTAAGCTTGAAGATCTTAAAATTGAAGATTGTATACAATCAGCTTATAATGTAATTCAAAACAGAAAAGGCAAAATGATTAATGGAACATTTGTTAAAGAATCTTAATATGAATAAAAAAGAATTTACATTTCGTGATCCAGTTATTGAAAGCGTTGTGAATAAGTTTGTAGCACGATCTGACGTAGGCTTTAAAAAATATGGTGTAACATTAGATGAAGACCCTGGCGATCTTAATGTATGGATGACACACCTTCAAGAAGAACTTATGGATGCTGTTAACTATATAGAAAAGCTAAAGCGTGTTACTACTGAAGTTCTACAAGATAAACTTGTACAGAAGTACGAGGCCTCCCATGATGGGCATATGTTAGACAGTGATGACATATGGCAATAAAACGGCGTACTAGAAAAAAAGGCCCAGTAAGAGCGAACAAAGTGTCATATGATGGCATTGACTTTGCTTCGGGTCTTGAAAAGTATATGTATATGGCTTTAAAACAAGCTAAAATACGCGTAAAATACGAAGGTGAAACCTTTGTTTTACTTAATGGTTTTCATTTTGAAAACGAAGTTTATGAAAGACAATCTAATGGAAAAGGAGGCTATATAAATAGAGGTTGTAAAAGAATATTGCCAATAAAATATACTCCAGACTTTATAGGTGAAGACTTTATAATAGAAACAAAGGGCCGAGCTAATGAATCATTCCCAATGCGTTGGAAGCTATTTAAACAGTTAGTAGTTAATCAATTTCCAAATGTAACCTTATATAAACCACAAAATCAACAAGAATGCAACGAGACAATACGCTTGATCCTATCAAAGCAAAAAAAATAGCTCGCCAAAAATACACTCAAAGACAGATTGACAAATGGATTAAGTGGAGTTGGGAAGTAAAAGGAAAAATTAAATGGAAGGAGCTTGTAGAGATGCAAGATAAATATAACATAAAAGTAGAATAATGGCAGCAAAAAAAGCAGCGGGTACAGGAGGTGCTTACGCAAAAGTTAAAGTTAGAAGAAAAGGGGTTCACGCTAAGTCTAAAACATCTAAGTTAAAAACTAGCAAAAACTACGTTAAACAATATAAATCACAAGGATAATGGGAGATTGGGAAATACACATTGGGTTGTACCCAGGAATATTATTTGGCGTTAGATCATATAAAAATGAAGAAACTACTGATCACGTATTATATATGCCAATTATAGAAATATGTTTAACAATTTATCATGAAGAGGAGTAATGCAGCTGCTACAATTGATTGGTGGGTAGATGATATGCTAATGGAAATGCAAGCAATAAAAAATAAGGGGGTCACAAAAAAAGACCTCCTTTTATATCTAGACTCGTGGGAGTCAACATTAAGAACAATAAAAACAATAACACAAGAATAATGGGATTATTTACGCCAAGAATTGAATACAAACCTTTTGAATACCCAATATACTTCACTGAAGGCTGGCTAAAGCAAGCACAAGCGTTTTGGTTGCATACTGAAATAAGTATGTCTGGAGACGTTAAAGATTGGAATGAAAAGTTAAACTCTAAAGAAAAAAGTTTAGTAGGTAATATACTATTAGG
>TARA_B110000503_G_scaffold87001_1_pt1 | contig 11911 bp, 9 predicted proteins | sample TARA_B110000503 | Tara Oceans TARA_B110000503 (sample SAMEA4397472) | marine metagenome | biome: Polar Biome; feature: [SRF] surface water layer (ENVO:00010504); material: water (ENVO:00002006), including particulate matter (ENVO:01000060) such as... | depth 5 m
GCACGCTTGGCCTTTTCACGTGAAAGTTTAGTCTCACCAATGCCGTCGTCGACACTTTCTAGAGACACCTTAATTTGATCGCCAATCTTAACTTCTATTTCACGAGCGTCGTTATAGAACTCTTCAATAGGAATGATGGCTTCAGATTTAAGGCCTGCGTGTACTGTTACCCAGTCGCCGTCGATGTCTAATACGGTGCCCATAACAACAGCACCAGGACGCATTTCAACAGCAATTATGGATTCTTCAAATAGATCTGCAAAGCTTTCGCTCATGTTTTTATACCAGACGTTGAGCAAGTCAAAAATGCCTGCGGAACAACGCTCGTTTAGCCTGAAGGTCAGCTGCAACAGGGAAGTTTAGTGGACGCGGTGTGTCAGGAACTGACGCCTAAAATGACACTAACGAATTTTGCGCGCGCCGTATTATACACTGAGGCTTTATTTACAGCAATAGAGTATGGCCAGAATAGGCGCAAGTTAGCTTCAGGTATCTACTTATCTAACAAACTCTCTACAGGTTTTATTAACCCTAAGAATATATCTGTGTATAATTATCACATTACCTCACAAATATTCCTCAATGAATTCAGTGCATGTTAGAAGGATTAAAGATATGTTAAAGCGTTTGTTTTTAGGGCTCACCATTTTATTGTCTACGGAGTATTCTATGGCTATTGAAGAGCCCAACTACACTGTTATCGAAACGTTTGACGCATTTGAGCTGAGGGCGTATGAACCCATGATTGTAGCAGAAACACTGGTTTCTGGAACTCTAGACGGTGCGGCTAACGCTGGCTTTAAACTTATTGGCGGTTATATTTTTGGTGACAATACGTCCAGTGCTAGTGTGGATAATAAAATTAGCATGACCGTGCCAGTGAGCATGCAACTGCAGTCTGAAAAAATAAATATGACTGCACCCGTAAGTATGCAGCAAAAAGATGGTCAATGGCTTGTGCACTTTGTCATGCCTAGCATATATACCCTAGACACACTGCCTACACCGAATAACAAGGCAGTCATGTTACGAGAAATTCCTGCACGTAATTATGCAGTGCTGAGTTTTTCGGGATTTACTGGCGCCATTAAAGTTGACAAAAAAATCACTGAACTAATGACATGGTTAAAGGATAAAGGTATCAAACCCCTTAGCGAGCCTGAAATGGCACGCTACAACGCCCCTTGGTCATTACCTTTTATGCGTCGTAATGAAATTATGGTGATGTATTAATTAGCAGTATTCACTTTACAAGGCACCCATGAATCAATTTCATTAGACTTAATTGAAGCCCCAACAAAACGAACACCATCCACGCCGTCTGTAATAGTTGGTTAGGCTAACAATCCCTCAGGTAATCCAATGGGTGCTTTGATACCCTAAGGGTTCGCCATTGCGCTTAATTAGAGTCTGCCAATCGGCCTCACTAACCTCGCTTAAGTGTTGCCTAATACTTGAACTCATCTTTGCTCGAATGACATAGTTAACCTGACTGTTCGTCACAATATTGAATGATACGCCAAACCCAGTTTGACTTAAGTAACTTTAGCCACCAAGACATAGGCCAAAGCTATAGAAATTGATATTTAAATGCCTCAGTTGCAAATCTGAAAACCAATGCTGCGAGTGACTAAACGAGCCTATGCAAGCCTATGCAAGCCTATGCAAGCCAACCAAACCCTTCTTTTTGCCCAAACTCAATAGCATTTAACCAACCATAACAATACAAAAAAATAGATCACATAAAACCGATGACTAAATAAATGATAAGCTAAGGATAATTGGGGCTTTATTTACTTAAACTTTTCGCCAACCCGTTTTAAATTGTGCACAAACAGATGATAAAGATCACATCTATAGCTTTCATTATTCTAGGCATTATATTGCTGATCCAAGCTCTCAAGCCCGCCTATACTATTTCCAAACGCGAGCTAAATGGGGGCTGGGGTTGGCGTTCGCTTATCATCCTCATAAACTTATTTGTTCTCGGCTATGGGGTCATGGCCACATCACTCTACCAATCTATCCACTCCAATGTGCTTGACCTAGTAATAGCAACTATTTTATTAGGCGGCAGTGTATTTGTAGCACTGGTTATGAAGCTCGGCTTACACAGCATCAATAAAATTAGAGATATCACCCGCCAAGAGCATCACAACGAGCTACTAAATGAGCGTAACAATGAACTCTTAATTCGCTTACCTCGCGCTGTAGCTGAGAAAGAATTTGAGCTTCACTACCAACCACTTATTAACACCCAAGATAACTCTGTCCAAGGCGTGGAGTGCTTAATCCGCTGGCCACAATCCGATGGCAGCGCAATAGCCACGTCCGATTTTATACGATTGGCTGAACAGTCCCATGTCATTGTCGATATAACCCGCTGGGTTATTAGTACCAGCCTAAATCAACTGGGCCTGTGGCACGCTGCCGGTAACACATTAACCTTGCAGGTGAATATTTCAGCACATGACTTAGAAGAAAAAGAACTAGTGGCATATATCACCACACATCTAAAAAACAATAAAATTGAGCCCCATTTCTTAACTCTAGAGATCACAGAAAACCTAATCATACGCAACCAAACTGAATCCTTCATAATTCTAAAACAACTTAGGGATTTAGGAGTGGGGATAAGCTTGGATGACTTTGGCACAGGCTATTCTTCAATGACTCTGCTCAATCGACTACCTATAAGCCAAATAAAAATAGACCGATCCTTCGTAATAGGCATGGAACACAACAGTAAACGAATGTCTATTGTCCAATCAACCTTAGATTTGGGTAAAAACATTGGCCTGGAAGTTATCGCAGAAGGTGTAGAAAATACTCAGCAAGCACAATTACTAAAACAGATGAACTGCACCCTAATTCAAGGCTACTATTTAGCCAAACCAATGTCAGCCAGTAAGCTTGAATATTGGCTCATTGACCAAAATAATTCCCACTCAATCTAGCATTAACATACTAGATCAGCCTTTCTTAAAAAGCATCTCGTGAGGTCCGTGTAGACTGCCAATAGGCCTTACGTGCCTAGGTTTTTTTACATCGCCTAGCTTCTCAGTTAATTCCCATGCCGTGCCACTTGGAACATCTTCTTTCTCTGCCCATGCGTACTCAAGCACCTCAAATTGAGGGATGTGTTCAGCGGCAATTAGCGCCATAAGTATGACAGCCTCATTTTGTACTTCAAAACCCCCCTACATCCTCTACCTGTTAGAGCTTGATGACGATTCCTGCCTGCTACTTTAGTACCACCTTACAATGACGCTAAAGTACTACTCAAAAAGGGTTCCTAAGTTGCATTGTCGACTTACTATGGAGCTTATAGCATAGCTATAGGCTAATAAAGCTACAGTTCTCTCACAAATAATATAATAACTTGAGGTTTTTCTATGATCTATGCAAATCCAGGCACAGCTGGCTCACTTGTCAACTTTAACCCACGCTATGAAAACTTCATTGGCGGTCAGTGGGTAGCTCCCGTGGAAGGGCGTTATTTTACCGCCACCACACCGGTAAACGGTTCAGCTATTTGTGAAATCCCCCGCTCCAGTGCCGCCGACATTGATCTGGCATTAGATGCAGCGCATAAGGCTAAAGACAGCTGGGGCAGCACTTCGGTTACAGAACGCTCCAATATTTTACTGAAAATTGCCGACCGTATTGAGACTAATTTAGAAACCTTGGCTGTAGCCGAGACTTGGGATAATGGTAAACCCATTCGTGAATGTTTAGCTGCCGATATCCCTTTGGCAGTGGACCACTTCCGTTATTTCGCTGGTTGTATTCGTGCCCAGGAAGGCACAAGTGCAGAGCTTGATGCCACCACAGCATCCTACCATTTCCATGAACCCCTAGGCGTTGTGGGGCAGATTATTCCTTGGAACTTCCCTATTTTAATGGCAGCCTGGAAAGTTGCACCGGCTCTTGCTGCAGGTAATTGCATTGTACTTAAGCCTGCAGAGCAAACACCCGTTTCAATTTTACTGTTAATGGAGTTAATTGCTGACCTATTACCAGCTGGTGTATTAAACGTGGTTAATGGTTATGGTGCCGAAGCAGGTGAAGCCTTGGCCAGCAGTACTCGTATCGCCAAAATTGCCTTTACCGGATCCACCGTAGTTGGCAAAAAAATATTGAAAAATGCTGCTGCTAACCTAATCCCTTCTAGTTTGGAGTTAGGCGGAAAATCACCCAACATATTTTTTGAAGATGTTTTACAACAGGAAGACGACTACCAGTCAAAGTGTGTTGAGGGCCTGGTATTAGCCTTCTTCAACCAAGGTGAAGTTTGTACTTGCCCATCACGCGCATTGGTACAAGAATCCATCTATGACGAATTTGTCGAAAAAGTGGTCGCCCGTGCCGCTACTATAAAGCAAGGCAATCCCCTAGACATGGACACCCAAGTGGGTGCACAAGCATCCAAACAACAGTTCGAAAAAATCATGGGGTACCTTGATATTGGCGTAAACGAAGGTGCCAAGGTGTTATTTGGCGGCAGCCAGGCCAATGTTGGTAGTGATATTAGCGGCGGTTACTATATTCAACCTACCTTACTGGCAGGTACCAATGATATGCGCGTGTTTCAAGAAGAGATCTTTGGCCCTGTAGTGAGTATCGCTAAATTTAAGGATGAAGCAGACGCCTTACATCTCGCCAATGATTCTGAGTACGGCCTAGGTGCCGGCCTATGGACCCGCGACATCAACCTAGCCTACCGTATGGGTCGTAATATACAGGCAGGTCGAGTATGGACCAATTGTTATCATGCCTACCCAGCTCATGCCGCCTTCGGTGGTTACAAGAAATCGGGTATCGGCCGTGAAACTCACAAGATGATGTTAGATCATTACCAGCAAACCAAAAACCTGTTAGTTAGCTACAGCACCAGCCCGTTGGGCTTTTTCTAAGCCAATAGCCTGGATAGAAAAGCGAGGTAATACCTCGCTTTTCGTTTATCACAGGTGTCTGTTAAGATACCCACTCCTAACCAGACTTTGCAAAGACCTGCCTTTGTGTCATGAATAAAATCGAAGTCGCTGTTTCCAATCACCCTGATCCAGTAACCGCTATAGTTGAGATCAACCAAATAATTCCCAACAATGATTGGGCGTTATTATTGTTTTTTTGCTCATCCGAGTACCCATTAGAGCAACTCTCAGCCGCCCTTACCCAAGCCTATCCAAGCACCTTAATTGTAGGCTGTACTAGCGCTGGCGAACTCAGTAGTGAAGGTTACCAACAACATAGCATTACCGTTATTGCCTTAAGCAACAAAAATTTTTCGGTAGCTAGCGCTCTAGTCACTGACTTACCCAACTTTTCATTAGCCTCAAGCCAACAGTTGATCGATCAACTGCTACGCCAAACCAATGACAATGCCGTAGCTCCTATAGAAGAGCATACTTTTGCCATTACCTTGCTTGACGGTTTATCTATTCAAGAAGAACAGTTCCTAAAGCTGCTCAATGCCAACTTAGGCCAGATTCCGCTATTAGGTGGTTCAGCTGGTGATGATTTACATTTCCATCACACACAAGTGTTTTACGAAGGTCAGTTTTATCAGGCATCGGCGCTGATACTGCTCATTAACACCCGCCATCAGATGCGCTGCTTTAACTATCATCACTTGCAAAGCCAAACCGAAAAGCTCATTGTTACCGAGGCCGACGAAAGCCAACGACGAGTATACGAACTCAATGCACTGCCGGCCGCAGCCGAGTACGCAAGGGTATGTGGCATTAGCCAAGACGAATTACACAATTTGAACTTTGCCCTGCACCCAATGGTAGTGAAAGTGGGTGAACACACATATGCGCGTTCGGTGCAAAAGGTTCACCCAGACCAAAGTTTAAGCTTCTACTCTGCCATTGAGTCTGGCGTAGTGCTCACCAAGGCGCTGCCTCAAAACATAGTTGAACAAACCCAAATTTGGTTGCAAGATTTGGAACGTGACGCGGGAGCACCAGAGCTAACCTTGGCTTTTGATTGCATCTTCCGCTCACTAGAGATAGACCATTTACAGCTAGGCCCTGCCATGGCCAAATTATTCAAGCAATATAAGGTAGCTGGGTTTAGCACTTACGGTGAACAATTTTTAGGTAGTCACCTTAATCACACCCTAACTGGGGTTTACCTGGGTCCACTGATATGAACCCAGAACCATCCTTAGCTACATTACTGGCCGACAACCAACGCCTTAAAAAAATAAACCAGGCTCTCATTACTCGGATCGAGGCAGGACATAACGCTTCCCAAGCCTATGACAGCTTTGCTCATTCTATTTTTCTAGCAGACCAAGTACGACAAAGAACCTCGGCCCTAGAAAGCGCCATGCAAAGTAAGGCTAAACTATTGGCAGCCATTGGGCATGATTTAATGCAGCCCATTGCTGCAGCTCGGCTAATTACTGGCTCACTGTTTGCGTCACTGGCTGTTATGTCCGACAACAAGGCGGATATCCAAGCCACTACACAGCGTCTCAATGCCATCGAAGGCACCATGGGGGATATGGAGCATCTCCTCACCACGCTGCTAGATTATGCCAAATTGGAAGCCTGTGATTTAGTGCCAGAACCGGCTCCGTTTAGTGCTGCTACATTTTTCGATAATTTGGCCATCGAATCTTGCCAGCTAGCTAATAGCAAGGGGCTTGCTTGTCGCATCAGTCGTAGTGATTGTTTATTGCAGGGCGACCTCAAGCTGATCATGCGTATCATGCGTAACTTCATTAGTAACGCCGTGCGCTACACTCAGCAAGGTCGTATTTTGGTGGGTGGCCGGCGCCGAGAAAATGGCTTGGAAGTGCAGGTGCTCGATACAGGCGTTGGTATCGCAGCTCATCAGCTAGACAGCATTTTTGATGAATTCAGTCAGTTACAGGCGTCTGGACAAGGTATAGGCTTGGGCCTGGCTAACGTTAAAAAACTCTGCCGGTCTATGCAATTGCCATTGCAAGTAGTGTCCAAACTAGGCCAAGGCAGCTGTTTCTCTATTACGATTCCTTATGCAACCCCATCGCAAGTGGAGGCAGAATCCCTGCCTGAGGCCATGTTATGGCTGCATAAAAAACGTATTTTAGTAGTGGAAAATGACCATTCGGTACGTCAGGCTCTTGCCGATTTACTAACCTCTTGGCAGGCACAAGTGTACACCGCCGACAGTGTAGCCGATATGGAAGCTGTGCCGTTTAAAACGTTAGACTTGCTTATTATTGATTACCATTTAGACAACCGAATCACTGGCCTAGATATTTTAGCATCTATACCTGCAGCAGCTAAACAACTGCCTGTATTGATGATCACCGCCAACCGCAACCAGTTTTTGGCCGACAGCATTAAGCAAGCTGGTCATCAATTGCTCTACAAGCCTGTTAAGCCAGCAAAACTGAGACGTTTACTGCATCACATGTTAGTTGTCTAGCAAGGTGTCCAGCACTGCAGCATCAACTACCAGCGCCGCTTGAGTACGATTACGCACCTGCAGCTTGCGAAGGATATCAGACACATGGGTTTTCACCGTGGTTTCGGCAATACACAACAAATTGGCAATATGTTTGTTCGAAAGGCCTTTAGCTAGGCATTGTAAGACACGTAATTGCCGCTGCGTCATTTGCCGCAATTGCTTTTCAGTTATCTGAGACGAAGTCTGTGCAGAGGCGCCGCCACGCAATAATTCGGCGGGTAAATACACCTGTCCTTGTAGTACTTGTTCTAGGGCATTAATGATCTGCACCCTAGGTAATGTTTTGATCAAAAAACCCACTGCACCAATAGCCATACTCTGTAGTACTAGATGACGATTCTCTTCCGCTGACACCATCACCACAGGAATTGATGGGCAGGCGGTAATTAGCTGTTGCAAACCATCCAGACTATGACAACCCGGCATATGTAAGTCGAGTACAATTAAATCAAGTTCAGGGCTTGCTTGCGCCACCTGCAAGCAAGTAGAAAAATCCTCCGCCTGTAACAAACTACTGCCCACAAAAGCTTGTTCCACAACATCGGCAAAGGCGTCACGAAACAAAGGGTGATCATCAGCAATGAGTATCTGATACAAGGATTATGCTTCCCACATAGAATAGACTTCTAATATGCGTCATCTAGCAAAAAATCGCAATCTACATAGCTTGATTGAGCACAGCTTGAAACAATACATTACACCCTGCAGTAAGGTGCTCTTGCTTTGCATCTTCAAGCTCATTATGGCTTATACCATCTTTGCACGGCACAAATACCATCGCTGTAGGAGCAACACGGGATATATAACACGCATCATGGCCAGCACCACTCACAATATCACAGTGGCTATAGCCCAAATTAACTGCAGCTTGGCGCACTGACTCCACACATGATGGGTTAAATGGCACCGGTGGAGAATACCAAATCTGTTCAAACGCCATGGTTAACCCTTGGCTTTGGATAATAGCCTCGCAACCTGCCCTTAATTCCTCATCCATAGCAGACAAAGTAGCATCATCAGGATGACGAATATCTACAGTGAAAAAGACTTGCCCAGGGATTACATTACGTGAATTGGGAAAAGACTGAATCAAGCCCACCGTAGCGCAAGCCAAAGGTGCATATTTAAGACCTATGTCATTAACCAGGGTGATCATTTTTGCAGCACCCACTAACGCGTCTTTACGCGTTTTCATTGGCGTTGGCCCCGCATGTGACTCTTGGCCGGTTATCGTAAGCTCATACCACCGCTGGCCTTGTGCATCGGTCACTACGCCAATAGTGAGGTCTTCATGCTCCAATATTGGGCCTTGCTCTATATGAGCCTCAAAAAAAGCTTTAATGGGGCGTTGGCCCATAGGCTCTTTACCGTCATAGCCAATACGTTTTAGCTCTTCACCCATGGTTAAGCCATCTAGATCGGCGCGGCTCAAGCCATATTCCAAATCAAATACCCCAGCAAATACACCTGAAGCAACCATGGCCGGAGCAAAACGTGATCCTTCTTCGTTGGTCCAAACACTCGCTTCAACCGGAGCCGTAGTGGTGATTTTTTGATCATTAAGGCTGCGAATAACCTCTAGTCCTGCCAATACGCCATACACACCATCAAACTTGCCACCTGTTGGCTGGGTGTCTAAGTGGCTACCCATAACTACAGGCGCCATATCGGGGTCAGTGCCCTCGCGGCGAGCAAATATGTTGCCCATTTGATCTATTTTGATGCTACAGCCCTCAGCTTCACACCAGCTCACAAATAAATCTCGAGATTCCTTGTCTAAATCGGTCAACGCTAGACGGCAACAGCCGCCTTTTTCAGTTGCACCAATTTTGGCCATTTCCATGAGACTGTCCCACAACCTTTGTCCATTTATGATCATATTAGACATTGTATCGTTCCTATTGTTATTACTTGCTTCTATTATTGCTTACCACACCAGTCACTAATGCCACTTATCCCACGGTGTTATTTGGGTGTTGTGTCCAGTTTTGGTAATCAGCACTTACTGTCTTACCCGTGCGAACATCGACCTCTCCCGTATCAAGTTCCCGTAAGGTGATGCAGTTTTCAACAGGGCAAACAACAACACATAGATTACAACCTACGCAGTCTTCATCCCTTACCTGGAAACCACGCTCTCCATTAATCTCAGTACTAATAGCCTGATGAGAGGTGTCTTCACAAACAATATGACAACGGCCACATTTGATACAGGAATCCTGATCTATTTGAGCTTTTGCCACGTAGTTTAAGTCCAGTTGATTCCAGGAGGTGACACTAGGTACTGCGGCACCAATCAATTCATCTACTGAGCTCATCCCTTGGTCGGCTAAGTACCGACTTAAGCCATCAATCATATCCTCAACAATACGAAAACCATAGGTCATTACCGCTGTACATACTTGAACATTGGTAGCGCCTAAGGCCATAAATTCGGCTGCGTCACGCCAATTAGTGACACCACCTATGCCGGAAATAGGGATACCTTTACATTCAGCATCACGTGCGATTTCACTTAACATATGCAGGGCAATAGGCTTAACTGCTGGGCCGCAATAGCCTCCATGGGAACCTTGTTGGCCCACCGCTGGAGACATTTTCATCTGCTCAAGATCCACACCCATAACCGAGTTAATGGTATTGATTAGCGACACTGCATCTGCGCCACCACGCACTGCGCCTCTAGCAGAAGTACGAATATCAGTAATGTTAGGAGTAAGCTTCACTATGGTTGCCAAATCAGAATATTGCTTACACCAGGCGGCGACCATTTCCACATATTCAGGCACTTGGCCAACAGCTGCGCCCATACCTCGTTCAGACATGCCATGAGGGCAGCCAAAGTTCAATTCAATACCGTCTGCACCCGTGTCTTCAACCCGCATCAAAATGTCTTTCCAAGCTTGCTCTTCACAAGGCACCATAAGAGAAACAACAACCCCACGATCAGGCCAGTCTTTCTTCACTTGAATAATTTCGGCTAAGTTTATTTCTAGGTCTCGATCAGTTATCAATTCAATGTTATTAAACCCCATTAACGAACGATCTTTGCCATGCCATGCACCATAACGAGGGCCGCTCACGTTCACTAACGGCAGGCCTGCTTCGCCTAATGTTTTCCACATAACCCCGCCCCAGCCCGCTTCAAAAGCGCGGTTTACGTTATAGGCCTTATCTGTTGGCGGCGCCGATGCTAACCAAAAAGGATTAGGTGTTTGAATACCAATAAAATTTGATTTTAGGTCAATCATGATCTACTCCTTTATGCTTGGCTTTGGGTTAATGTATTATGAATTGACAGAGCAGCAAGCTTGCCATCTTGTACAGCACTTACGGCTAAGCCATCGTTCCCAAACACACAGTCACCACCTGCCCACACCCCTGCTTGAGAGGTGCGCAATTCGCTATCTACTTCATACTTGCCATAACTTTTGACAAATTCAGTGGTGCCCATACTAATTGGAGCCAAACCTTGCCCGATTGCCTTAAATAACATATCCGCTGGAGTGATATATGTATCACTACCATCAATGTTAGCTGTCTTAAATTCAACACCAGTGATGCTCCCTTGATGCACTTTCAGGCTTACAGGTTGAGCCCAGTGCGTAATATGCACACCTTCATTAAGGGCAAATTCTTGCTCTTCAAGGCTGGCATTCATATGTTCTTTGCCACGTCGGTACGCCATGGTGACATTGGCTGCACCAAGGCGTTTAATTTGTATTGCGATGTCTATGGCAGTCATACCGCCACCAATGACCACAACATTCCGGCCTACTGGTAATTGACCTAGATGTTCGGCCTGCCGTAGCTGATGAATATACTCCACCGCATTGATGACTCCTGCAGACTGCTCTTCATCTAACTGCATGGCTTTATTGGTGCCTAAACCTGCACCCATAAATACAGCGTCATAGTTAGTTTGTAGCTCGGCAAAAGTAACGTCTTCACCTACTTTGACACCATGCTTTACGCTAATACCACCAATGGAAAGAATCTCTTCAACTTCTTGTTGAGCATAATCACCAGCCATTTTATAGGCTGCAAGGCCATATTCATTGAGGCCTCCAGATTTTTCAAGGGCTTCATAAATAACGACTTCATGTCCTAAGGTAGCTAATCGGTGAGCGCAGGATAACCCTGCAGGGCCAGCGCCAACAATGGCCACTGTATAACCAGTTGCAGCTTCTCTTGTAAAGAACTTAACGCCTAACTCACTTGCTCTATCAGTAGCAAACCGTTGTAACAGACCAATCTTGATCGGTTGGTCACCTTCGGTGTGTCTAACACAGGCATCCTCACACAAAGTTTCCACAGGGCAAGCTCTAGCACAGGTGCCTCCCATAATATTTTCTGATAAGATTTTTCCTGCCGCACCTACTTCATTTTTTTGACTAATCATGCGGATAAAGCCAGCCACATCAATACCTGTGGGGCATGC
>TARA_B110000503_G_scaffold88309_1_pt1 | contig 11895 bp, 11 predicted proteins | sample TARA_B110000503 | Tara Oceans TARA_B110000503 (sample SAMEA4397472) | marine metagenome | biome: Polar Biome; feature: [SRF] surface water layer (ENVO:00010504); material: water (ENVO:00002006), including particulate matter (ENVO:01000060) such as... | depth 5 m
AAAAAAACCAACTATGAAAAAGGTAATTCTATTATTGACCACAATTTTGACATTTACTAGTTGTCAAAAAGCAGAAACAACAGGGCCGTCAGAAGCGGACAAAGCTACGTTTGCACGAAATATCAAAGCATTTGAAAACCATCATGTAAAAGGATTTGCAACAGAAAACCTAGACCTTCTATCTTCTTACTTTGCTGACTCTGTTAAATGGAGTCCACCAATTTGGAATGACAATAAAGTACTTGGAAAAGAAGACCTAATGAAAGCTGCAGAATGGTACATGACTGAATTTGACAACCTTACTTTCTTAGCTGGAGATGGTGGAATTGATAGTGATAGTGCGTATTGGGGAGGCTCATTTTATTCGGAATTAGGAGAACAAACATCTAAACCAAATGGGGTTCGTATCTATGGAACATGGACAGCAACACATACGGCATCTGGTGCCACTATTAATAACAAGTGGTATGCAGTAGTGTCATTTAATGAAGATGGAAAAGTCGTTATGTTCTCTGATTGGATGGATGTCACGGGAATGCAAACTCAAATTGATGCACATATAGCAGCAAAAGAATAAATAATTTTTATTTACACTATTAAAAAACCACTCAAAAATGAGTGGTTTTTTTCAATTAAGTAGTATTATTTTATGAACTTAATGGTTGCTTGTCGTCCATCACTAAGTTTAAGAAGAACGAAATAAACTCCCGTTCCCAAGGAAGATGTATTGTAAGAGATTTTTTGATTACGAATACTAGATTCAGTATTTGAAATCAAACGCCCTGTTAAATCATACAAACTTAAAGAAGCCGTTTGGTTCTGGACATTACTAATTTTAATATTTAGAAGGTTAGAAACTGGATTAGGATATGAGCTGATTTTGAAATTACTTTCTAAATCTGCAATTCCAAGAGGACTTTCTTGATACACTCTAACGTAGTCGATTTCAAGAATATCTTCATTGAAGTTTGAAGCGATCGTTCCGCCTAAATCTCCACCCATTGCTACATTTAGTAGAATAAAAAAATCAGTATCAAAAGGCGACACTACATTCATTTGATTCACCAAGTTTGAATCCATATATATTTTCATTGAATCTGGTGTCCAAACGAGAACATAATCGTGAAAATTTTGAGAGGTGTCTGCGTTTGTAGTGTTTATATGATTTCCATTGTACTGGTAACCGCTTCCATTATCCCAATGCCAAGTTGCTAAAACTCTGGTTTTTCCAATATTAGGTTCCATAATATCTGTTTCACCACAGGAAGGCCATGAAGTAGTACCATAGCCTAAGTTATCCCAGTAAGCACCGTTCTCATTAATATTTTTCCCCAACATCCATATCGCTGGCCAAGTTCCCGCTACTGAAGGAAGTTTTGCTCTGACTTCTACCCTTCCGTATCTAAAAGCAAATTTTGAATTTAATCGTGCTGATGTATAATTTTTAGTGACTCCCTGATTTGTATATGTTTCCAATTTAGCTTTGATTTTTAAAGTCCCATTACTAACATAAGAATTTGCTTGGCGATTTGTATAATGTTGAAGTTCGCCATTTGCCCAGCTGTTTCCATCTATTAGCTGTGTTTGGTGGTACCAGTTTGAATTACTAATAGCACCCGTTTCATCAAACTCATCAGACCAGACCAAATTGTCATATACAGGTTCGGTGTTTTCTGTATTTGTATGTGTAATATCATCAATATAAGCAACAACGTGATCGGAATTGTCTTCACCATTCACTTGAATAACAACTCTATTAAAGTCAGATCTGTTTATTGGAGATCCTGATTCAGAATCAAAATTTGAGTAGATATCTGTTTCAAAATTAAAAAACACCTCTTGCCACTGATTTAAGATAATGGGTTTGATAATCTCACATTGTGTTATCCAAGGAGATCCTAAAGTATTATTTTGAAGCTTAAAAGACACTTTATTTTCTTGACTCCCAGTAAGCCCTGATGAAGGCACATAGATTTTAAATCTAAATGTATTTGTTTCAGAAAGATTAAAGTTAGGAATCATATCAAATCTAACATTTGCATATGAACCACCAGAATCTCCATACCTTAAGACAGTGTTAGAAGTGTTGATTGATTCTTGAAACGGATTCGTGAAGTTTACATTAATGCCACAGTCATCTCCAAACCAAGAATTTATGGACCCACCACCTTCAAAATTATCTTGAACTGTTTGGGAATTTAAGGCTACTGTGAATAAGATGAAAAAGAGACGCATAATATTGGTTAAATTTTGAGCAAAAATAAAATAAAACTACAGGACTATCATGATTAAAGTGTATCTATTTTTAAATAAAACAAAAAAACCACTCATTTGCGAGTGGTTTAATAAATTCATAAAAAATTAAAATAAATATTAACTTTTCTCGAAATCTTTTAAAGTCCTAGTAATAATATCCACACATTCCAAAAGTTGAGCTTCGGTCATTACTAGTGGCGGCGCAAACCGAATAATATTTCCATGAGTTGGTTTTGCTAACAGCCCATTATCTCTTAGTTTTAAGCAAATATTCCAAGCAGTATCACTGTCTTCATGGTCATCAATTAAAATCGCATTCAGAAGCCCTTTACCTCGCACCGATTTTACAATAGTACTGGCTTTAATATACGTATTCAAACGGGCTCTAAATAAATTCCCTAAACGGTAAGCATTTTCCGTTAGAGCTTCGTCTTGGACTACTTTTAGAGCGGCCATCGCCACTGCTGCTGCAATTGGATTTCCTCCAAATGTACTTCCGTGTGAGCCTGGTGTAATCACATTCATTATCGCATTATTAGCCAAAACAGCAGATACGGGATAGACACCCCCACTTAATGCTTTTCCAAGGATAAGAACATCTGGCTTTACTTCAGGAGTTCCTGAACAATCTTTGTTTTCACAACTACAATTTCCACAGGTTGCTAATAAGCGTCCCGTTCGTGCGATCCCTGTTTGAACTTCATCTGCAATAAACAACACATTATGAGCTTCACACAAGGCTTTTGCTTTTTCTAAATAGCCTTCTGAAGGCACATAAACACCTGCTTCCCCTTGAATAGGTTCCACTAAAAATGCTGCAACATTTGTATTACTTTTTAGGGTTTGTTCCAAAGCGGCTGAATCATCATAAGGGATTTTAATAAACCCGCCTGTAAAAGGACCAAAGTTATCGCGCGCTACAGGGTCGTTTGAAAACGAAATTATAGTAGTTGTTCGACCGTGAAAATTATTTTCACATACAACAATTTGTGCTTCATTTTCAGGGATGCCCTTTACTTCATAAGCCCATTTACGAGCAATTTTTAGAGCCGTTTCAACTGCTTCTGCTCCTGTATTCATTGGTAAAACCTTGTCAAATCCAAAATACTTGGTGACAAATGCTTCGTATGGACCTAACTGATCATTATGGAAAGCACGTGAAGTCAGCGTAAGGGTTTGTGCTTGCTTAATCATAGCGTTTACAATACTAGGATGACAGTGCCCTTGATTAACAGAAGAATAAGCTGATAAAAAATCATAATACCGATTTCCTTCAACGTCCCACACAAATACGCCTTCACCTTTTGAAAGAACTACGGGTAATGGATGGTAATTATGAGCCCCATATTGGTCCTCTAGATTGATCGCTTCTTGTGGTGTAATTTTGTTTAAAACAGCCATTTTTAATAATTTATAAATTTATAAAATAACCATTCCTTATCTACCTTTATCCTTTCGAAGAGTCCGAAAATTCAGCGTGGGAAAGAAATCATCCCTAAGAAATACAAATTTAGGGAATATAATTCACATCAAACCACTCAATTTCACAACTATTTTTCGGATACGTTCATATCTTTTGTTAATATTGCAAACAACTATTAGGATAGAATCAAATGCCAAGAAGAGAACGAAATAAATTTGTAAAAAGAGGTCAGATATTAGAGTTGAAAATTGAAGGCTATGCTTTTGGAGGAAAAGGAATTGCCAGAATTCGATCTGAAGATGGCGAGTTTGTGGTATTTGTTCCCAATACAATTCCTGGTCAAACGGTGAAAGCTCAAGTGAAAAAATCGAGTAAGAACTATGCAGAATGCAGCTTGATTGATGTGATAGAAAGTTCGCCCGACGAAGTCGAAGTGCCTTTTCAAGACATCCCAGGTGCGCCCTACATACAGCTCCCCATAGAATTACAGCACAAATATAAGAAAGAAAGTACCTTGTCGTTGTTTAAACGCATTGGTAAGGTTTCAAATATTGAGTCACTTTTTGACGAATTAGTGACGTCCCCAAATGTATTTCATTACAGAAATAAAATGGAATATGGCTTTTCCGCAATTGGATACGATCGCGTCAACAAAACAGATATTGATATTTTCACTTTAGGTTTTAAAAGACGGGGGGTCTGGTGGATGGGAGACAACCTAGAAAAAGACTCTGGCTTATTTGACACTCTAGTTGAGGACAATATAAGTACCTTAAGAAAGTACTGTGAAGCCACCGGCTTAGCGCCTTGGCATGGCCCTAAAAAAGAAGGGTTCTTTCGGTTTTTTGTGGTGAGGAAGTCTTACAAAACCAATCAACTCTTATTTAATTTAGTGACAACCTCCTATGACCTTCCTGAGTTTGATTTAGCGGCATTTTCTAAACTTTTGCAAGACTTGTTTAAAGAACGCTTTGCTGGGTTAATACATTCTATTAATGACGAAACAGGCGATAGAACACTCGCAACCACTGGAAGCAGTCAACTCATTGCTGGAGACGATAAGATTGTAGAAGAACTTCTCGGGTTGAATTTTGAAATTAGCATGAAAAGTTTCTTTCAAACCAACCCTAAATCTGCAGAAAAACTATATACTAAAGTCATTGATTATGCGCTAGAAAACAAAGAAGCCATAGACAATACGGTGGTCATGGATTTGTTTTGTGGCACCGGAACTATCGGTCAGATTTTAGCATCTCGAAGTACGAATGCAAAAATTATTGGAGTCGATATCGTTGCTTCTGCTATTGAAGATGCGATCAAAAATGCGGAAAGAAATAACATAAACGGCTTAGAGTTTTATACGGCGGATGTTGGAAAGTTTTTAGCAGAACATCCAGAGTACAAAAACAAAATACGCACTATTATTTTAGACCCCGCTCGGGCTGGTATTGCTCCTAAGACGCTATTGAAAATCATGAACATCAATGCGGATCGGATTGTCTATGTTTCTTGTAACCCTGCAACGCAAGCAAGGGATACTGAAGAGATGAGAAATCATGGGTATGAACTAAAAAAAATAAGCCTAGTAGATCAGTTTCCGCATACATCACATATAGAAACGGTTGTTCTATTCGAGAAATTAATAGTTGATACAATTTAATGATTTTAAAAAAGTTGTACTTTTGATTTAAATATAATAAACATGAAATTACTTACGGATTTAGAAATTGAAAAACGATTGACAGATTTTCCCGATTGGGATCATCATGAAAATGCTTTATATACAGAATTTGAATTTGATAATTTCAAAAATTGTATGAGTGCTGTGATGCGAATAGCCTTTGAATGTGAAAAACTAAACCACCATCCGGACTGGTCTAACGTATACAATCTGTTGAAAATAAAACTAACGACTCATGATGCTGGTGGTGTTACTGAATTGGATTTCAAATTAGCTAAATCCATAGAAGAAATTGTAGAAGTCGAATAAAAGTAGATATTAACGCGTTACAAATGAAAAAACAGCATTTATTTTTATTGCTAATTGTCTTGCTTCAAATAAGTTGTGAAAAGGATGATGTATGTCCAGCGACCACTCAAACAACGCCAAGAATTGTTATTGAGTTTTACGATATTGCAGCTCCAGACGAAATTAAAGCTGTACCGGGCTTATTTGCTATTGGACTAGATACCAACGCAAATGAAGTCCCTATTCATAACGAGCTTGTTTCTACCCGTTCTTCAATTGCATTGCCCTTACAAAACAACAGCAGTCAAACACAGTTCAAGCTGTATGAAAGTTATAATAATGTCGACTCGGTTATCAGTGGAAATCCCGATACAATAACGATTACATACGAAATTGAAACTGTGTACGTATCACGTGCTTGTGGATACATAAATAACTATTCCATTCAAACCTTTAGCATTGCATCTGACAATGATCGGTGGATGGGTAGTTCTGAAATTTTAACAACTACTCAAGTAACAAATGAAAATGAAATCCATGTCAAAGTACTTCATTAGCGCATTAGGATGTTTGAGTCTATTGATGAGTCTTAACGCCCAAGAGGTGGAGACAGAAGCCTCAGATAGCATTGTAGCCCAAGAAAAATATGGCTTGCGTTTGGGAGCTGATTTAAGTAAAATAACCCGGTCTTTTTTAGAAACTGATTATATGGGGTTTGAAATCAATGGTGATTATCGTTTATTAAAGCGTTTATACATCGCTGGAGAGATTGGTTCTGAAAAAAAGACGACCACTACCAACTACCTAAGCAGCACTGCAAAAGGCACTTATCTAAAAGCCGGAGTAGATTATAATATGTATGAAAATTGGGCTGGAATGGAAAACTTAATATATTCTGGACTACGTTTTGGATTGGCAAATTTTAATCAAACCTTAAACAGTTACACTATTTACGATACTAATAGCCTCACTTGGGGGCAAAATGAAGTCATTGGTAATGAGAAGTTTTCGGGTTTAACTTCAGGCTGGATTGAATTATTATTAGGACTTAAAACAGAAGTTTTAAACAATTTTTTTATCGGCTTAAATATGCAAATAAAAGCACGCATCTTTGAATCACAACCTGATAACTTTGAAAATATTTACATACCAGGATTTGGTCGCACCTATGACAGCGGGAAATTTGGTATTGGATTTGGATATAATATTAGTTATTTAATCCCTTTATACAAAAAAGCTAGGTAGTCGTTGTTTTTTTAGGACGTTTTTCAAAAGTACCTCCACAGTTAGGACACTTATTTTTTAGAACGCCTTCAACACACTCACAACAAAACGTACACTCAAAAGCACAAATCATAGCCTCGGCGCTGTCTAAAGGCAGCGCCTTGTTACAGAGTTCGCAATGGGAACGCATTTCTAACAAATTTATCTAACTAATTTTTTATATTTAATTCGTTTTGGCATAAGATCTCCGCCCAAACGTTGCTTTTTATTTTCTTCGTAATCACTAAAACTCCCTTCAAAAAAGTAAACTTCAGAATTACCCTCAAAGGCTAGGATGTGTGTACAAACACGGTCTAAAAACCAACGGTCGTGACTAATGACCACGGCACAGCCTGCAAAGTTTTCTAAGCCTTCTTCTAAAGCTCGTAGGGTATTGACATCCAAATCATTGGTAGGTTCATCTAAAAGCAACACATTCCCTTCTTCTTTTAGTGTCATGGCCAAATGCAAGCGGTTTCGTTCTCCACCAGAAAGCATATTTACTTTTTTATTTTGTTCACTTCCCGTAAAATTAAAACGACTTAGGTAGGCGCGTGAATTCACTTGCTTCCCTCCCATCATCACAAGCTCTTGCTCATCGCTAAAATTTTGCCAAATTGATTTCTCTGGATCTATGTTAGAGTGGCTTTGATCTACATAAGCGATTTTTGCCGTTTCACCAACTTTAAAACTTCCTTTATCAGAAGTCTCTTCGCCCATGATCATTTTAAAAATAGTGGTTTTACCGGCACCATTTGGACCAATAATACCCACAATTCCAGCTTGAGGGAGATTGAAATTTAAATTATCATATAATAACTTGTCATCATAGGCCTTACTAACCCCTTCTGCTTCTATGACATTGGTTCCTAAACGGGGTCCGTTTGGGATGTAAATCTCTAGCTTTTCATCAAGTTGTTTTTGATCTTGGCTCATTAGCTTGTCGTAACTATTTAGACGTGCTTTTTGCTTTGTTTGACGGCCTTTAGCCCCCTGACGCACCCATTCCAGTTCACGCTCCAGTGTTTTTTGACGCTTGGACGCTGTTTTACTTTCTTGTGCTAATCGTTTTGATTTTTGATCCAACCAAGACGAATAGTTTCCTTTCCAAGGAATCCCTTCCCCTCTATCTAGTTCTAAAATCCATCCTGCAACGTTGTCTAAGAAATAACGGTCATGCGTTACTGCAATGACAGTCCCTTTGTACTGTGCTAAATGATGCTCTAACCAATGAACAGACTCGGCATCTAAGTGGTTTGTTGGCTCATCTAATAATAACACATCGGGTTCTTGAAGCAACAAGCGACACAGTGCTACACGACGGCGTTCTCCTCCAGAAAGCACGCCAATTTTTTTAGAACCATCCGGGGTTCTTAACGCATCCATTGCTATCTCTAATTTGGTATCTAATTCCCAAGCATTGGCCGCATCAATTTGATCTTGTAATTCGGCTTGTCGGTTCATTAGCTTTTCCATCTTGTCAGCATCGGAATATACTTCCTCTAACCCAAACATATCATTTATTTTATTGTATTCGTCCAAGATAGCAACTGTTTCTGCTGCGCCTTCTCGAACAATTTCCATGACCGTTTTAGATTCATCTAATTGCGGCTCTTGCTCTAAGTAGCCTACCGAGTAATCTTGAGAAAAGACTACATCACCTTGGTAGTTTTTATCAACCCCTGCAATAATTTTAAGCAAAGTAGATTTTCCAGAGCCGTTAAGTCCTAGGATACCTATTTTGGCTCCGTAAAAGAAACTGAGGTAAATATTTTTTAAAACAGGCGTATTAGCGCTTTGATACGACTTAGTAACCCCAGACATTGAAAATATAATTTTTTTATCGTCACTCATTACACACGTCCTTTTAAAGCATTAAACACCCAAGCATTTGCAAGAAATCCTATTCCTACAGAAGCAAAGCCCCATCCGGCTACTTCATTGTATCTAAACGCCCCTAAGGCGATTAAAGAGATTCCTATAAATATCATTATATATGTGGCCCAGGCCAGTACTGTATTTTTATTCATTGCCATAGTTAAATTATTAGAAAAACAAATATCGTTAATTAGATTGTAATTCGTTTTAGCTTTTATTAAAAGTTATTGGCAGGGTACTAATTAAGAGGTCTGTTTCGTTTTTAGCAGCAGTATTTAAGGCTGTTGCCTCCAAAAGACCCAACGCTTCAACGGCTACCAACAGCAGAACTAATAACGCAAGTGCGGACTGTAAGTTAAACTAGATTTTTACCCCAACTCTCAATCTTCAAAAGCATCTTAGTAACGATTAAAATTGTGTTAATATTAGTAACTAAAACAAAGGATTACTGCTAAAATAAAAGCTATACTGTTTAAAATCTTAAAGATTAGTGCCACTATTTTAAAACCTAACCTAGGGGCTTTAATCTTATTTTGAAAATAAATTTCCAAAATAAATAAAACTATACTGAATAAAAATATAAGGGCTACGGATCGTATTTCATCTGATGGACATTGATAAATATAGAAGCAATGAAACTTTGAAAATAAAATATAGAAACTGTTATAAATAAGCAAGAGGAGAATCGTTAAATTTAATGTAATTGAGATTAAGTAGTGTTTCATATTGTAAAGTGAAAATTTAAAATACAGACACTTTTAAAGTCATCCAGTATTCAGTTTAACCAAATAATATTCATCAACAACCATACCTAAACTATTAGCCATAAAAACAGCCCTGACGCTTAAATTGGAAAACTCTACTTTTTATTTTCAGAGGCTCTTATAATTTCTTGCCCGCCCCCATCGCCTCCGATGCTCCCAAAAGTGCAACTAACAACGCAAGTACAGACTGTAATAAAAAAAATGAAAAATTGATTTACAGCCGATTGGTTGCAAAAACTAACTGTTAAAGTCGCTCTTATCTTAGGATGAATGCGACTTTTTTTATACTCTTATAACAGATTTAGACCCTAAGTCGTAATCTTCACAAAACCAGTAAACCAAAAGTACGCTATAAATTGGCTGTTGATCGCCTCGCAATTGAAGGTTCGCTTTATTTTATATAATGGGGCGCCTGTAGCGAAGCTGTAATAAGTTAAAAAAAATGGACAAGGCCTATAACTATTGAAAATTGAATGAAGACGATCCAATTAAGACCGAAAAATTTAAGGAATGAATCCATTATTATAATTCAGTTTCCATATGAAAAGGTGCTTATAAATTGTATTAAAAAAATTGAAAATACCCGTTGGAGTCAATCTTTAAGTTCATGGTATATAAAAAAACAAGATTTTAATTTAAATCGTGTTTTTAATGTATTTAAAAGCATTACTAATGTTGATTATTCGGCTCTAAAAACAATAAATAACAGTGTATGTTGCCTTGAAAAGGCAGAAAAAACAACCTATTCTAAGACGCCTATACCCAAAGCGTATCTTGAACAATTAAAACTAAAACGGTATAGCGAAAACACGATAAAGACCTATGTGTCGGAGATGAAAAAATATAGCACATTTTATGCCTCAAGGGGCTTATAGACACTGTCTAGAGATGATGTTAAGAACTACCTTTTTAATTTGACTCAAAAAAAGAAGGTACGACGGAGAATAAAACTTAATTTTAAATTAGTATGTCTATGAAAAAAATTTATTTAATTACCTTCTTATTTTTAACAACAATTAGCCAAGCACAAATTGTAAACATCCCTGATGTTAATTTTAAAAATGCACTTATAGCCGAGGGCGTGGATACTAATAATGATGGCGAAATACAAGTAAGTGAAGCAGAATCTGTTTCAGGTGTGGGTGTATATAATAGAAACATATCTTCTTTAGAAGGCATACAAAGCTTTACAAATATTGAAGTGTTATATTGTTATAGTAACCAATTAACTAGTTTAGATGTAACACAAAATCCAAAACTAGTAACTCTATTCTGCGATACTAACCAATTAACAAGTTTAGATGTAAGCCAAAACCCGAAACTTGAAACTTTATCTGCTAAGTTTAATCAACTAACAAGTATAGATGTAAGCCAAAATCCGAACCTTGAATGGTTGATTTTCAGCCTTAACCAACTAACAAGTATAGATGTAACACAGAAACCAAATCTGATAGGATTGATTGGCACTTCTAATCAACTAACAAATATAGATGTTAGTCAAAATCCAAATCTTGTGTGGTTGGGTGTCGGCGATAACCAACTAAAAAGTATAGATGTAACACAGAATCCAAATCTGAAAAGGTTTTATTGCTATGAGAACCAAATAAGCAGCGTAGATGTCTCTAATAATAGTGAACTAGAGAGACTACTAGTTAATAATAATCAATTAACCGAATTAAATACTAGAAATAATGGGAATATATATAGAATGATGGCTCATAACAACCCAGATCTTAATTGTATTCAAGTAGAGGATGTAGAAAATGCCTATATAAGGGCTGGGCTTTGTCCAGGTTTTTGGTCATGGTGCAAAGATGCTTCGGCTATTTTTAGTGAAAACTGTTCTTTGTCTACCCAAGATTTTAACCAAATATCTATTACGTTATATCCAAATCCTAGCCAAGACATTTTAAATATCGATAGTCAAGAGCCTGTTGATTCGGTTCGTATCTATTCTATAAACGGTAATCTTGTAAAAGAGGCATCAAACTCCTTTATCAGCGTTTCAGAACTACCTTCGGGGCTGTATTTCGCTCAAATTAACATAGGAGGAAATTCTCTAATCAAGAAGTTTATAAAGTCTTAAAAGTATCAAATAGTAAAGATTTAAAAAGACCCGAAAGAGATGGCCATAAGACTAAATCTTATAAAACAAAACTTGTTGACCAAGTTTTACAATATATCAGGACAATTAGAGAGAACAATGGTGAAGATAGAAAAGGGAAGAAAATTGTCTTTATAAATGATAATACTCCTTTTTATTCATACATCATTTTAGATTTTAATGAAAATATAAAAAGGTTTTAGATGACAAATATTTTAAAAAGACACCTGACTCAATG
>TARA_B110000503_G_scaffold126803_1_pt1 | contig 11883 bp, 7 predicted proteins | sample TARA_B110000503 | Tara Oceans TARA_B110000503 (sample SAMEA4397472) | marine metagenome | biome: Polar Biome; feature: [SRF] surface water layer (ENVO:00010504); material: water (ENVO:00002006), including particulate matter (ENVO:01000060) such as... | depth 5 m
TTTAGTAAACGCTGCGCGACACTCGTAAGGTAGCGAGCTCCATTATTGTCGTATTTGTACAAAGAGTCAAGTACTGCATTTGGCTTCTCGCTCACCTGGGCCCAGTAGCGATATTTTTCAGGAAAGATTAAATCAATAGTGTCCTCTGGATTGCACTCATCGCAAGGGACTGCATTCACCGCTAGCTCGTAGTTGGGGGACTCGGAGAGTTTGTATTTAGACACGAGCGAGCAGGCTGCACCATGAAAAATAAGAGAGACGCCGATACGAGAAAGGATAAAGGATCCTGACTCAGTGCGGTAGAGCTCGAATTCTATCCAACGATAAGCGCCCCTACGTTCCGAAGAGGACTTGGCAAGTAGGGTGCCATTGAATTGGAGGGTTCTATCTCCGTCTTTTACTGAGAACATTGTCACTAATTTCCTTCTAGAGCTTCAATTCTACTCTCTAAATCTTTAAGCTTCTGGGCTTGCTCTTTTACAGCCTGATGCAAGATAATTGACATAGACATATAGTTGACAGACTCTAGTTCAGTACTGCCATCTTCCTTATTTTCGTATACAAGGAATTCAGTAAGTCCTAGAGTTTCAAGTTCTTCCGCAATAAAACCATAAGTCCACTCGACATTGTCAGTCCCACTTTTTTCAACATCTGCTTTATTTTGAAATTTCCTAGGGGTGGCAGATAGGAATTTGTCGATGTCTATGGCAGTATCTGCAATATTTGTTTTATATCTCTCAGATGACGATAACCTATAGACCTGTTTGGTACTACTAGTGAAAAACATAGGGTACGTGGTACCCGTCCCTATGGTGCCAGACCAGTATAGATCTCCACCAATATTTAAGTCAGCAGCGGCTCTAAAGTTTGCACTAGACTCCAAGCGACCACTGACAATTTTTAAGGTGTAATTTTGTGCACTATCAAATTCAATTCCTTCTTGGAATTGGCCCCTACCTGCAGATGCAAATGCAATTCCTGTATTACCTGCCAGGAATACATTCACACTGCCCGCCACGCCTACAGTAGCGCTACTTCCGCCGAAGAGAGTACTCGTGTCTCCGAGCAGCATGGACCAGCCGTTATTGCTAGTCCCAGTGCTAAGTATTTCAAGTTTAGGGCTATATTGATCTGCTCCGCTGTTGGAGGCGATGCTAGCAACCACACTACCGTTGTATCTGTACTCGGTATCAGACCCTGAAATTCTAACTGATTTAGAATCTACTGGTGTTGTAATTAGCTCTCCACCTGACAAGGTAGATCCAGTTATTGTCCCTCCAGTAATGCGACTTCCACTGATACTTCCAGTGACTGTAATATTGTCAGCGTTAAGAACACCAGACGTGATTGACGTGGCACTTAGATTAGCTACTGTTATTAGGCTTGCCTCTAGTGTGCCAGTCGTGATTGCCGTAGCGCTTAGATTAGCTACAGTTATAGAATTTCCATCAATTTTAGTGTTTGTAATACCCGAGCCGATAGTTACAGCACCGTCAGAAGTCTGCATGCGGAAAGTCTCTACTCCGCTAGTCTTGTTGTAAGCGCGTAGGTGATTTGCATTCAATTCAATGGCGTACGCACTTAAACCTGACGTTGCAGTTATAGTCTCACCGTCAAGAATCTTTGCAGAAATTGCACCTGCTTCGATAGATCCCCCATCAACCTGAGAGACCCTAGCTGGCTGAGAACTAGAGCCAGTAGTTTTATTTCCAGCAGAGTCTACGGCCACAAACTTAAAGTAGTAGTCAGTGCCGTATGCCATATCTATTAACGTGCCAGTGCCATCGTTATATTGGTATATAGAACTATAGTTACCAGTAGTTGCGGTCATTGATGCAACTCTAGAAGCTGCACTTGTAGTGAAAGTAGAGTTAAAACCAACGTGAGTTTCCACGTATCTAATTGACGGATGAGGGTTTACTCCAGTGTTATCTAGGCCGTCCCACTGGGCCACAACCACGCCTAGGTCCGAGATAAGTTTTGGGGCACTTAGAGGGTTTAAGACGCTAGCATAAGTCCCGCTAACTGCACTAAATACAGTCTTGGTAGACCTATTTAAACTTGTATCTACAGCATAAATTTCAAAATAGATAGTTTTAGCTGGATCAATATCCGTTATCGTAAAGGTTGTATCCGCATCCAATAGGCCACTTTTTACCCAGTCCGAATTAGATACGTAAGAAACCCATATGTCGTACCCAGCCAAGTCGCTCAGGGTGCTTTCATCAGAGTTTGTAGTGGGCGCTTCCCACTGTATAGCAATTCGAGCTCTAGGTATGCCTAAGTCATTGGTATAACTTCCTGATTCGGCAGCTATTACCTCGACAGTTGCGACATCTACAGGGGATGGTGCAATGGAATCAGCACCGAGGCCAGGGGTGCTTGCTGTGAATACAGTCCAACGGAGACCAGACCAGTAGTAAGTAGTTGAAGGATCCGTGCTAGTGTCGATCCAAGTATCTCCAACGTTAGACCAGTTACGGGCAGTCGGGAATATGTAAATACTAGGAGCGGTAGGGGTGATGGTTCCGGTGTTGCCGTCAACCCCGGCAGCTACAGTGTAGGACAGGGTAGTAGCAGTTGCCGCGGTTACAATGAAGAACCCATCTATACCGAAAGCAATGGTGCTCTCATTGTGGTACGGCGAATCAGTATACAAATTTGTATATACTACATCGCCTGCTTCAAACCTATGGTTAGAGGCAGTAGTTATAGTAACCGTGCTTCCATCTATCTCGAAGGACTCTAGCTGTATTTTAGTGTCTAGACGCTGTCTAGTGCTCCAAGACGTAGGTGCCAAAGTATCAGGGGTTACAGAGTAGCTGTATCCAATAGTCACTCCAGGTAGCTGATCCTGCGTAGGGTCATGCATGTAGGACTCTCTATCGGTCCAAGGAGATTCACTAAGCTCTTTTACAGTAAAATCATCGCTAGTCACATCGATAATGGTGCTAGAGGTCCCGTGAATACCCTTGACCTCTATCCGCTTATCAACACTAAGGCCAAGAGTTGTCTGGACATAAATTTCGACCAGATCTGAGTCTTTACCTGTCAGCTTTTTAGGGTAGTAGTATGCATCTTGAATAATGTGGTATGTATTGGTAGCACTAGACCCTAAAAAGAAAGATTCAGTGACAGTAGCCTGGCCAAACACAACAGCAGCATTGATTTGGCCTGCTGTCAATAGGCTAACTGGCCTGAGCTCTACGCTACGAACTCTTTGGTCCAAGCTGCTCATCATTGTAGTCAGCTGCTTACGCCTTCTTCTAATTCCCATTAGCCCGCGAACGCCTTTCCATCTATAATCTGAACGCCGCTGATTGGCACAGAGGGTTCAATAATTAGCTCTAATTTAACTTGTTCTGGAAAGCTAGGGGCGTCCGGAACAGTAACGTCAAACGCTATAATTTTTCTAACTAAGGCACCATCATCAGTTCCATAGTCTTGCTCTAGGTTGCTAGCGGCTCTCATGGAAACAAAATCATCATTAAGTTTCACCGTACACCAGTCTCCAGGATTGTAATCTCCCAGCTTAGGGTAGACAGATCCATTTACAGAAATAGAGAAAGTACTAATTGGGGGAATGGACTCCTCTAGAAGCCTAGCTGCATGCTTATATATAACAGTCTCATCGTCAGAGTCTATGTCAGAGACGATATCAAGGATTGGCCAGCCGTCATTTAGAAGAAGGTGATTGCCTGCTCCAGAGTATGGCAAGCTGGCATCAGCTGATAGGTATTGGTCTTTGCCTTGAACAAAGACTCTAGTTGCAGCATCTTCTGCATTTTCTTCCATGTCAGCTTCAAGAATGTTTCCAGGATACTCGAATATAAACTTATCTGCACCATAAGCACTAGCAGGGATAGCACCAGTAAACCCTGACTCCTGCTCACTTAGCCAAGTTGTCAAAGCCTGCGGCACTAGTGGTAGAAACTTAAAATGTTTCTTAAAAGTATCAGATGCAGTATCGTATTCGCAGTCGACTCTATACTCGAAACCATTAGTTTTAGTGGAATACTCATCTAGGACGTCAGCTACTGTCCTAAGCTGAAAACCTCTAACCACTGCGTTAGATGCTAGGTCACTGCTAGTGATGTCGGTTGCAGTAAAATCTAGACCAATATCGCCTTTAGTGGTGTACTCGCCGAAGGTTCCGTAAGTGACTGCTGCTTTTCTAGTGACGTAGGCAGGCTCCGTCTCAGCCGAGCCGCCAGCTGAATAGGCACCGTCAGCTGTACCATCTACTGTAAATGTTGTACTGGTGGCAGAGGCGACAATATATAAACCGTTGTAGGTTATAGGAGATACTCCAGATATCTCTACAGTTACTCCAGGTATAAAGGAGTTATTTGCTGTAAAAATTATAGTTCCAGAGCTCTCAATTGCGTTGGTGACTGCCGCTATCTGAGCAGGTGTTGTATAGCTAAGGGCGATGTCATCACCGTACATTACAGCTTTAAATGAAGTATTACTAGGGACCTCATACACGGTGAAGTAGCCATCAAAAGTCTCGCTAACGTTCTCGATGAAGATGACATCACCAAAAGTTAGGCCATGGACTACCGAGGTATTATATGTAGCAACATTGTCAGCACGAGAAAAAGATGCTACTCCATACTGGAACGGAACTTCAGCTGTATCTGCTATGTCTGATCCAGTATTACTGTATTTGAATTTGTAGTCGGTAATCACCTCGGTAACAATAGCTTCCGAGGCGTTGAAGGCCACGTCGGCTTGGATATCTGTTACCACTACCTTCTGGCCTGCAACTAACTCGTGTCTATTGGCGAGCGTAATGGTGGCAACATTAGAGTCCCTAGAGACAGACGCAACATCGTTAAATAGGTCAATTCCAGGTCTAATTTCGTCGTTGGCAAAGTCAAAGTCAAAAAGATCAGTATTAAGTTCGGTTAGCAAGTCCTTAGCATACTGATACGTATCCTGCCTGGTCTCTACAGTTATAGGATTATCAGTAGTCATCCGCAGATCGGGCATAATTTTTGTACTGCCACTTGCATCTACGTAATTGGCAGGTAGCGTAATTCTGGATTTACCGTCTTCAGTTAGCGCTACAGTGCTTACGACAAAGTACCCTGTGTATTTAGCATAATCTAATCCCCAGTCGAGCCAGACTGCTTCACCGACCTGAAAGTCGTATTGGCCCCCTACCAGTTGTACGGTTGCTACACCAGATGTCGTACTGGCACTGGCCTCATAGGCGCTATTCCAAGTCTTCCAAACCACTCGGTGCGCAAAATAGCTAGGAAATTCTGCAGCTGTAATAGACAGTACTTTATCTATGAGGCTGTATGTACGACCCCAAATTATTCCGCCCCAAATACAAACGCCATTACGGAGTACATATAGAGCCCTTTTACCAGGAAGCGTATTATTATACAGATCTAAATTTGCAGTCTCGGGGATGACAGATACATCACCCGAAAACGTTCCAGCTTCTACAAGCGATCTAGAATATGAAACGGACTGTAGAGGTAGCTCTGCTAAAAGGGTATCACTTAGTAAGTCATAGACAAAGTATCGGTACTCTACCGCTAGATTATCTGGTGATGTTGAAAATGCCATCTTTTGTCCTTGATTGTCTTTATATCAGTCTAGCAGCTATCCGATCCAGCCAGACTTGTAGAGGATTGTAATTTCTGTGCTCTGGGCAAAGTTTCCAGCGAATATATCATTGCTACCTGGGTTTAAATATATCCAGCCAGCAATGACATTCATGTTAGCCCTTCCATTGAGGACATTTAGAGGGTCAGTCTTGTTTGGATCGATAGCGCCAGCGATTAGTTGGTATCTCACATCTAAGACTTCTCGATTATATGTGTCTAGCTCTAATCTACGGTCAGATTCAGTTCCAGTATTAAAAGTAATTCTTTGATCAGTTGTACTGTTCTCGATATATGGTAAGGCATTAGCATCAGGAATAGTTAGTCCAAAAGGCATCTCTATAATGATAGGAACAGCAATAGTTCCTTCGTTATTTATAATGGTGCTTCCACCATAATATCCAGTAGGCGAACCTTCATCGAGTATTTCAGTATCTACAGTTACCAAAGAGCTCCTATAGCCATCAGCCTGGCCATCAACATACTCGTACTTAATAGGGTCAACCGCTTTTAGACCAATAGTGAAATCGTGACGGCCTCTTGCATTAGTACTAGTAATCTGTGGAGATCCACTTAGACGAACGTATGCTGACTTACCATTAACATTTGGATTTTCGTCTGTCTTGTCCTCGTACACAACTAGCCATCCGCCAGTCTTCACAAGATTAAGCGCATTCATAAGAGTTGCCCTTGCGGCAGGTGCATCCTCTGGGTACTGCGTCAAGAATGTCCCAGAAATTGTGATAACTCTATTTGCCCAGCGGCCAATGGCATCGTACGATCCATCACCCCAACCGCGGGGGAGGTCAGGAATCTCGTTCTCTGGGAGGGTCCACCAGCCATCAATGTCAGACACGATCCAAACAACATTATTTTCATCTATAGTGTTGAACGTTAGTCCATTTAGGACAATGTCTTCTTTAAGCTTTAGCCCCGTAAGGTAGGGGGTAGGCATCTTTGTTAGTGCCGTATTTACAACCCTATTCTCAATCTCCTGGAGATCAGAGGCGGGAGTTGGTTCGTAGTAATCAGCCATTAAATTGTTCCCTTACGAATCTGGAAAGCCAGTTGTCTAGATACAGCAGCTGCAAGCTCTTTCTCGTCCATGCCTGGCGATGGATTCACAACTATAGAGATTTTACCGCCCCCGGCTGAGACTTCTTTATTAGCATTGATTGCTTCTAGTATGCCTCTATTAGCAGCAGTGGCCCTAGCATTAACTACATACTCCCCATTAGATAGCATTGCAGGGACCGAATCCGAGCGTGCAGTACCTGGACCAGATACAAATCCGCCACCAGCATATGCTTCAATGTATCCGCCGTCTTTCCGCATGAGGGCCTTTACCTCAAAAAACTGCGTGCTATTCTTGAGCCAGTTGCTTAGAGTAGTCTTTGCACCACTTATATCCGCGCCAACTTTTGCAGTATATGGCCCGGCAAGTTCCTTAGCTATCACTCCTGCAATTCTATTTAGCTCTTCAGGACTACTTGCAGCATTTAGCCCGCCGCTTAGGGCTGTATAGGCAGCACCTGTAATCTCGCCGTCGACCCATGCGTTGACTAGATCCGCTTTAGCCTTACTAAATTTATCGGATGTCTGTAGCGCGGCTTTATCGGCCATGGCAACAAACTTATCAAATTCGGGTTGGGCCGCTTCATTTAAAGCAGCAGCTAGCGCGGGCCCCGAGGCTCCAGCGTCTCTAATCATCTGCATACCTGCTTCGCCAACACCCTTAACCTGTAGCTCTACTAAGGTTTGATTGAACTTAGAGTTTGCAGTCAGCTCTCCTGACATGTCCGTCATAGCAGCGGTAAGTGCAGATTTTAGCCCAGGTATGTCATCTGTCTCGATGTCCTTAAAGGAGGTAGAGACAGAATCTCCAAAGCCTACAGCCGCTAGACTAGCTGCGGACAGCTCTCTTTGGGTCTCAATAGACGCAGCAGCAACAGCCACTAGGGCCTCAGCTTGCTTCTCTAGCTCGACCTTGTGTCGGCGCACGGCAATCTCACCCTCGCCTAGCGCAAAGTCTAGGAGCAGGTGCTCGACTACATTGCCATCTAGACCTTTAACATTTATGCCAAGCTGGTCAGCTTGATCTACAAGTGCCTTTTTATACTCGTCCATTTCGTCAAGAGAGCTTTGCATCTCTTTTCGGTTTAGATTCAGGCCGCCAGTAAACTCGCTAAATTGCTTTTGAGCCGTAGAAAGATCGGTTACGGCCATGTTTGCCAGAGCTCTACCTACAGCGCCTAAAGCATCTGCAAACTGAGTAGTGGGGAGCTTGGATTGTGTTGCCCACAAGAAACTGCTCTGAGACCTCGCTAGGTCTTCAAATTTACCCTTTATGCCATCGACGTCGTCCATAATGTGACCTGCCATGGAGGAACCGCCTAGAGCCTCCAGGGACGTTCTAAATATGTCTGAAGCACTAGCACCATTATTAAATCCAGCAGTGACACCCTCGACTGCCTTGTCCATCTTGGCACCATGAATACCAGCAACTACAGTTACCAATGTGGCTACCGCCGCAGCTGCAGCTATTATCCATCCAATGATAGGGACACCCATAATGGTTGCGCTCACTGCTTTAATACCAGTAGCCAGACCAGCCTGGGCCGCTGTAGCCGCGTTAGTCGCAATAACTAGGCCACCCTCCGTGGCAGTTAAGGTTATGGTAGTGCCAATTGCAAGCGTCTCGGCTGTAGTTACCGCTGCTGTTGCTGTAGCTTTACCAAATAGTGCGCCAATGCTACCCAACGTGCTCGTTATATATGACGCAACAATCATAATACCCTTGCTCATTACGACGTGCATCAAAGCCAGGGCGCTAGCAACAGCAAAGGCAGGGCCCACCACGTTGATAATAGGCTCGAGGGCCTTAACGGTTTCCCTAATTCCACCTAGAACAAAGTCCAAAGTTTCGAAGAAAGCAAGGGGCTGTCCGGAGTCAGCAAACACGGCAAGAATTTCAGTGATTGTTGCTAGAGCTTTACCAAACTCGACTTGGGACTCAATGAACCCTCTAACAAGGTGGTCAAAGGCGTAACTTCCAGCGTCAAGAGCCTCCCAGAATTGCGCGATAGCGGGGTGGCTTCCCAGTCTGATCATAGTGTCGAGAGCTCCACCCAAGGCCTCACCCATTGCTATAGTATTATCTGCGACCCCCTGGAAGTAGATGTCGAGCCCAACCATGTCTTTGTTGGCAAAACCTTGAGCAGCATCAGCTAGCCATACTAGGAGCCTATCTCCACCAGACCCTGGACCAAAGTTGGATTCAATTAGATTACCAAATCCACCAAATAGCCCACCAAAGAATCGACCAAATTCAGCTGCTATGTCCCCCGACCTGTCAAAGAACGCCTCTAATTCTCCAGTAGCTTGCTTTAGATCTAAGAAGTCTGCAAATGCCCCCGTCTTGCCTTCAAGCCAATCTACAAACCTTCGGGTTAGCGGGTCAGCTGCAACAATAGCTGATAAGAATGCATCAAACACATTGCCGAGAACAGAGCCAAATTTTGGCAGGACCTCTGCCATGTCACCTAAGGCCTCATTAAAGTCCCTAACGTTTTCTGGCTCTAATAGAACATCTACAAAGTTTTTTACGGCAAGGCCCGCACCCACGCCTATGTCATGGAATCTAGTCTCTAGAATCCCGAGCAAAGGGGAGTCAATAATACGCTGCATCTGCGTTTGCAGAATTGGTAAGAACCCGCTAGCTGCAGCCTCTTTTAGATCTTTTAAGATGCCCTTAATTGATATCAAGTATTTTGCAAAAGTCACCTGGGACGGAGTGAGATCTGCGAATGGATCAGATCCTCCTAGAGGCTTATCTAAGCCATCTTTCAGGTCATCTGCCCCATCTTTAGCTTTGCGGTATGCAAGTTCTGCTTCTTTAAAGGCAAGGGTTGCGTCCCTACGTATCATGCTGTTAGGAGCTAGATCCTGAGTTCTAAGTAGGTTTTTTCTAGCTTTTTCTAGATTGAATGCTGCTCTATCTTCGCTTAATGCCGCTTCTTCTTGGGCAAACCTAAGCTGCTGGACTTCTTCCCTATAATCCCCCGTAGCAGAGGCCGACTCCTTTAGAGCCGCCGAGATGCCACCCAAGGCAAACTTGGCAATACCAAGTCCAACCTTAAGCGTCACCATCGCGCTGGCTACCGAAACTAAGCTAGCAGCTGCGCCACCAGCCGCACCAGCCAAGCCAGCAAGTCCTCCTATAGCAGCAGATATGCCTCCAACAAGAGCACCTAAAGCGCTCTGCAGAGTGTATCCTGCACGCATAGCGTTGGTAAAGGCTCTCCTGAGGCCCTCGGCCTCTGGGTATAGCTGTTGGAAATCATGGGCTAGCCTAGTGAGGGCATTATTCTTGTCACCAAGTGCACCCCTAAGACCCCGCGTGAGGGCACTTCCAATTTTTTTACCGGAGCGCTCTGCAGACTGATTGATCTTGTTTCCGTCAAACCCTCTAGCAATGTCATTAGCAACGCTATCAGTGATAGCCCTAACAACTACATAAGCATGCCCGACTACTGCCACGGGTCATCTCCTTGTACTAACTAATAGGAGCGTCTAGGACGCTACCAAACGGGTCCTCTGAGTCTGGGTCAAACTCAGTGGGCTGAACGTAGGGTTTAACGGCTAATTCTTCTTCGCCGTTAGAACCTACGGTTCTATTTTTTCCCATGCCATACTTGTACGTTGTACCGTACATGACACCGAAAATCTGGTCCCTCACATTGCTGTGAAGCTGGGCACCCTCCAGTGAGCCGTAACGGAAATCTTCATCGAAGTAATAGTGAAGGACATCTAACATCTCAGAAGCATCCATCTCTCTGAGATTCAATCCTTGAACTATTGCCTTTCCGTTAACGTATGGCCAGAGGTCTATTGCCCAGCTGAGGAGTCCTCTGGCAGCTGATTTGGGCGGCTGCTGTACTCCGTCATCAGCCAAGCCACAATCTCGCTCAAAGTTTCAACATGGACAATTTTTTCCTGATCGTGCAGTAGTGTGTCAAAACGCTTTGCACTCTCTTCAATTAATACAGCATCGAAGAATTCAGTGATAATTACGGCAGAGTCGGATGCCTCAGTGCTAGCTGATTTAGCGATTAGATCAAGCAAAACCTTACCTTGAAGGTGAGGGACGCACGTAAAATCTTCATCGTGCAGCTTGAATGTGACTGGCTCTTTTTCCTCTAGAGCTTTTCCTACTCCAAAATCTTTAAATCTTGTCATTTTTTATATGTCTTTCTAATAGTGTCTTACTGCGGATGCAGCACTACTATTTTACTACCTAATGAACTTCCTAAGTTGGGAGCTAAGATATCTATTTGGTTTTGTGCCAGGGTGCATGACTGCAGCAGTATGTACCACTGCCCCTCCACGGCTTCTAAACCTAAGAACACCTGGCGGTTTTGCTGCAATAATGTGAGGTTTAGTGCCCTCGTGGTGCATCAAGGCGTAGTGCAGGCTTGATCCAACTTTTATGTACTGGCTTTTACCTAGAGATTTATGTTCTATATGGATAGAGTCCCTAAGAGCCCCGCTGCTAACCCCAACTTTTCTCCTAGCCCCTACTAAAATCTTACCTCCGATTTTCAGCATGTGCCTACCGACCATACCACCCGTAGCATTAAGCTCGTAGTTCAGAACTGGCTTGTATAAAACAAGACCTTGGAATGAAATTATTACAAGCTTAGACCGACCGCCTCCACGACCACGTCTATTAAGTCGTCTAGCCAACCTGAGCGCGGCGGTTGCTGCAAAACTATCTGGTAACCCTCTTGGCATTTTATGGTACCGCCATAGTTACAACCATGGTAGTAGTCTGAAAACCACCTTCAGGGGGGCTAGACTCCAAAGTGGCGACCACTCCAATTCCATAACCAGTCTCATCCCACTGATCTAGTTGGTTTATGGTTTCCATGAGGACCCAAGCGTCAACAGCCATAATGTTTGAAGCCGCCTCGATAGCCTCAGGGGACGGCGGGCGTCCATTCTGCCCAACAATGGGAGTGCTTCGTGCAATAGATATGGCCAAGGTGGCACTCCTAGGGACATGGCAGCGTTGCGGCTCGCCAACTTCTGCCCCTGGAGGTCCTAAGTAAAGCTGCTGAAAATAGACTACTAACTGTTCGCAGTCAACTGCAGGGCTAGCCATTGTCCAATAGCGACGATTTGGCAGCTCTACGTTATATGACTGAAAGACGTTTTGTACCCTCTCCAGGACACCCGCCATCATATCTCTGAGGTTTACCGC
>TARA_B110000503_G_scaffold55860_2_pt1 | contig 11873 bp, 11 predicted proteins | sample TARA_B110000503 | Tara Oceans TARA_B110000503 (sample SAMEA4397472) | marine metagenome | biome: Polar Biome; feature: [SRF] surface water layer (ENVO:00010504); material: water (ENVO:00002006), including particulate matter (ENVO:01000060) such as... | depth 5 m
GTTCCTTGCGCCGGGCATTTTGACAATGACCGTGATCCAGAACGCATTTGCGAATACATCGTCGAGCCTTGCGTCGGCCAAGGTGCAGGGAAACATCGTTGATACGCTAATGCCGCCGTTGTCAGCCGCCGAGATTGTTGCGGGTTATTTGTTTGGTGCGGTGGCGCGCGGTGCATTGGTGGCCGTGGTGATCCTGACGGGCAGCGTTTTGTTCTTGGGGATTATCCCTGTGAATTTGGCTTGGATGATCGTATTTGTGTTTCTTGGCTCTGTCCTGATGGGCGGCCTTGGCCTGATTGCGGGTATTTATGCGAATAAATTTGATCAGCTTTCCGCGATCTCGAACTTCCTGATCACGCCACTCGCGTTTTTGTCGGGCACATTTTATTCTATCGACGCGCTGCCTACGTGGTTGCAAACGCTGTCCCACGCCAATCCGTTCTTTTACATCATCGACGGAGTCCGCCACGGCATGATCGGCGTGTCTGACAGCAGCCCTTGGATTGGGCTTGGTGTGGTTAGCGTGGCTTGCGTGTTGGTGGTTGGTCTTTGCTGGCGCTGGATGAAGAGGGGTTACCGGTTAAAGTCCTAAAGCCGCCCCCGCGCACAGATTTTCACAAGGGGGTTTTCAGCGGCCAAACATTGCGCTATCCAAAACCCATGATGAGACGCACAACATATGTGATCCGACGCCGACGCTAATTTTTGCGTCCGCTGATACTTGTCTTCTTTCACCCCCAAAAAACATTGACATGACGCCCTGCCATTGGCACCAATCGGGCTTCTTTTATCCAGCAAAGGCTGATCCGCTATGATCGCTTCCGTCCTGCCGACCTATTCCCGCGCACCCCTGACATTCGTCAAAGGTGAAGGCTCTTGGCTGACAGAGGCTGACGGGCGACAGATATTGGATTTGGGCGCGGGCATTGCGGTGAATGTTTTGGGTCATGCGCATCCTGCGCTGGTGACTGCGTTGACGGATCAAGCGAATGCGCTGTGGCATGTGTCGAACCTTTACAACATTCCTGCCCAGCAAAAGCTGGCTGATGCGTTGGTCGATAAGACGTTTGCCGACACGGTATTTTTCAGCAATTCCGGCACAGAAAGCTGCGAGTTGGCGATTAAGATGGCCCGTAAATATTGGTATGATAAAGGCCAGCCGGAGCGGACGGATATCATCACCTTTACTGGGTCGTTCCATGGCCGATCGTCCGCTGGCATTGCTGCCGCAGGGTCTGAGAAAATGACCAAAGGGTTTGGCCCGTTATTGCCCGGATTTATTCATCTGGAATTTGGCGATCACGATGCACTGACCGAGGCTGCAAAGTCCGGCACGGTCGCGGGTATTCTTGTGGAACCGATATTGGGCGAGGGTGGGATCAAAGTTTTGCCGGATGCTTGTCTTAAGGGGCTGCGCGATTTGTGCGACGGGCACGGAATCTTGATGATGCTCGACGAGGTGCAGTGCGGCGTTGGCCGGACCGGCAAGCTGTTTGCGCATGAATGGGCAGGGGTTACGCCGGATATTATGATGGTTGCCAAGGGTATTGGCGGAGGCTTTCCGTTGGGCGCCGTTTTGGCGACTGAAGACGCGGCGTCTGGTATGACTGCTGGCACGCATGGGTCGACTTATGGCGGCAACCCGCTGGCCTGTGCTGTTGGCGGTGCTGTCATGGATATTGTTGCCGATGATGCGTTCTTGGCAGAGGTGAACCGCAAAGCGTCATCGATGCGTCAAAAGCTTGAAGGGCTGGTCGCATCGCATCCTGATGTGTTTGAAAGCGTGCGCGGAACTGGCCTGATGCTGGGTCTGAAATGCAAGGCGGTGAACATGGATGTGGTCACGGCGGGTTATGATCATAACCTGCTGGTGGTGCCTGCTGCTGATAACGTGATCCGGCTGTTGCCCGCGCTGAACATCCCTGACACGGACATCGCGGCGGCGATTGAAAAGCTTGATGCGGCAGCGACCCAAGTGGCCCGCAACGCCTGAGCGTACTGATAATTTTCTGGGCTGCAGCCCGCTTATATAAAGACACTGATATGACCCATTTTCTAGACATTCACACGACTGACACCACCGCCTTGCGGGGCATTATCGACCAAGCACGCGTGATGAAAGACGCGCGTGCGGGGCAGCCTAAAGGGGCAAAAGACGCAGAACAGCCGCTTGCCGGACATATGGTTGCGTTGATTTTTGAAAAGCCATCAACCCGTACGCGCATTAGCTTTGACGTTGGTGTCCGCCAAATGGGCGGCGAAACTTTGGTGCTGTCCGGCGCTGATATGCAGCTTGGGCATGGTGAGACGATCGCAGATACGGCGCGGGTTTTGTCGCGTTATGTTGATCTGATTATGATGCGCACGTTTGAAGAAGATACGATTTTGGAGATGGCGGAATACGCATCTGTGCCAGTCATCAACGGGCTGACCAATCGCACGCATCCGTGTCAGATCATGGCCGATATCATGACGTTTGAAGAACATAATGGCCCGATCAAAGGCAAGAAGGTTGTTTGGACTGGTGACGGCAACAACGTGTTCGCCAGCTTTGCCCATGCTGCCAAGCAGTTTGATTTTGAGCTGGTGTTTACGGGGCCAGAAACCTTGCAACCGGAGCGCGCGCTTGACGGGCTTTATACGACGCAGCGCAATCCGGATATTGCCGTTGAAGGTGCTGATCTGGTCGTGACGGACACGTGGGTGTCGATGCATGATCCGCAATCGGCCCGCGAACGTCGCCACAATCAGCTGCGTGGGTATCAAGTTAACGACGCGCTGATGGCCAAGGCCAAAGATGACGCACTGTTCATGCATTGCCTGCCTGCCCACCGCGATGATGAAGCCACGTCATCGGTGATGGACGGAAAGCATTCGGTGATTTTCGATGAGGCGGAAAACCGGCTTCACGCGCAAAAGGCGATCATGCGCTATTGTCTGGGCAAATAGCGCAGGCCGACATACAGATTTGCCTTGCGCACGCACTGTGTCGCAGGGATGTAGAATGAAATTGGATTGAAAAGGCGACCACTATGGAAAACTCACGTAACTTTTATATCAACGGTATGTGGACTGCGCCAATGGCTGGTCACGACTTTGATGTGGTCGACCCATCGACTGAAGAAGTCGCGGACACCATTGTGCTTGGTGGTCAGGCGGATACTGATGCTGCCGTTGCTGCAGCCAAGGCCGCGTTCCCGAAGTGGCGCTTGTCATCTAAAGCCGAGCGGCTTGAGTTGATGCAAAGCATTTTGGATGTCTATATGCGTCGCTCTGATGAAATGGGCGCTGTGATCAGCACCGAGATGGGCGCGCCGATTGATATGTCCAAGGTTTCGCAGTCTGGTACAGGCTCGTTTCACCTAAAGGCATTTATTGCGTCGTTGAAGGATTATGAATTCGAGCATGCCTTGCGCGCTGGCGAAGACGATACGCGTATTATCCACGAGCCGATTGGTGTTTGCGCGCTGATCACGCCTTGGAATTGGCCGATGAACCAGATCGCGTTGAAGGTGATCCCTGCGTTGGCGACGGGCTGTACAATGGTGTTGAAACCATCCGAGCAGTCGCCGCTGTCTGCGGTTCTGTTTTCCGAGATTATGGACGAGGCTGGCGTGCCAGCGGGCGTTTACAATATGTTGCACGGCGACGGGCCAGGTGTTGGTAGCCAACTTTCGGTGCATAAAGACGTGGATATGGTCAGCTTTACGGGTTCCACCCGTGCCGGTCGTGCGATCACGATTGCGGCTGCTGAAACAGTTAAGCGTGTAAGCTTGGAATTGGGCGGCAAAGGCGCGAACCTTGTGTTTGCGGATGCTGATCCAAAGGCCGTCGCACAGGGCATCGCGCGCTGCTTTAACAACACTGGTCAGTCGTGCAACGCGCCGACACGGATGCTTGTGGAGCGGTCACGCTACGCTGACGCTGTGGAACAGGCCAAGGCCGCTGCTAACGCCACCAAGGTCAATGCCGCATCCGAGGGTGGCCAGCATATTGGTCCGCTCGTGTCTGAAATGCAGTTCACTAAAGTTCAAGACCTGATCCAGCAGGGTATCGATGAAGGTGCGACGCTGGTTGCCGGTGGTATGGGCCGTCCTGAGGGCTTGAACCGTGGTTTCTTTGTCCGTCCAACGGTGTTTGCTGATTGTAACAACGACATGACCGTGATGCGCGAAGAAATCTTTGGTCCTGTGCTGGCGATGATGCCGTTTGACACCGAAGAAGAGGCGATCGCGATTGCCAATGACACGGACTACGGGCTGACCAACTATGTGCAGACCACCGACCCTGAACGCGCCCGCCGTGTCGCCCGCGCGCTGCGGTCCGGTATGGTTGACATGAATGGCAAAGGCCGTGGTGCTGGGTCTCCTTTTGGGGGGATGAAGCAATCTGGCAATGGTCGCGAAGGTGGCGAATGGGGTCTGGATGAATTCACCGAAGTCCGCGCCATTGGCGGTTGGCCTACTTAAACGAATTTGCGTGATGCCCCGATAATCCGGGCGTCACGCGCAAAGGTTTGGATGTATGCACAAGAAATCACAAAGCCCGATATTTTGCCTTGCGGATGGCACCGTGCGCGGGGTTTTGGCTGTGGTTATTCGCACTGAAGGCCCGTCTTATCGGGCGGTCGGCGCGACGATGGTGTTTGCAGACGACGGATCGCGGCTTGGCAGTTTGTCGTCGGGTTGTATCGAGAGCGATCTGGCGATCCATGCGCTGACGGTGCGCACCAATGGGCTGCCTGTTGTGGTGACATATGGGCGTGGGTCGCCGTTTATGGATATTGAACTGCCGTGCGGCGGCGGGCTTGATATCTTGCTGATCGCACAGCCAACGGACGCAGAGCTGGGCATTATTGCCAGCGTGACGCGTGACCGGACACCGCGTGTTATTGCGATCTCAAAAACCGATGGCGCGATTACGTCGGTTGATGAAGCCCACGCAATTGCGGATGATTTGTTCGCGCTTTCGCTGACACCGCCGCTGCAATTTTGCATCTTTGGCAAGGGGCCAGAGGCCGCTAATTTTGCCCAGCTTGCGCAGGCGCTGGGCTATGAGGGTACGTTGCTTTCGCCGGACCCAGAGACGTTAAATGGCTTTGTGGGCGACGATTGGCGCACTGTTTTGTTGCACAAACAAGCATGTCCGGCAGGTTTGAACCCCGATGCCCACACTGCTGTCGTGCTATTCTTTCATGACCACGAATGGGAAGCACCCCTGTTGCGGGACCTGTTACAAAGCGATGCATTTTATATTGGCGCGCAGGGCAGCAAGCGGGCAGGGGATGCGCGGACGGTGCAATTACATGCGCTGGGCGTGAGCCCCGACCAATGCAGCCGAATTGTTGGCCCAATTGGCATGATACCATCAACACGAGATCCACAAACCCTCGCGGTGTCGGTGATGGCCGAGATATTGAACACAGCACAGTCAGATTTTCTACGGACGACAGCATGAGAACCGCACGCTGCTGTCGTCGCTTTTGCGTGACGGGCTGAAATTGACTGGCACGCATATTGGCTGTGATACGTCGTAGTACGGCGCCTGTGAACGGCCAAGCGGTGAAATCGTGCTCGATGTTCGCGATAGAGGCTGACGGTGCCGAAGTGTCGACAATTGAGGGTCAAGCAAACGCCGACGGCTCGTTGAATGTGATCCAACAAGCGTTCCAAGATCACCACGGATTGCAGTGCGGATTTTGCATGTCCGGTTTGGTGATGTTGACGGTCAGCCTGTTGAAAGAAAACCCCGAGCCAACCAAGGCCGCGCTGACTGCTGATTTCTCAGTCGTGTAATCGCTGGGCTGTCGGTGGATGCGGATAACTTGATCGCTGACCTGCATGGCAGGCCAGAGTACCGCGCGCATTTGGTTAAGGTGATGACAGGCCGCGCGGTCGCTGCCGCATAAGGTTTTATGTTTCGGTTTCTGCGATCTCGATGTCCGCGTCGGGGACGTTGAGCGTCGACCATGTATCATCGTTTGTGGGCGCAGGTGGCGGTGCACAAACGCCGCGGTGGATGTTCACCTTGGCCATAAAGTTGGCTGATACAGGAGCCGTCACGAACAAGAACCCCATGATCAGCAGCTCGTGGAACGACCCGTCTGCAAACGTCCAAGAATGGACCATTGATGCGATCAGGAACGCGCCGATACCAACGGTGCCTGCCTTGGTCGGTGCATGAAGCCGCGACATTGCTGTGTTCAGTTTGAGCAGACCGATGCCCGCCACAAGCGAAAATATTGTTCCGATCAGCAGCGATATGGCGATGGCGTAGGTGGCAATAATTTGCAGGGTCATTCTATGATATCTCCGCGGAGGACGAAGCGCGCGTAGGCGACGGTGGATACGAAACCAAGCATCGCGATGATCAGTGCTGCCTCAAAGTAAATCTGGGTGCCCTGATAGATGCCGAGCAATATGATCAGCCCGATTGCGTTGATGAACATGGTGTCCAGCGCCAGAATTCGGTCGCCCGTGCTTGGCCCGATCCATAGCCGGATCATCGCCATGACTTGCGCCACTGCAACCATTACGAATGCGATCACAAGCGCCCAGTCCATGATTTGCGTGGCTAAGGTCATTCGAAAATCTCCTTTAAGCGCCGCTCGTAGCGGTCCTTGATCTCGTCGCGTACGGCGTCGGGGTCATCGGTATCAAGCGCGTGAACCAGCAGGCTGTGTCCTTCATCAGAAAGGTCGGCAGACACGGTTCCGGGCGTCAGGGTGATGGTGCCTGCAAGGATTGTTATCGCCTCGGGGCTGCGCAAATCAAGCGGGATGACAACCCAATTGGGCCGCATGTCCGCGTTGCGTTTGGTCAGCACGATCCAAGCGACTTGCACGTTGGCCACTAGGATATCCCACATGACCAGCACGCAATAGGTTAGCATTTTGCCGACCCGCAGGCTTTGCGGCCGATCAGGCCACCAGCGCGCTGTCATGATCGGAATGATGATCCCAAGGATGACCCCAAACACGACCATGCCCGCAGAAACTTCGTTTTGCAGCAGGGTCCAGACCACGGCCAAAAGGACGGTCAATGCGGGGTGCGGCAACAGCCAACGGTAAAGTTTACCCATCTTAGTGATCCCCCTGCGATTTGGCGTCCGACATCTTGCCTTTGGATGTTAGCACCGTCGTCATATAGGCGTCGGGCGTGAACAGCTGTTTGGCCATTGCGGTGGTGTAGGTTGTTGCGGGCCCTGCGAAAACTGTGTGTGCGACTAGCAGTGCCAGAAGGCCGCCAACTGCGACGTATGACAGGGCTGATGGGCGTGCGACTGCAGGTGTGTCTTCGGGTGCTGCCACGCTGTTGGCTTTCCAAAACAGGATGCTGCCAGCGCGCGCGAAACCCACAACGCTGATCAGGCTTGCGCCCAGCACAATGGCCCAGACCCAGACCATCTGCGGTGTGTCAAATGACGCATCGAGGATCAGCAGTTTGCCGACGAACCCTGACAGTGGTGGCAGTCCTGCCATCGCAATTGCGCCGACAAAGAACATGGCCGCCGTCAAATTCGCGCCCGCCATTGGTGGTTGCGCAGTTAGGTCAAGGTTTGCTCGTCCAGCCCGCGCCAGATCAGAGATCAGGAACAATGCGCCAGCGGCCAGTGTCGAATGCACGATGTAATACAGCGCTGCGCCGATCCCTTCGGGCGTGAACAGCGCGATTGATACCATCACCATGCCCATTGATCCGATCACCGCAAATGCGACCAGTCGATCAAGGTGCCGTGCTGCCAAAATGCCGATCATGCCGATGGCCAAGGACACCAATGCGGCAGGCAACAGCCACCAGCCATGCAGGCCCGCTGTAACCGTGAGATCAGGCGGAAAGATCAGCGTGTAAACGCGGATGATCGCGTAGGCGCCGACTTTGGTCATGATCGCGAATAATGCAGCGACGGGGGCGGGGGCCTCGGCGTAGCTGGACGGGAGCCAGAAATGCAGCGGGACCACAGCGGCTTTGATTGCGAAGACCATCAAGAGCAGGACAGCCGCGACGCGGATGCCAACGGTTGCACCTTCGTCGATAAGCTGCACGCGCTGCGCCAGATCGGCCATATTAAGCGTGCCCGTTTCTGCATAGATCGCGCCAAGCGCGAACAGGAATAACGTTGATCCCAGCAGGTTGAACAGCACATATTGCACGCCAGCACGCAGGCGCACGGTGCCGCCTGCGTGGATCATCAGGCCGTAGGACGCGATTAACAGGACTTCAAAGAATACAAACAGGTTGAATAAATCGCCCGTCAAAAACGCGCCCATAATCCCCATGATTTGGAACTGGAAGAGCGCATGGAAATGTCGCCCGCGTTCGTCCCATTTCGACCCGATCGCATAGAGCAGCACAAACAGCGCAAGCACAGCGGCCAGCAATACCATCATCGTTGATAGGCGGTCACCAACAAGGACAATCCCGAAGGGCGCTGCCCAATCACCAAGCTGATACAGTAAGATCGATCCGTCAGATGCCGACCATGATAGGCCAAGTGCGATGACGATTAATGCGACCATACTGGCGACTGAGATTACCCGCTGGATGCCGATTTGATAGCGCGCGGCCAGCACGATGAATGGTGCAATGAACGCTGGCAAAACGATGGGGAGGATCAACCAATGGATCATGCTGCGTCCTCCGGTGTCGGATCATCGACGTGGTCATCGTCCCCGCCCAGATACGCCCCAAGTGCAATCATCACGACCACTGCTGTCATCCCAAACGAGATAACGATGGCTGTTAACACAAGTGCTTGGGGCAATGGGTCGGTGTATGTTGTTGCATCGCTTAAGATTGGCGGCGCACCCACGGTGAGCCTGCCAGACGCGAACAAGAACACGTTGACCGCATAGGTCAACAGCGAGATGCCCATGATCACAGGGAAGGTCCGCAGGCGCAGGACCAAATACAACCCACCTGCGGTTAAGATACCAATGGCTGATGCGACAAGTATTTCCATGTCCTAGCCCTCTGCTTTTTGGGTGTCGTCGCGCGATGGGTCGATGTCCATCGGTTGATCGCTGTCAGTGACATGAGCGCGGCGTGAGAGGCGGGAGAAGCTTTCGAGTGACAGCATCACGGCGCCGACAACTGCAAAGAATACGCCCAGATCAAACAGGGCCGCTGTTGCCAGCTCAAACTTTTCAAATGGCGGGATGCGCACATATGTAAAGTCGGATGTCAGGAACGGTTTGCCAAAGAACCACGACCCGATGCCGGTGAGCCCGGCGATCAAAACGCCAGTCCCGATCACGCCGTGATACGGATACCGCAGCCGCGCTGATGTCCAACTGAACCCGCTTGCCATATATTGCATGACAACCGCGATTGACACGACAAGCCCCGCGATAAACCCGCCACCCGGGACGTTGTGCCCGCGCCAGAATATGTAGAACCCAACCATCAAGACGACAGGCATAATCACGCGGGTCACCACGACCATCATCATCGGATGCATGCCGCCAGAACGCGGCTGGTCTGGTTTGCGGTTCAGCAGGCGCGCCCGCACAGGGCCGTCCAGCAATGCCTCGGTCAACGCATAGATGATCAAGGCCGCGATGCCCAAAACGATGATTTCGCCGTAGGTGTCAAAGCCACGGAAATCGACAAGGATCACGTTGACCACATTGGTGCCGCCGCCGCCTTTATACGAATTGGCGAGGTGGAAGTCGGAAATGCTCGGTGCGATGGTGTCGCGCAGCAGGTAATGATAGGATAGCGCTGCGGCCCCAAGCCCAGCGGCGACCGCAACAGTCCCGTCGCGCGTACGGCGCAGAACGCTGCTTTCAACAGGTGTGTGGTTCGGCAGGAAGTTGAGCGCGAGCAACAGCAAGATGATCGTTACGACCTCGACTGTGAGCTGGGTCATTGCCAGATCGGGCGCGCTAAAGAACACGAAACCGACCGACACAACCAGCCCGACAATCCCGATCAGGATCAGCGATAGCAGGCGGTTGCGGTGCAAAACCACAAGCCCGCAGGTGGCCGCGACCAACATCAACCAACCAGCGATCTGTACAAAGTTTGCAGGCTGGACGCTGCGTGTTGGCGCGCCAACAGTGCCCGTGGCCCAAGCATGGTAGCCAACAGCCACAACAGTCACGGCCATGATCGCGGCGTAACGGGTGAACGCCCCATCATGCAGTGGTGCGATGATCCGGCGGGCGAGAGACACGGCGCTTGCGATGACCGCGTCAAAGATGTGCTTTGCTTCGGGGCGCGCAGCTTTGTCCCAGACGCCCAATGCTGGCTTAAAGATCAGCAGCATCAACAGGCCGCCAACAACGGCGATCATCGACATGTAAAGTGCTGGCACCAAGCCGTGCCAAATTTTGAAATAAGCCTTGGGCAGTTCGGCGGCGTCGCCGAGCACAGAGGCCGTGACGACTTTAATGAATGGTTCGGCCAAGAACGGCGCGACGCCGATGGCCACAACCAGAACGACCAAAATCGCAGGTGGCAGCCACAGGCCAACAGGCGGATCATGTGGTGTTGCTGGATAGTCGTCGCGCTGGGGGCCAAGGAACGTGTGGCTTATGAACCGGAAGCAATAGGCAGCCGAAAACAGCGACCCGATGGTTGCCATCACCGGCACCAGTAAAGGCATGCCAAATAGGGCGGTGTGCGTGGCCTCTTCGAGCATCATTTCCTTGGATAAGAATCCATTGAGCAGCGGAATACCTGCCATCGACAATGCCGCGAGCGAGGCGATCACAAATGTGACGGGCATCAGGTGGCGCAATCCGCCAAGACGGCGGATGTCGCGGGTATGTGCCTCGTGGTCGATGATGCCTGCGGACATAAACAGGGCGGCCTTAAACGTCGCGTGGTTTAAGATGTGGAACATCGCGGCCATCGCGCCAAACGCGGTGCCTGTGCCCAAAAGCATGGTGATCAGGCCGAGGTGGCTGACGGTGGAAAACGCGAGCAGCGATTTCAGGTCATGTTTGAACAGCGCGATCACGGCGCCAAGCACCATGGTGATCAGGCCCGCCGTGGTCACGATCATGAACCATTCAGGCGTGCCCGAAAGGACAGGCCACATGCGGGCCATCAGGAATATGCCGGCTTTGACCATCGTGGCCGAATGCAAATACGCAGACACGGGGGTCGGGGCCGACATCGCGTGCGGCAGCCAAAAATGGAACGGGAATTGCGCGGATTTGGTGAAGCAGCCGAGTAGGATCAAGATCAGCGCCGGCAGATACATCGGCGATGCTTGGATCAAGTTGCGGTTTTGCAAGATCACGCTGAGATCATAAGACCCAACGATTTGCCCCAACAACAGCATGCCGCCGATCATCGCCAAACCGCCCATGCCAGTCACGGTAAGGGCCATGCGCGCGCCTTGCCGCCCTTCGGGCAGGTGTTTCCAATAGCCGATCAGCAGAAAGGATGATAGTGATGTGAGTTCCCAAAATACCAGCAAAAGCAGGATGTTATCGGAAAGGACGATTCCGACCATCGCGCCTTGGAATAGCAATAAGTAGGTGAAAAATTTGCCCATGTTATCTTCGCGCGACAGATAGAACCGTGCGTAAGCGATGATCAGCAGACCGATCCCAAGGATCAGCATCGCGAAAAAGAACCCCAGTCCGTCGAGCATTAGCGTGACGTTCAGCCCAAGCAGCGGGACCCAATCAAGCCGTGCTGTGACCAATTCGCCAGCCATGACGGCGGGCAAGTGGGTCATCAATCCGATGAAGGCCAAAAGGCTGACCATAAAGGTGACACCGGCACAGGCCGCACGCCCCGCAGAATTCATCAAGCCGGGCAGCAAGGCCCCAAGAAACGGTAAAGCGACGATAAGGAAGAGGGACACGAGAACTCCTGATCTTAGGGTCTAAAGGTATAAGATCATTTAGCGGGAAA
>TARA_B110000503_G_scaffold90116_1_pt1 | contig 11859 bp, 14 predicted proteins | sample TARA_B110000503 | Tara Oceans TARA_B110000503 (sample SAMEA4397472) | marine metagenome | biome: Polar Biome; feature: [SRF] surface water layer (ENVO:00010504); material: water (ENVO:00002006), including particulate matter (ENVO:01000060) such as... | depth 5 m
TTTGCTATGCAACACGGTTTGGCCAACAGCGATTTATTAGAAACCTCTTTAGCAGGCCTAGATGTAAGCATCTGCGCACCAAAGTTATTGGTAGAAAACAAAGACAGCCTAATTTACGATGCTCTTGGCCAACCCGCTTTAGTACAAATTGAATCCATCTTTAAACATGCCGTAGACAAAGGGATCAACGAAATCCGTATTCACAAAACGTCTTGTGGTGCCTTTGCTGTACAAGCTATTTCCGCTTACCTAAGTTCACACGGCGCTAATGACCAAGGTGTGTGTATTTACTTCAATAATTTAGAAGGTGGCATACGTCGTTTCGACCTGACACCACAAGGCCAGCTACGTGGGCTTTTACAACCCAGAGAACGTGATTTAGCATGGAACGAAGTGCGCATTACCATAGGCCCACCTCCTGCAAATTGCAAAACTGTTGCTGGCCCAGCAGACATAGAAGCCTACCGCGCTCGTAGTGAATCTAATGGCATAGGTGTGCGTACTACGCTGTGGAATCGTATGCAAGAACTAGCGGAAAACCACTAACCAATCACTCTCTATGTATAGAATAGAGATATAGAGTATAGGCATACAGTATGGACATGTTGTACATTTTGGTTCCCATCGCCATCATCTTAGTATGTTTTGCTGTATGGGGTATGCGTTGGGCACTTAAAACGGGGCAGTTTGACGACATGGACTCCCCTGCTAGCAGCATATTATTTGACGACGATGAACATCTTATTCCACAAGAAGCAAAAGCCAAGCCACCCTTAGCTTCTTCTTCAACTGAAGATAAGTCCTAATGGAGCCCACTTTAATTGCCGCGTTGCTATTAGGTCTTGCCGGTGGTGGACATTGTATTGGTATGTGTGGCGGCATTAGTGCTGCACTTAGCCTAGGGGTTCCTAAAGGTCGCCGCGCCTTAGTGTACAGCCTAGGTTTTAACTTAGGCCGTATTTTAAGCTATGCCTTTATTGGAGCGCTTGTAGGTTTTGCCAGCCAAACACTTCAACTTAACCAATACCTTAACCTAAGCCTATGGCTAGCAGGTTTAATGCTGCTGCTTATGGGCCTGTCCATTGGCCAATGGTGGCAAGGTGTCCGCAAGGTTGAGCACTTAGGTAAATTTATTTGGCGCTGGGTACAACCCCTAACTAAATCGTTATTACCTATTAAAAGCCTATCTCATGCCTTAGCCCTTGGTGGATTATGGGGCTGGTTGCCTTGTGGGTTAATTTACTCCAGTCTTATATGGGCCTCTAGCGCCGGTGACTGGCAAAGTAGCAGCGTGCTAATGCTTGCATTCGGAATAGGCACTTTGCCCGCAAACGTCGCTACAGGCCTTCTGGCACAACAACTTAGAGCTTTGTTGTCAAAACCCACTAGCCAGCGCTTTTTGGGGGCCAGTTTAATGTCGTTAGGACTATACACCTTGCCAGTATGGAGCTAACTTAAAGACGCGATCATATTGGCAGTGTGTATTAAGCCTTATGAAGGGCAATTAAAGCACCCCATTAATATGATGAATTTGGCGTACTCTCAGGGCTTATCTCACCATAAACTTCTTCTGGATCAATGTCATTGACTAACAACACTTCTCTAACTGCTTGAATGTGATCCAAAACTTTGTGGTAGCCATCACCATACTCATATTTAGTCACTTCAATTGATTTTGGCATATAAGTAAAAGCTATTTTCAAAGCGTTTAGCGTAGATTCATTGGCTTTTTCACTCATCTTAATATTTCTCGTCTAATTATCAGTAGTTATAACTGTAGTTTAATCGGATTCGGCGCTAATATCTTGTAATGCCTGTACCAAAATATTCGGTTCCTGAGCTCCAGAGATGAGGTACTTACTATTGATAATGTATGCTGGCACAGAAGTGACACCTGCTTTATGGTAAGTTGCTTCGTCTTCTCGTACTGCAGCAGTGTACTGATCCGATTCCAGTACCTGCTTGGCTTTTGTTGGGTCCAGCCCCAGCGTTTCAACACAACCTAATAGAACATTTTGGTCGGAGACATTCATGGCCTTACCAAAATATGTTTCAAACAGTTCTTGTTTCATGGCGGTTTGCTGGCCCTGATCTCCGGCCCACTTCACCAAACGGTGGGCATCGAAGGTATTACAGGTAAGTCGCTCCTGTAATTTATCAAAATTGAGTCCAAGATCTTTGGCAACCGTTATCATCTGACTCTGATTTGCACGCATCTCTTCTTCACTGCCCCCGTATTTTTTAACTAGGGCTTGCAAGATTGGTTCACTCTTGCCGTTGTGGGTAGGATCGAGCTCAAATGCATGCCACTGAACCGTGAACTCATACTCTGGCCCTAACTGTTCCATGGCAAGTTCTAGTCGGGCATAACCAATAGCACACCACGGGCAGGCAATATCGGAAACAATATCTATCTGTATTTTTTTCATAGTGAACACCGTAATTTTTATGAGTTATATAGAGCTATTATTGAATAGTTATTGCGTTACATTGTAACCAATAGAGTATCGATTAAACTGGGTACTCATCAGTTTAGGGAAATGGTGGGAGCATTGCAGCATTAAGGTGGCTTAAGGCTGCTTAAAGTTGCTTAGTTATAGCCACCTGCTAGAGCTGTAAATTCAGTAGATCTAAACCAGAGCCTTCGCCATCTTGTTCATCACTACTTGGCCCATCATTTAAGTGCTGAGTACGTTTAAAGTTATGCAATTTGGTGTCCATGAGGTGGGAAGGCACTACGTTTTGCAGTGACTTAGTCATACTTTCTATACGGCCTGGGTAGTTCTTTTCCCAATCTTGCAACATGGCTTTAATGTGCTGGCGTTGTAAGTTGTCTTGAGAGCCACATAGGTTACAAGGAATAATGGGATATTCTTTGAGTTGTGCGTACTCAGCTATGTCTTGTTCACGGGCATAAGCCATAGGGCGAATGACGGTATTTAACCCATCATCACTTAATAAACGGGCTGGCATAGATTTAAGTTTGCCACCGTGGAACATGTTTAAAAACAGGGTTTCTAAGATGTCATCACGATGGTGGCCTAAAGCAATCTTGGTAATACCGCGTTCTTGCGCAAAGCGATACAAAGTGCCACGGCGCATACGCGAACATAAACCACAGGTAGTTTTGCCTTCTTCAATCACCGCTTTCACTACACTGTATGTGTCACGTTCGATAACATGAAATTCTGCACCTACTTCGGTTAGGTACTTAGGCAATATGTGTTCTGGAAAATCAGGTTGTTTTTGATCTAAGTTAACAGCGAGTATCTCAAAATCAATAGGCGCACTTTTTTGCAGCTGCATCAATATGTCGAGCATGGCATAAGAGTCTTTACCGCCAGACACACACACCATTACCTTATCACCATGTTCTATCATGCCGTAATCGTCAATTGCACGGCCCACATCACGGCGTAAACGCTTTTGTAACTTCAGCTGTCGCTTTGCGTTATCTTGCACAGTATTGTGCGCTGAGCCTTGTACAGGGCTTGCCACATTAAGTTCTGGTTGTGTCACTAGAGTTACCACATTAAATCATCTGGAATAACAAAATCTGCATATGGGTCATCTTCATCTGCCATGGCGTCTGATGAAGACTCTGCACGAATAATTAAGGTATTAGGTGCACGTGTTTCTATACGCGTAGCAACGTTTGCAGGCACTACAAAATAGTGTTCATCTAACCCCACAATAACCAACGTGCCACGGCTTAAGGCCGATTGCTGCATGGCGTCTACGTAAAGCTTTTTAATCACTTTGCCATCAACAAAATTATAGGTCACTTCACCGCCGGTTAAATCTAACCGACAGCGTTCTAGCATCTGTTTAACTTGAGCAACCACCGCACGGTCTTGGGTCTGCGCGTCACGTTGGGCGTTGAGCTGTTTAGAACGGCTTGCTTGTGCTTGTTTTTCGCTAAGTGCACGTTGTGATACCGTTTCGCCTACATCTACGCCTTTGCGCACGTCACGGGTTTGTTTCTTTTTTGCCTTAGTGGCTTGCTTAGATTGCTTTTCGTTGGCTAAGCCTGCTTTTAGCAATTGATCTTGTAAACTGGCCATTAATGGCTTCCTTAAATGTAATGGAATAATAGAGACCTTTAGGCCGATAAATTATTTTACCATAGCTGGCTAGGCGTGTTGTTTAATTAGTGCCAAAAAGTCATCGCCGTAGCGGTCTAGTTTCTTTTCGCCTACACCGTGTACGTGGCTCATTTCTAGCAGAGATTTAGGCTTTGCATGTAGCATCTCTAGCAGAGAAGCATCACTAAAGATGACATAAGGTGGCACTTTTTGATCTTGTGCTAAGGCCATGCGCAGCTCTCTAAGCAACTGCCATAAATCCATGTCGTCATCATTAATTTGCAGCCGGGCTTTGGCTGCTTTTGGTGTTTTAATAGACACCTTTCGGTCTAGCCGCAGCTGTAACTGCGACTCACCCTTAAGTAGCGGCCTACACTGTGGTAATAGACGCAAGCCACCATAGTTTTCTGGGTCACTGGAGACTAAACCTAAAGCCAACAGTTGGCGATAAACTGAGCGCCATTGTTTTGTATCCAACTCCTGTCCTAGTGCAAAAGTGGATATTTTGTCATGGCCAGCAGATTTGATTTTGTCTGTGGGTTTACCCATTAATATGTCAATTAAATGAGCTACGCCATAGCGCTGACCACTACGAAAAATACACGATAACGCCTTGCGGGCCACCTCGGTTCCATCGAAGGTGGCTACTGGTTCCAAGCAGTTATCGCAGTTGCCACAGCTACTGGCAGAGGTTTCGTTAAAATAGCTTAGAATGGCCTGTCTTCTACAGTGTGTAATCTCACACAAGCCAAGCATAGCATCTAATTTTGACTGTTCAGAGCGCTTTATTGCTGCATCCATGTCCGTTTGTTCTAGCCGCTGTCTTAGCCACATTACGTCTTGTAGGCCGTACACCATCCATGCGTCTGCAGGTAAGCCATCGCGCCCTGCTCGGCCTGTTTCTTGGTAATATGATTCTATGCTTTTAGGTAAATCCAAATGCGCCACAAAACGCACATTAGGTTTATCAATACCCATACCAAAGGCAATGGTGGCTACCATTACCAAGCCTTCTTCATTGAGGAAGCGTCGTTGATTATAGGCTCTTTTCTCTGCACCTAGCCCTGCATGATAAGGCAAAGCTGGCACGCCTTGTTCTTCTAACCAAAGGGCCGTTTCGTCTACCTTTTTTCGTGACATACAATACACAATACCAGCATTACCTTGGTGCTGTAGTTGCACAAAATCGAGTAACTGGTGCTTACCTTTTTGCTTTTGCATGATGCGGTAGCGAATATTAGGGCGATCAAAACTACTAATATATTGCTTGGCTTGATGCAGTCCCAAACGCTTTACCATTTCCTGCTGGGTGGGCCTATCCGCTGTTGCAGTAAGCGCCATTCTAGGCACATGAGGAAAGTTTTGTTGTAAGCATTCTAGCTGTAGGTATTCAGGCCTAAAGTCATGCCCCCATTGAGACACACAGTGAGCTTCATCAATGGCAAATAAAGCCAACTTACAAGACCTCAGCAAGTTCATACAGGCATCGGTCATCAATCGCTCTGGCGAAATATAAAGTAAGTCTAGCTCGCCATTCAATGCTTGTTGTTCTATTTTCTTTTGTAACTGCCAATCAATACCAGAGTGTAAGGCCTCAGCATTCACACCTAGTTGCTGCATGCTGGACACTTGATCTTGCATTAACGCGATCAAAGGAGATATCACCACCCCAACGCCTTCCCTAAGCATTGCTGGAATTTGATAACAAATAGATTTTCCACCACCGGTAGGCATTAACACTAAGGCATCGCCACCGTCGATCACATGTTGTATTACATCGAGTTGCTGGCCACGAAATTCTTCGTAGCCAAAGAGGCTGTGCAGGAGCTGTTGGGGAGTGTCATTCATGGCGCGCTATTATCCTCGAAGGTAGCGCTACTGTCACCCACATATAGGCCACATATAGACCTAATATTAGGCCTATATGTGGCTTAATGTTAAAAACGTAAGCTTATTAGCAGTACTAACTGCCTACAACACTCTAGACGACTCGTTTGGTAGCTGTTAATGCCTACCATGAGTTACAATAGCTTATATTTACTTGATTGAGTTACACCCTATGTCCATCAACAGCGACCCGTTAACGGATAGCCAAATCGACCAGCTCGATGCATACCTTTTGTCCGAAAATGTTCATGAAGAAGCCTTAGATTACATTGCTCTGCATGGTTACCTTTGCGCCTTGGCAATAAGCCCTATACCTATGCCAGAGAATGAGTGGTTAGAGCAAGTGATGGCTGAAAAACCAGTACTAGAAAACAGTGCTGAGCGCCATGATATGCTTAACTTAATACGCCAAGAGTTCGCCTTCTTACGAGAATGCTTAGAGTCTGATCAAGACATTGATCTGCCGTGTGATTTAACCCTAGAACTAGATCAAGAAGACGACTGTTTACTTGAATACTGGGCTCAAGGTTTTATGGAGCTTATATTTAGCCAAGAAGACGCTTGGTTCTCGCAACAAGAAGAAGATGTAGCTGAATGCTTATTACCCTTCATGTTAGCGGCTAATCTGGATGAAGATGAAGAACTTGAAGAATTGCGTCTTCAGCCTGAATTTTGCCAACAGCTATGCGAGCAAATTCCAGAATTATTGCAAGATTTGTATTTATTGTTCCGCGTACCTGCCGACAAACCTAAAGGTGGTTACTCAGGTAAAAAGGCTTCAGGCCCACGTAAACACTAACGTACCCTAAACCTGAACTGTAAGCTTGCCTTCAGCCAACAACCAGTGTTGATTACACAGCTTAGTAAGCGCGTTGTCTTGATGACAAGATAACAAAAATCCTGTGCCTCGTTGGTGCAGGTCTTGCAACATTTCTTCAATACGCGTCACCGATCCTGCATCCAAATTACTGGTAGGTTCATCCAGCAAAATTAATGCGGGGTCTAATACTAAGGCCCTAGCTAACGCTAAACGCTGGCGCTCGCCCCCCGAAAGCAAATGGGCTTGGCGATACTGTAAGTGATCTAAACCAGCCCAAGCCAGGGCTTGATCCACCTTCTTCGGGTTTTTTTCTCGCCTCATACGTAAACCGTATTCCACATTGCTGCGCACATCTATGTCAAACAGATAGGTATTTTGATGCAAGTATATTACGGCTTGTTGTAGAGAGTTTTCGCCCACCATGGGTGTGCGCCTTACCCAACCTGAGGTGGGTTTTTGTAGACCAGCCATGATTTTCATCAAGGTAGACTTACCTGCCCCGTTAGGGCCATGTAAGTGCACTGCATCGCCACTAACGAGTTGCAACTCCTCGATGGCAAATAAATTTTCTTCGCTGTATCGCTGACAAATATGATCTAGTTGTAAACGCATTAGGCTCCATGCCTTAGCACACGGCTGTGGCTTTGCATCCAACCTAAGCTTACATTAAGTATCAGCGCTAGTAGCAACAGTACAATACCAAGAGCTACACCTTGTACAAACTCGCCTTTACCCGTTTCTAGGGCAATGGCGGTGGTTATATTACGGGTGTGGTGCAATATGTTACCGCCCACCATCATGGCACTGCCCACTTCTGCAATAATACGCCCAAAGGCCGTCACTACTGCAGCAAGTAACGCAAAGCGCACTTCAAATAATAAGGTAACAAAGGCCTGCCATGGATTAGCACCTAAGGTTTTGGCCGTTTCTAATACTCGGTGGTCGGCAGCTTGGAAGGCACTTAAACTCATGGCTACTAGTAACGGAAAGCACAAGAGGATTTGGCCAATTATCATAGCTGGACGGGTAAATAGAAGATTTAGATCACCCAATGGGCCAGCGCGAGACAAAAGCATATAGAGCACTAGCCCAACTACTACAGTAGGCACCGCCAATAAACTGTTAAGTATACTAATAGCAGCCCAACGGCCAGGAAAGCGAAAATAGGCTAACATAAAGCCCGTGCTCAATGCCGGCAATAAGGCAATCAGCAAAGCACTGGCCGAAACACTAAAAGACACGCCAACTATGCCCCAAAGTCCAGGATCCCCACTCAAAAGTTGGCCGATAGCGGAGCTGAATGTAGTCCAAAGATCATTCATGATGTGTGTTATTTAGCAGAAGGCACAAATAATACCTCACCATTAATACGAAATTTTCCAATTGCTTTTTGGCCGTCTAAACTGATCAGCCATTGTGCAAACTTACGAGCTGAGTTGACATTAACATGAGGGTGACGCTCGGGGTTAACCAATATCACTTGATATGGATTAAGTAACCTCGGATCACTTTCAAGCACCAAACGTAGTGCAAGCTTATCTTGCAAGGCAAGCCAAGTACCCCTATCGGTCATGGTATAAGCGCCCATTTCAGAAGCCATTTGCAAACTGTGGCCCATACCTCGGCCAGATTCAAGATAGCCCTTAAAGGTGGGTAATGCACCTAAGTGCTGCCATAACTGCAATTCTTTTTTATGGGTACCAGAATCATCACCACGGGAAATAAAGCGCTTATTAGATGCCGCAATAAGTGATAATCCGTCGGTCACTGTGTGAGCGCCACTTACTTTTGCTGAATCTTCTTTAGGTCCTACTATTACAAAATCGTTGTACATCACACCATTTGCTTCAATGCCAAAGCCTTGATCAAGAAAGCGAGCTTCTGCAGCTGGCGCATGAGTCATTACTAAATCTACATCACCGTTTTCAGCCATTTTTAAAGCTTTACCAGTGCCTACAGCAATAACTAACACCTCGGTATCGCTCACTTGCGCATAATGACTTAATAAATAGTCCAATAAGCCAGAATTATAGGTGCTGGTGGTGGTGGCCAACCGAATACTGTCGGCCAATGATATACCGCTCACCAAGGTTAATGCACTTATTAACGCAGCTCGCACAAGCAGTAATTGCAGATATTTCATAGCATTTAATCTACTTAATAGTCGGCAGGTTATAATGAGGCGTACCGTTTTGTCCGCGTTGACGCAGAAAGTGATCCATTATCGTTAACGCCATCATTGCTTCAGCTATAGGTGTGGCACGAATACCGACACAAGGGTCATGTCGGCCTTTGGTAATCACTTCTACTGAATTACCGTGCAAATCGATAGACTGACCCGGTATATGTAAACTTGACGTAGGTTTAAGGGCAATTCTGGCAATAATATCTTGGCCACTGCTTATACCACCTAAAATTCCCCCAGCATGATTAGATAAGAAGCCCTTTGGTGTCATTTCATCACGGTGCTCTGTGCCACGCTGAGCAACTACTGCAAAGCCATCCCCTATTTCCACGCCTTTTACAGCATTAATGCTCATTAAACCGTGGGCTAATTCAGCATCTAAACGATCAAATACAGGCTCACCAATACCTGCCTCTACGCCTGTAGCAATAACGGTAATTTGCGCACCAATAGAATCACCTGATTTACGCAGGGCATCCATAAACTGTTCCAACTCTTCAATTTTGTCAGCTTGACCACAAAAAAACGGATTATCATTCACAATAGATGGATCTGGACAGGCCAGCTTTATAGGGCCTAATTGTGAAAGATAACCATTAATAGCAATACCATGGCCTACCAAAAATTTCTTCGCTACAGCACCAGCCGCAACTCTCATGGCGGTCTCGCGCGCTGATGAACGGCCACCACCTCGATAATCTCGCAGACCATATTTATGCATGTAGGTGTAATCAGCATGGGCAGGACGAAACTGGTCCTTTATATTGCCGTAGTCCTTAGACCGTTGGTCGGTATTCTCAATCAGTAAGCCAATAGGAGTACCTGTAGTTCGGCCTTCAAATACACCTGACAATATACGCACTTGGTCGGCTTCACGGCGCTGTGTAGTATGCCTGGACTTGCCTGGCTTACGACGATCTAAATCCACCTGTAAATCGGCCTCAGTGAGCTCAATGCCAGCAGGACAACCATCTATTGTGGCGCCTAACGCTGGACCGTGGCTTTCGCCAAAGGTGGTGACCGTAAATAACTTACCAAAGGTATTACCAGACATGGACTTTTTACTCTAAATTTTTGCAGGTTAAATTATAGCTGGTTAGCGGCCTAAGCCGCAAATGTGGACTTATAAACGCGATTGATTCCATTCACTAAATCTGGCTTGGTACTGCCTACATTGCATTCCTGTGAGGCAAAAAACACCATTACCTCCCTCACTTAAATCTAGCCACATAAACGGTATATCGGGTAAGGCGTGTTGCAAAGCAACTTCGCTATTGCCTACTTCAATCACAATCAGACCTTGCTCTGAGACCCAGTCTGCAGCTTGCGACAACATCAACGCAGTAAGGTCTAAACCATCATTACCTGAGACCAGAGCCATTTTGGGCTCATGGGAAAATTCAGCAGGCATATCATCGTAATCTTTTGCGTCCACATACGGCGGGTTACTAACGATCAAATCATAGTGTTTGGCTGGCAGGCCGGCAAACAAATTTGAATCAAACACCTTCACTCTATCCCCTACGCCTAGGTCATCGATATTTTGCTGGCTTAGTAACAGTGCTGCTGGCGCTATGTCCACCATATCCACATGAGGAATATCCATATGCAAAGCCATGGCAATACCAATACAACCACTGCCACAACAAAGGTCTAACGCAGTTTGAGGAGGATTTTTAATAAAAGGAGAAAAGTGCCTAGCAATCAGTTCTGCCATAGGTGAACGAGGAATAATAACATCCTTACTCACCCTAAAAGGTATTTCTGCAAACCAAGTTTTACCTAATAAGTAAGGTAACGGCACACGTTGCTGAGTACGCTTAGCTAACCAATCTTGCACTAGTAATAGCTGTTCATTAGTAAGTACGGTTTCTAATTGATCTTTTTGTGTTTCCAACGGCATGCCGCAGGCTCCCAACACCAAAAACACAGCCTCATCCCAAGCATTGTCAGTGCCATGACCAAAGTAAACTTGCGCTTCAATGAGTGCCGCTTCCGTCGCTTCTATAGCTTGTGATAGTCTAGTGGTCATTGGTTCGTTAACCATAATAATTTAATGGCGCCATTGTAAGCTAAGCCTTCTCTGGATACCATATTGCCATGAATACAAACTGCGTTAATCAAGTATGAAGCACTCTTCCATCCAAGACCCCCTGGCTTCCAACCAGGATCCTCAGAATTCACCCACAGAGTTGAACTTTAGTGATAAATCAGGTATTGAAAATAGTTCTTCTTTTAGTGCTGCCTTTGGTGCTGCGGTGCCGTTGAAAAAAACCGGCCGTCAAACCACTCCCGCTATTAAGGGCGCAGATGTCCTAAGCACAGCTACCCGAAGAGCGGCGGCAATTGAGCTAGTGCAAGAAAAGGCAGCCCTTGGCGAACAAGGGTTTGAAATGGTTGAGTCAGAAGAAAGTATTACCTATTCTCGTGTAGGGCTCGACGGGGGCAGCCTACGCCGCCTGAGTAATGGACATATGCGCCCAACACTCACTCTTGATTTACATGGCTATCGAGTAGAAACAGCACGTGATTCTGTATGGAACGCGGTTAGGCACGGCCAGGCCGAAGGAGACCGCTGCTTACTCATTGTTCACGGCAAGGCGGGCGCAGGTTATCGCGACGAAAATGGTGCTATACAAGGCGCTGGACAAGCCTTAATCAAGTCTCATGTAAACCATTGGTTGCAACAACTTGATGCCGTGTTAGCGTTTGCTTCTGCCTTACCGAAAGATGGTGGAACCGGCGCACTGTATGTATTACTTAAAAAGAGCGCAAAAAAAGGGTAATATAGCTGCAATATGCTTGCAAGCCTTTACCTTAGCCACCGCTTCAAGTATTGTCGCGTAAAATTTTGATCTCTACTTTATTATTACATTAATAAT
>TARA_B110000503_G_scaffold75069_1_pt1 | contig 11852 bp, 11 predicted proteins | sample TARA_B110000503 | Tara Oceans TARA_B110000503 (sample SAMEA4397472) | marine metagenome | biome: Polar Biome; feature: [SRF] surface water layer (ENVO:00010504); material: water (ENVO:00002006), including particulate matter (ENVO:01000060) such as... | depth 5 m
TATAAAAAAAGAATTTATCGTTGGTGGACCAAAAAATAAATATCAACTAAAACTACAAAAATGTACGCTTTTATTATTGTTGTCTGGTCCTGGCAAGGGGTAAGATATCAGTCGCAGTCTTAGGGAGTAAGAAGTTAAGGCTGTGAGTCAGGATGTTGTGGTTTTTGCGATACATTCATTGTGGCACAGGGTAATGAATGTTGGCGCATTTGGAGAACATCAGTGTGCATATGCTCGAAGAGGCATGGCCACATCAGGACCTGATTCAAGTTTCTTTCATCACGTTGAGAGGCTACTACGGTAGTTATCTCGTAAAGGATGAGGAGGACGGAAGATGACGTTTATCATTATTAATATCGCGTTATTCTTTTTCGTGTTGTTTTTTTTGTTGCCTGGCATGATGATTTTTTCTATGCTGATGCGCGATCACGTTGATTCGCACACCCCAAGTGAACGTGAACCAGTGAGAGATACTTGATAGCGAGTCCAGAAGGCTAGGGAGACTACTTAACCCCCTAACGTTCTTGCTGGGTAACGCTGCTTGCCGCAAAGCGGGTAATAACGCGAGGCATTTTGTACGCCCTGATTCGGGGCCACAGCTCTGAGGCCATCTCGGAGTAGGGTTTTTTGGCCCTAGAGATTCTGCACTTCTAATGGTGTTCAAGCTACTCAGGTAGTTGTGCCTTTATCAGTAACGCTAAGGGTCGATATAGATCAGTTCCGATACGCCGCTAAAGTTGCCGTCTGCACCATCGTATCCAGAATGTGTGAGTCGGTATTCGCCAGTGGGGGTGTCGGCCGGTATCTCCCAGCTGATTTGGGCAACGTAAGCCCCACCTTCTATTCGCCAGCGTATCCGTGTACTCCAGTCACCATCATCGGCAATCGCTTGCCACCCCTTTGCCGTATTCTGCTCTATTAATAAGAAATTATTGCCGGTGGAGTAGTGTGCCGTGGGGTTGGTGGACCAGAACTCAGTGAGCACTGTCTCGCCGCCCTGATAATGTGTTTTTGCCAGTGGCAAAGTGTCACCGTAGCTTGCTCCCGGTGGAGGTGGAGTCGCCGCACTTAGTGGTAATGGCAGGCCCACTGACTTTTCGCGCCAGTCATCGTAGTGGATGTCCGAGGTAACAGCAGTACCCGACTGTAGGGCGCTCGCCAGTTGGCTTGCAACCTGTTGGTAGGCGGCTAGGGACCAGCGTCCGTGCAGTGTATGCGCGGCTTCATACTGCTGCAGCATATACTCCTGTGGCGTGGTGACATAACCGGCATAGCCATTAGCGTAGCCTGCTAATACGATATACTGGGCCCAATTACCCAATTCCTGCATGACGGTGTCGCGCAAGCGTCGGCCGGCCATGGTGGTCACTTCGACCGGCAGCGCCAGTATCACCAGTTGACCGATTCGTGCAACCGTAACCGAGTGTATCTGTGATTGCAGGGGTGGATTGCCAGTACCGGTTTCAAATAAAATCGGCTTCGGTCGCTGGCAGGTTTTCACCGCTTCAGTCCATTTCGGTGCGCCAGTGACCAGTCGGATCAGTCCGTCTCGCCATAGGCTTTGATCGGTCATACCTTCTTTAAAAAGGAAGTGTCCGCCACCATCTTCCGTTGAGCCGCCGGCGAAGGAGTAACCATAGGCAGAAGGGCAGGTGTGCTGAAGACCTTTTCCAGTGAAATCATGTTGTACCGGATAGTTGCTGAGGTCGACGTAGATACGCCGTGAATCGATAGGGCCCTCAAGCGTTTCCGTCGCCTGTGTAAACAGCTGCTGTGCTACCTCCAACTGACGATCCCCCATAATGCGGGTAGTCTCGACATCAGTGTCCCCCGGACCCGTATTGTCCAGATTTGTATTGGGTGAGACGTCACCGGGATCTGAATTCGCGAAGGCGGCCACGAAATCATCGGCAGAGTCATAGGTGGTACCGTGTTGGCGCTCCATTTGCAGTGAGGCATAGCCCTTGTGATCGCCAGAGATAAGATGGTTGTAGAAGTTCATCGCAGTGGGATGCAGCGCATACCAGTTGAATACGCCGATTTCACCTGAATCGTCAACAAACTTGAGTAGGATCATTTCGGTGTTTGTGTCTTCCTCATAGCGTGCGCGTTCTTGCGGTGGGTTTTGCAGATACGCGATTACCGAGCGATTGGCACCGGCGTTGATCACTGCTCCACTGTTAATGAAAACAGTGCCCAGTTGCAGGTCCTCGTCGGCCTTCACAATGGAGGTGGTGATCCCTGCTACGATGGCTTCAAAATGTTCTGGGTAGAGACCCCCATCAAGTCCGGTTGTGCTGCGTGACTGCCAATAGCCACCTGGCCCTGAATGGGTGTGCGTCGCGGTGATAATGACATTGTCGAGATTGTAGCGCGCACCAAAGCGCTTCTGCAGCCGCTCAACGACCGCTAGGAGGATGTGGTGATCAATACTGCCTAGATCCGCGCTGACCAGCACGAGTCGGCTGTTGGGGTCGTCAGCCTGCACCATAATAAACGCGCGAGAACGCTGACGGATATGAATGCCTTCGCCGACCTGGTCCGGGTGCCCAAAACCCCATAGCATGACCCCCACAGCTGGGCCTGTGACATCGGCGAGACCGCGCCCGACAAGATAGGACTGCGCATTCTGTGCGTGGACAGAAGCGGTATATAACAGCAGGCTGAAACACAGTAGCAATACTTGTCTGGTCGCACTGCCATAGGATGTTGCTGCAGTCACGCTGGCTCTCCCAATTATTGAACGTGTGTTATTAATAGCAAGGGAAGTGGCGTAATACAATCACGTCGTTTATCCGGCAGTGGGGCTGCGTCTGCAACGGTCCCAACGCGCGGTATCGTCCACGGGGAGGCGAGTGGAGCCAATGATTCGACGGCATCTGGATGGAGATTTGAATGACTCTGCGCTACAGAAGTCGATGACCTGCCTGGCTAACCGTCTATACCTGGGATTCTAAATTCCCATGGGGAGGTTTGGGAGTTCTTAGTGACGGTATAGCTTGGCGCGGTTTGGCTTAGCTGGCATGATGTATTTATCAGAATCTCTGGACCAAAGTACGGGAAGGGCGCCCGCCGATATTCTAATGAATTACCCGGACTCACATTGTTCGTCGTATTATGCGGCGACATCTAACGAAACCCTTGAGTACCCTCCCTTACGCACTGATGTTCGTACGGATGTCTGTGTGATTGGCGCGGGGTTTACTGGAATCGCCACGGCTTTGACTCTCGCGGAGCGCGGTTACAATGTTACGGTGCTGGAGCAAAATAAGGTCGGTTGGGGTGCTTCCGGTCGCAGTGGAGGGCAAATGATCGGCGGTCTGCCCGGCGAGGCCAGCCTGAAAAAACGCTGGGGTGACACCCACGCCGACACGGTATTCGAGTTGGGCTATCGTGGGCACGCTATCATTGCCCAGCGCGTGCAGCAGTATGGCATCGATTGCGATCTGAAATACGGTTATATCGATGTGGCGCTCAGGCCTCGCCACTTGGAACAACAAAAGCGCTGGCACGAGGAGCTATGCGGCCGCGGTATGGAGGACCACTTGCGCCTAGTGGCGGCCGACGAGTTGCCTGATGTGCTGGGCACTGATAAATACCTAGGCGGCCTAATCAATAACCGCAATGGCCATCTGCATCCCCTCAACCTGTGCTTAGGAGAGGCGCGTGCTGCTGCGGGTCTGGGTGTCTCCATATACGAGGGCACTGAGGTTACGGGTATTGAACACGGTTCAAGGCCCGTCGTCGCCACTCGGCAAGGAAGGGTGAGCGCAGATTTCGTAGTGCTGGCCGGTAATGCCTATCATCATCTCGAGCCCGATAGGTTGTCGGGCTTGGTGTTCCCCTCAGGCACCTATATTCTAGCGACTGAGCCGCTGACCGAAGCGGAGGTGGCGCAAATCAATCCACTGGATCTTGCCGTCTGTGACCAGAACCAAGTGCTGGATTATTTCCGGTTGTCTGCGGATCGTCGGCTGTTATTTGGCGGGGGGTGTAACTACTCCGGTCGAGAGCCCCGCAGCATCGAAAGGGCCATGGCGCCGCGCCTGCGAAGGGTTTATCCGCAACTGGCCCACAAGCGGATTGATTATGCCTGGGGCGGAAAAGTGGGTGTTGTGGTGAACCGTACACCGTTATTGGGTCGCATCGGTGAAAACATATTTTACGCGCAGGGTTACAGTGGCCATGGCGTCAGCCTGAGCCATGCGTGTGGTGAGGTCATGGCAGATGCGGTGGCCGGTACATTTGGACGCATGGACATATTTTCTCAGGTACCTCATCGCAGAATACCTTTCGGCCCCGCTGTTGGCGGCTATGCAGTGGCGCTGGGCATGCTCTATTTGCGTCTGCTCGATTTACGTTAACCTGAAATAGGAATCGGCGTACACGCCAGATAGACTCATGAATTATGAATGATACTAACCAAAACGGCAGTTATACCCTGGTCGTGTCCTGTCCAGACGCGATTGGTATTGTGGCCGCAGTTTCTAGCTTCGTTGCCGAGCGTGAGGGTTCTCTATTGGAGTCAAACCACCACACGGATGTTGAGCAGGGTTGGTTCTACATGCGCAACGTCATTGGTGCTGCATCATTGGCGGTTAGTCTTGAGGCGTTTCGGACTGATTTTGGACATCTCGCTAAGACGTTTGGGATGAAGTGGCGCGTCAGTGATAACAATGAGCTGCAACGTGTGGTGATCCTTGTGAGCCAAGCCTCCCACTGCCTTGCCGACATTCTCAACCGCTGGGAGAGCGGTGAACTGCCCTGTCAGATTCCTTGTGTTATTTCCAACCACGAGAATTTGCGCAGTATGGTGGAATGTCACGGCATTCCTTTTTACTATGTGCCTGTGCCGCAGGTAGACAAGGCCGCGGCTTTTGTCACCGTGATGGAAATCATCACGCAGTATCAGGCCGATACGGTAGTGCTGGCCCGCTATATGCAGATCGTCCCATCCACATTATGCGAGCAGTTCGCGGATCGTCTGATTAACATTCACCATAGCTTTTTGCCCTCCTTTATTGGAGCTAATCCATACCAGAAAGCTTATGAGCGTGGCGTTAAACTGATTGGTGCTACCTGCCACTATGTAACGGAGGACCTCGATGAGGGGCCGATTATTGAACAGGATGTGGTCAGAGTGACTCACAGCTGTGACAAGGATGATTTTGTGAGGCTGGGTCGCGACGCAGAGCAGGCCGTTCTGTCCCGGGGCTTACGCTACCACCTCGAAGACAGAGTGATTGTGCGGGGGAATAAGACAATCGTGTTTTCCTCCTGACTCTCGATAATGGCGCTAACTCACTGCGCTAACAAGCCTTCGCGCAGAGCGCGAGCTTGCTGCTTGATCCGGCTGATATTATCGGGTCCCATGCGCAGCAGTTGTTTTTGCACGGGGGGTAAGTTTTCTAATGCGGGATCCGCGAAGATATACACGACGGACTTTGGTTGCAGTGCAATCGGTTCTATGATTTCCGGCGTTGCCAGTACCTGATCTAGCGCACGAATGATGGTATTGTCAAAGTCCCCTGGGTCGAGCCCCAGATACTGAAAGGCTTGTTCATAGATCGGGCGCAAGGCGTGAAACGAGCTCACCAGTCGCTTGCTGTCGAGCGCTGTCAGGATATCTGTATAGCTGTCATAGCGCTGATAGCTGGAAGGGCTTATATAGATCACCTCGTCCTCCTCTACTACGCTAAAGGCCTGCTTGGGTGGGTCGCCCGGCAACAATTTTTTCAGGATAACCCCTCGTCCCAGTCCGTCGATGAATGCTGCGCTTACGTTTATCGGGTGCTCGTTGCTCATGAGTTTGCTCATGATCGAATCGGTTCCGGTGGCGGCCAGTTCCTGGCGTAACATACTATCACCGTCCATCAGTTCGATTTGATCAACACTAGTCTCCGCAGCCAAGACTGTGTTATCTGCGCCTGCTAATACTGCAACGGGTTCAGGCTGCTGAGGGATGTCTGGAGTCGTGGGCAGGTCGGGCTGCATTGCAGGGACTGCTATGGCTGGCACCGAGACAACACTGGGTCCCGATTTTTTCTCCTCTGATTGGAACCAGTAAAACACTAGCCCTCCGATGACGGCCAGTGCAAGGAATAACTCGAGGAAGGGAAAACTACTGCGGCCCGACTCTACTCTCAAATGCTCATCAGGATTTGCTTTCATAGATTGTGTTCCTCTAATGTGTGTTAACCCTATGCAGTAGCGCGGGGGAGTACTTTGTTTAAGACAGGATACGCTAGGTAACATTCACGGGCTAGCCATTGGCCTGCCAAGAAGCGGTGAGGCCCGGCCAAGCGTGTATTTAACCGTGACCGCAAGAAAAAACCACAGATAATGGCCAAGGTCTGAATTTCTGTGCGCTGCCTAGAGTCGCTTTTGAGAATATTTGACTCTATGATGTGTAGGGTAAACAGAATATCGGAGAAATCATGGGGCAGCAGCTTCAAGTCCAGTCGCTACAAGTCGATATTGTTTCAGATGTGGTGTGTCCGTGGTGCATCATCGGTTATAAACAGTTGATGCTGGCGCTGTCATCGATGCTCGGAGAGTTTGATGTGGCCATTCATTGGCACCCGTTCGAGCTTAATCCGCAGATGCCCGAGGAAGGGCAGAACCTGCGGGAACACTTGGCACAGAAATACAATAGCTCTCCCGAACAAAGCCAGATGGCGCGAAAGCGACTTTCAACGCTGGGCGAATCTCTCGGTTTTACCTTTGATTACTTCGACGACATGCGCATGGTCAACACCTTTCGCGCGCACCAGTTGTTGCACTGGGCCGACGAGCAGGGTCGTCAGACAGAACTGAAGTTGGCATTGTTTGAAGCGTTTTTTACGCGCAGGGAAGACGTCAACGTCCCGGGTGTGCTGGCCACAGTGGCCGCAAGGGCGGGTTTGGATGGCGCCGAGGCAAGCCTCGTTTTGTCTGATCAGCGCTATGCGGGTGAGGTTCGTGCTCAGCAGCAGCACTGGCTGGACGAGGATGTGCATGCTGTGCCGACATTTGTTTTCCAGGGGCAGTATATTGTTCCGGGAGCGCAAGAGGCGGAGGCCTTTGTCCGGTTGTTGAAGAAGATTCAAGCGAAGGCCGCCTAACGAGCATATCCGTCGAAGACCTTATCGAGGTCCCACGGCTGAGAGCACCGACAAGAGAATTATCTGTCAGGATCAGTTGCGACGAACGTCGCGCTAGCCCAGTGCGGTAATTTACATTCGCGGCCGCGCTAGTTAGAGTTGCACCCCGTTTACGCAGTTAGCATTGTTATGCTTGGATGTCTATGATCAATTGCACTATCCCCTTCCTTGTTGCGTCTATAGCGCTTTTGCCTCTACTGGGAGGTTGCGAGGTAATTCCTGTGACCGCAAAGGTTGAGGATTCTCGTCTCGATCAGCTCATCTCTAGTATGGATCAGACCCTGGCGAATCAAGCGACGGTCAATACACAGCTGCAGGAGCAGCGACGACAGTTAGAGCTCCAGCAGCAACATTTAGTGTTAATGAGTCAGGATATTGACGAGGCGTTTAAGGGGCATGTCGAAGAGAGTTGCCCGAGGTCGGAGGCCTGTCCTGCGCCACTAAAGTCATCTGGTAAGATGCGCGTGGGCGAGCTGGAGACGATCTGGCTGCCTCATCTTGATTTGGCGCTCATTGCGAGAATTGATACGGGCGCGAAAACCTCTTCCATCGACGCCAGTAACATTGAGTTATTTGAGCGCGACGGCAAGCGATGGGTACGTTTTGAGATTCTTGATCCCATATCGGACGAATTGGTGTCCTTGGAACGCAGGGTCAAGCGCACAGTGGGTATTGTTCAGTCTGGCACACAGGAGTCGAAGCGGCGTCCGGTGGTAAAAATGAGCGTGTTAATTGGAGACCTTGAACAGATTGCGGAGTTTAGCCTGAACAGTGGTAGTCATAGGAGTTACCAAGCGTTGATAGGTCGCAGTGTTCTGAAAGACGTTATGATCGTGGATGTGAGCAGGAAAAATATTGCGCCCTACATTCGTTCGCAGACGTCACCTGCCAGCAAAGATAAAACCCAGTGAATCAGAAGTGGACGTTCCACACGATACTCATCCTGATGGCCTTAATCGGGATGGGAACCGCAGTGATGCGCCATCTGTCGGCTGGAACGCCGTTTTTACCGGGACAGGCGAAATCCGTATGGCTGGTTGAAGCGCGGGTCGACTTTGACACTACAGGCGGCCCCGTTAGTGCGAGCCTCAGCTTGCCTGACGCCCATCCACCCGGTTTTGAGCTTTTTGAGGAGCAGGCCGCCTCTCCCGGATATGGCTTTACCGTTCTAGGGGAGGGTGATAATCGGCGTGCGGAGTGGACCAAGCGCGAGGCCGAAGGAGAGCAGTCACTCTATTACAGTGCCCAGTTGGTCGAGTCAGATAGTGATGGCGCCAGTGCGGCGGAGCCGGTATTTTCGTCCAGAGAATACAACAATTATTGGGAGGATGCGCAAGAGCTGGCGGCGAAGGAAATGCTGGGCCTTGCACGGGGAAAGTCCAGCTCTACTTTGAGCCTGACGCGTGAACTGATCAAATTGCTCAATAGCCCTTCGTCCCAGAATGCCGCCCTGTTGCGCTCAGATACTTTGGACCAAGCGGAGTTGTTGATACATTTTCTGAATCGTGCCGATATTCCTGCTCGGTATGTGATGGGGCTTTATCTTGAGGATGCCCGACGTCGGCAGATACTGACACCGATGGTCGAGATTTACACCGAGCAAGAGTGGCTGCTGGTCAATCCCAAAACGGGCGATGTGGGTGTGCCGCCCAACTTGCTGCTGTGGCACCGTGGTGGCGTTTCCGTGCTGGATGTGTCTGGCGGCAAGAACTCACGCGTTCATTTTTCAATGATTCGACAGACGGTTCCTGCCGCGCAGTTGGCCCAGATCACTAAGAGCGACAGTATTTTTTCACGACTTGGTGTCCAGCGTTTGCCGATTGAAGAGCAGAGTATGTTTAAGTTGCTGCTGCTATTGCCGTTGGGCGCAGCGGTGGTAGTGTTTATGCGGGTCATTATTGGTTTGAAGACATCGGGCACCTTCATGCCGGTACTGATTGCGCTGGCTTTTCTGCAGACCTCCTTGGTCGAGGGCCTGATCAGCTTTGTGCTGGTCGTTGCCGCTGGTTTAGCGCTGCGCGGTTATCTGAGTCGGCTGAACCTTCTATTGGTGGCACGTATTGCCGCACTGATTGTATTGGTAATATTCATGATTTCGGCCTTTAGTATTATCGGCTACCAGCTCGGCTATAGTGCTGGCATGACGATTACTTTTTTCCCCATGATTATCATTGCCTGGACGATTGAGCGGATGTCGATTCTCTGGGAGGAAGATGGCCCCAGTGAGGTCGTGAGTCAGGGCGGCGGGAGTTTGTTGGTGGCGGTGATCGCTTATCTTTTGATGCAGATGCCACTCTTTGTCCACCTCACGTTTAATTTTCCAGAGCTTAATCTGGTGTTGTTGGCCTCTATTCTGGCCATGGGGCAGTACACCGGCTACAAACTGTCAGAGCTGTGGCGCTTTAGAGCAATGGATGAACTCTGATGAGTAAGCCATGGGTCTCGATCAGGCGTTTGAAAGAATTCGGTATGTTGGGGATGAATTGCCGTAATGTGGACTTCATTAATCGCTATAACGAACGCAAACACTTCCCTTTGGTCGACAATAAACTCAAAACTAAACTTTTAGCCCAAGAGTATGCCGTACCCACGCCGGGGCTAAAATTTGTGGTCCGTGAGCAGCATGAGATCAGCCATATTGAGCAACAGCTTGCAGATCTTGACAGCTTCGTACTCAAGCCGGCAAAAGGTTCGGGAGGGAAAGGTATATTGGTCGTGACCGGCCGTCAGGGAGGCCAGTTTGTTCGTAGCTCAGGCGCGCTGATTGATATTACTGATATTCGGCGGCATATGAGCAACATTCTTGCGGGCCTGTACTCCCTAGCGGGCTCGGCGGATGTGGCAATTATTGAAGACCTTATCGCCTTTGACGATTGTTTTTTGGGGTATTCCCACGAGGGTGTGCCTGATATTCGGATCATTGTTTTTCGTGGTTATCCGGTCATGGCTATGCTGCGCCTCGCCACTGCGGCCTCCGACGGTAAAGCCAATCTACACCAGGGGGCAGTGGGTGTGGGGCTGGCGCTTGATTCGGGTCGCTGTTTGAAGGCTGCACAGTTTGGTAGGCCGATCAAGTTGCACCCCGATACGGGGTGTTCATTAAGCGATATCCGGATATCCGGGTGGCGGGATATTCTGCTATTGGCATCGCAGTGCTATGATATGACTAGCCTGGGGTATATCGGTACTGATATTGTACTGGACAAGTTTGCAGGTCCGCAGTTGCTGGAGTTGAACGCTCGGCCGGGCTTGGCGATTCAAATCACCAATGGCCGCGGGCTGTTACCCCGCCTGCGTCACATCGAGCATATGAGCCTGAACCGGCGCTTTCGCGCCGAGCAGCGCGTGGACTACTCTATGCGCCAGTTTGCCGAGGAGAGTTCTGCGGCACACAGCCCAGATGCAGGATAAATAATGCAATCCACTGTTGAGCCAGTATTGACGTCAAGAAAAGACATGGCCCGCCTGATGCGTCTGGCGACCTATGCCTCTATTTCTGTGGCCATCGTTCTGGTTTTTGGTAAAACGATCGCTTGGGCTCTGACTGATTCGGTGAGTCTGCTGGCCACCCTCATTGACTCTATTCTGGATGGGCTGGCCTCGCTGATTAACCTGTTTGCTGTGCGACATGCGCTCACTCCGGCCGATAAAGAACACCGTTTTGGTCATGGCAAGGCAGAGGCGCTAGCAGGGCTCGCCCAGGCAGCATTTATTGCCGGATCCGCAGGCTTTTTGTTGCTGGAATCGGGCCGACGCCTGATTGACCCTGTGCCCTTGGAATCCTATGGGCTCGGTCTGGTGATAATGACCTTTTCTATCATCCTCACGCTGGCGCTAATGTCCTTCCAGCGGTATGTCATTCTTAAGACGGGCTCCACCGCGATCAAGGCAGACGCGCTCCATTACCGCACGGATTTTTTGGTTAACGTCTCTGTTATTATTGCGCTAGTGCTTGCCGTTGAAGGCTGGGGAGGATTTGACGCTTTGTTTGCAATAGGCATTGCGGTTTATATCCTGTATAGCTCCTGGGGAATTGTGCGCCAGTCCCTTGACGACCTGATGGATAGGGAACTTCCTGTCGACGAGCGCGACGCCATCACTAGTATTGCAATCGCGCACTCGAAAGTGCGCGGCATACATGACTTGCGGACTCGGCGGTCCGGCATCGCCACCTTTGTTCAGTTGCATCTCGAAGTGGACGACGAACTGACGTTATTGGAAGCTCATAAAATCTCTGACGAGGTGGAGCTAAGTCTGCAGGAGGCATATCCCGCAGCTGAAATTATTATCCACCTTGATCCAATTTCTGTAGTGCCCTTTGAGCCGGTACCTGAATTTCTTAAAACATAAACGCTAACGTCGTCGATAGTATTTAAAACGTGTACATCACACGTGCAAAAATATTGGCGCCGTAGCTCGGTAGGCGGGCACCGAGCGCAATGTCCGGGTTGATCGCTCGGTTGTAACCACCCAGATGATCTTCGTAGCGCTTGTCGAGCACATTATCTACCCCTGCGGCCAGTTGCAGATTTTTGGAGGCATACCACGTGGCGTTCAGGTTGATCAGGCTATAGCTGGATGATTCTTGTTCGTTATTTACCACGCTGACATTGTCCTGCTTGGCATACCCCACCGTTTCAATCGTCGCGGTCCATGCTGGAGCCGTGTAGGTAAGGCTGACAGTGGCGTTGGGTGCGGCTATCCGATAGA
>TARA_B110000503_G_scaffold131362_2_pt1 | contig 11841 bp, 15 predicted proteins | sample TARA_B110000503 | Tara Oceans TARA_B110000503 (sample SAMEA4397472) | marine metagenome | biome: Polar Biome; feature: [SRF] surface water layer (ENVO:00010504); material: water (ENVO:00002006), including particulate matter (ENVO:01000060) such as... | depth 5 m
CCATTCTTCCCACCTAGCTTCCCATTCTTCCCTCCATTCTTCCCTCCATTCTTCCCTCCATTCTTCCCACCATTCTTCCCACCTAGCTTTGGTGGTTGCTTGGATGGCGAGACTATGGTTCGGACCTCACGTGGACTGGTTGCCGCCAAAGACATCAAGCTAGGCGATGTTGTCTACTCGATGCCTTTGCAAGAGCTTGACAGCACTGCGAGACAGGATGTCGAGTACGCATTCGGAACTAGCTTGACTTTCGAGGAAAGCTCGGAGCCTCTAGAGACAAAGATTACGTCTATTAAGGTTCAGTACAAAGACTCATTGGTATACTTCAACGGACGTGAAGAAGCTCTAGTCACAACCGAGCAGGCAATGTTTGCAAAGGTTGACGGAGTATTTATCATTCGTCTCGCTGGAAAGCTCAGCATCGGAGACTACCTAATCCGAGTACTTCCAGACGGCTCCTACGTCGAGGAAGAGATTACAGAAATCACTTCAGTGAACACTGGAGACCGTCCAGTATATGTCTACTCGGCTGCTCCGCACCCATGGTATGTTGCTGGAGAGTATCTAATACACAACGTAAAAATCTAATTAAATAAAAAGTTTAGCCCCCAGCAATGGGGGCTTTACTTTTATCTGTTAGAATAATCCTGTGAATAATCCATGGTTTACAAAAGATAGGTCCGAGACCGCATCCAATAGAATGCCCAACAGGACCCTAGGCTCGGAAGTTACTGTACTCAACCCCGCTCTGGGAATTAACGTATATAGAGGCGCTCTTTCAGAGCCCAATTGTGACAAGTACATAGATATCCTAGAGAGAAACTTGAGCGGCACTGACTCAGCATACGAGTGGGGCGGTGCAAAAGTTACAAACTCTGCGGACGTAGATAACTACGCCAGGAACGCTCAAGATTTTAAAGTCTCTAGCGACAACCTCGGGCCCAGGACCGAAGATAATGCTGAACTTTATGACATGCATGAGGAGATTTTTAATCGCCTGAGGATGTGTATGAATGACTACTCGGCTTATTGGGGTGTAGGTATTCAGTTCTACGAGGCCTTTAATTTTGTCAAATATGATGGAGCGGGCACTCAGTTTAGGATTCATGCAGACCACGGCCCCACATATGTAGCAACTATCTCGGCCGTACTCTACCTAAATGATGACTACGAGGGCGGCGAGCTGTGGTTTCCAAGATTTGGGGTAGACTTAAAGCCTAAAAAGGGTGACATTGCAATCTTCCCTTCAACATTTATTTACGAGCATGCATCCAAAGAAATGATAAGCGGAACTAAATACTCTATTGTTGTTATGACTGACTACCATGACCGCGACGGGGTAAATCAGAGAGTATCACCCGTAGTAGAAGATTACAAACTAAAGTACTAAGGAGCAAGATTGTCAGACGTAGAGACCACAGAGAGCGTAGAAGAAGAGCGCGCAAGACGAGAAGAAGAGATTCGCAAAGCTGGTGAAGAGGAGAAGGTTAACGTCAACCACAGACTTACCGAATGGTACAAGATAGACGAACAGACGTGGTCTACAGCACAAGAGGTTGCTCCAGGTAGTGGTATCTGGGTATATAGAGACGTACTACCAAAAGAGATGGACATCGTTCAGCGTATCGAAGAGGTAATTGACGACCCAGAAAATGACTATTTCTGGCGTGAGGCAATGGTCGGCTATCAGATGAAAATGCCAGAGTACCGCGACTGCGTAGATTTTAAGTATAAGAGAACCGACATAGAGCAGGATACATCGGAGCACGGGGACAAGCTTAGGCAGCTACACGATGACGTACATTATCGACAGCTGCAGATTGTAAAGGATTACACACGTCGCTACCACATTGGAGAGCTACGCTACTGGGAGGCAACTAACTACGTTAAGTATGGTCCAGGGCAGCACTTCCAAGAGCACCATGACCACGGATACTCATACAATTGTGTAGTGTCACTAGTTGCTTTTCCAACAGACGGATATGAAGGCGGGGAACTCTTCTTCAGACTCCAGAACGTTAGCATAAAGCCAAAAGCTGGCGATGTGTATATCTTCCCATCCAACTTCATGTACCCACACCGTGCAATGCCCGTGCTCTCTGGGACGAAGCATTCTATGGTAACTATGCTTGATTTTTCAGAGAAGTACCATATGCCAGAAATAACGCAAGAGACCGACAGCTAGTGAAGAAGATACAAGTACAAAAACTTTTTCCAGACTCTGATGTTGCTACTTTAGAGCAGCTACCAGCAAGACGTGATTGGATGGATGAAACTCCAGAACGTCACGCTTATATGTGCTTCCCTCTGAACTTAACAAATAGGCTGGGATGGGGGCTCTCTTTTCCAGAAGACATTAGGTTTATTTGGGATGGAATCACTGATACCACTCCTGACCATGTAAAAGTTTTAGAGGGAGAAAAATTTGTAACTACCTATAGGGGCAATGCTACTGTAAGTTTTACAACTGGACTAAAATTCACTACCGACGCCGAGACATCTATACTGGCAATGCCCGTACCAAATAAATTTGTTAGAGGTGCTCAAGCTTATACAAGCATAATTAGCACTTCTTTCTACTACCACATGCTGCCCCTAGCGTGGAGACTTACCGAACCAAATGTGGAGATACATATCCCAGCTGGGACTCCTGTTGCCTCTATACTTCCAATCTCCCTTACAGGACTTCAAGATGACTACGAGCTATGCCTCTCAGACGAGCCGCCCACTCAAGAGTACTGGCAAGAAGTGCGCAAATACGGCGATGTGACAACCATAAAAAATGGAGTAGGAGATTGGTCAAAAATGTACAGAGATGCTCTTGACTATAATGGGGATACCGTCGGTGCCCATGAGACAAAGTCAATCAAACTAAATACGGTAACATGCCCATTTACTGGTCAGACCTATGAAGTAGAAGAAACCGAGCCTGGAGAAGAGAGTAATTTTGGACACGCGTAAAATACGATTTGTAAGTAATAGGCCATGGCTTAATGACGAGAGCCCGTCAAAGCCAGCCCCCGTAATTAAGACAATCCCAGACTGGTACAAGAATGCTGATAGGTTTGCTCAGAATCCAATGACTGGGAAGCCATGGGAGATGCCAGATGGCAGCGGAAAAATCCCTACGTGGAAAGCATGCCCTGCTGTATATGACATCCTGGGCTCTGGGTATGTCTACAAAACCCCCTGCGATATCGAGTTCACCGAGGAAGGCGGGGTCATAAGGGCAAAAGTACTAGACCCGCAGAGCAGAGATTTTATCCAAGATAGGATGCCAATGCCTCAGTTTGTTCCGCCCAAGGGGTACCATGAGGTTCATTTTGCATGGTGGGCAGATTGGGCAGTAGAGCTCCCAGAGGGCTATAGCGCTCTCTACACTCAGCCATTTAACCGATTTGAGCTACCATTTCTGACGACAAGCGGAATTATTGATAACGATAAAGTCCACCTTCCTGGGACGATGCCTTTTTACGTGGTCAAAGGTTTCACAGGAATTCTTCCAGCAGGTACTCCCTACGCACAGATTCTCCCGTTTAAACGCGAGAATTGGGTTTCGGAAGTTGACACAAGCATTGGAATGCAAGACATGATGCAGAAAAATATGGAGAATAGCTCTAAATATCGAGTCCCAGATGGTGGCATTTACCAAAAAGAAGTCTGGGAAAGACGCAAGTACGAATAGAGTAGGATATAGCTATGGCCATGACAGAGAACGTAACTAATAATTTTGAACGCCCCTACGAATCCTCTACTCCGTCGGGGTTTTTTGGAGACTCTGCTGACAGTATTGTTGCAATTGAAGACTTTATGACTCAGGAAGAGTTATCTATTCTCACTGAGTTTGCCAAGACAAATGAACTGTGGGACCAAACAGAGACTCATGTTAACGAGGATGGTGTTGTAATCTATGACTCTGGTTTTTGGGACCATCGAGTTGCAACTAGACCAACACTGGAAAAAGTTGATGTAAGAATCCCTGAAATTATCGAAGGAATGCAGGCCAGGCTAAAAGAAAGAGTAGACGAGTTCTTTAGCGTAGATGCCCACCCCACCAGCCCAGCTATCGTGAGGTGGCTACCAGGGCAACGCCAGCAGCCCCATGCTGATAAAGAGTTGCACGAAGGGGAAGGTCGCGGCAAGCCGAATGACTTCCCATATTACGACATCGCTGGACTTTTCTATATCAACGATGACTACGAAGGCGGTGAATTGTACTTCCCCAACCAGGGCATTCAATTTAAGCCAAAAGCTGGAGCTGCATACTTCTTCCCAGGAGATATGCACTACATTCATGGTGTAACTGAGATTCGTTCGGGCATGCGGTATGTATGCCCATTCTTCTTTACTATTGGTAGACACACGGGCGACAGGAAGCCATAGTGGAACTTAACGCGACAGACCTTTTAAAGTATGTAACCGTTTATCATGGCGCGTATAAGAGATGCGACGAGCTAATTGACGCATTCTATAATGCCCCTGATGGCGAGGGCTATATCTTAAAGCCTGCAGAAGAATGGGAAGACCAAGAAGGGCTCAGGAGAAATCCTCGAATAGAGCACTATAGGCAGCACCCGCAGCTTGATAGGGAGATTTTTGGTGGAGAAATTTTTAAGGATTTTGATGCTAGGTATCCAGAAGATAAAGTAAAAAAAGACGATATTGCATACCCCCTTATTGTAGAAATATTGGAGCTATTTAAGTCAGCAACTGACGACTACCAGAGACGATGGGGCCTTGATTTAAATATAATTCAGCACTGCCCGCTAGAGCTTAGATACTATCAAGGACCGCAAGCACTAGGACCCCACTCAGATTACATGGGCTACACAGAGCTGCACCCAAATTTTATGCAAGACTGGCGAGAAGACCACTACAAGCACGAGCCGTTTAATCAAACTTTTAGCTACAACCTATACTTAAATGATGACTACGGCCCTGGCGGAGCTTTAGGTATTAAAAAATACGTTAAACTTGATGATGGAACTTATACCGACGAAGGTGCTCCAGAGTCAGAGCACAAGCCCTTAGCTGGAGATATGATTGTTTTTCCGTGTGCTTTCCCATATGAACACTGGATGAGCCCAATCGGACCAAACGTAAGAAGATTCATGATTAATGCAAATGCAATACAAGACAGTGCCCCAAAATGGCACTTTGATTAGGATGAGACTATGCAACTAGAGAAAAAACTACATGAAGACGTTTACCTATACTCTGGAGTACTTGATGACCCAGAAAAACTTGTCAGACTAATCGAAGAATTAGATGAAGACGAGAGCGTTCAGGGTGTAATCCCCGAGTGGGGGTTCTGGTTCTCTAATAGTCAAGATGGCCACAGCTTTGGCAGCAAGAAAGACTTCAATATAGATGACATCGAAAGCCTGGAGTCCGACAGGAAAGATGACGTCCTCTGGGTAGTCGGCCAAATTCGCGGTGCAATTAAGAAAATTTCTGAAGCTTACTACAAAGAGCACGGGGACCAGGGCGAACCAAATATCTCCCCCTTTGCTGGAGTGATGAAGTACCGCCCAGGGTGCGACATGGGACCACACTTTGACGCTCAGGCAGGTGACGAGAGCCTCAAGTATTCAATCGTAGTGTACCTAAACGACAACTATGAGGGCGGAGAAATTTCGTTTATTGTCAGGCCGTATGACCTGAGAAACCCAAAAAACTCACACCTACAGCCAAATCCTGACGCTAATGCTCCAGAAAACAAGGAGCTAGTAGACTTTACCCTAAAGCCTAAAGCAGGTCAGGCGCTAATCTTCCCGTCAGTCCACCCGTTTAAGCACCAAGTTCACACTATGAAGCAGGGAGATAAGTACATGTTCCCTGGCTTTATATTTGTAGATGAGTTTGACCCTCAAGACCCAGAGGCAAGAGAGAAGTTTAATTCTGGCTCAAACTACAGGGACGTAAATGCTTCTCCAGTTAAGTATCTAGACGAGGAGTAGAACATGGAGCCAATCTACGAAAAGTATTTCGACGGGAAAATCCACTACTTCCCTGGGATTATAGAAGACCCTCAGTGGATTCTAGACACTATCGACAAGATGTCTACAAACACTGTAAGTGACTATATTCCGTGGACTGCCCAGGATGCTCCAGGTGCTTACGAGTACGGAATAATGAAAGACATTAGGCGAGGCAATCTGGAACAAGACTCCCCGGAAGACCAAGAAGTTGCTAAAAAGATAATTAATATCCTAGACACTGCCATCTGGACAGGGTATCGAATTTACCTGAAAAATCTAGGGGTCAGCGAGGATAATCTGGTCCAGTGGGACTCACATTATTGGAAAAACAGGTCCCCAAACTTTGCAGTGAAGTTCTACCATGCAGGAGGCGACCACGGACCTCATCCAGATATCGATGGAGATGACCCTGTAGGTGTAACAACTACACTTTATCTAAATGATAGCTACGATGATGGAGCGTTGACATTTATAGATGTAGATGGGCAGCCAGGGATAAAACCTAAGGCTGGCAGTCTAGTAGTGTTTCCGTCTAGGGCCGTACACATCTCTACCCCTATCAGTAATGGCATAAAGTGCTTCACTAACGAAGTTCAAGTTTGGCCACGTCAGATGTTGAAAGACCAGGCAGCCCACTGGGACGAAGAAACATGGCCACGCTAGAGTACGAAGTATTACACAAGAACGTATACCACTTCACGTCCCCGTTCCCCGATATATCCAAGCTAATGGGGCTAGTAGAGACTGTAAATAGTCAAGCAGTGACCCCATGGAACACTTGGTATGCCGATAATACCGAGCAGGGTTACCCATACGGAGAAGTTAAGACCCTAAACTTCCACAAACTAGTGGAAGAAGATTCCGAAACCAAGGAAAAAGCTTCCTATGTCCTAAATACCCTAATAGAGACAATGTATGCTTGTTGCCACGAGTTCATGGTCCAACACGGAGCAGACGAAGGTGAACTAGCACACCTAAAGACAGACATGTTCGAGGGTAATAACTACTACGGCATCCGCAGATATAACAAGAACGAGGACATGGGGCCGCATCAAGATAGGGTAGTAGACGGTCTAGATACATACACGATATCGGTATACCTAGATGATGACTATGACGGAGGCGAACTGGGAATTCCGCAGCCTGGAGTGGACGCCCTTATTAAGCCTAGAGCAGGTAGTATCGTGGTGTTTCCATCAGGGTATTTACATGAATCTAAGCTCACGACTAGGGGTCGAAAGACAATCATCACTCACGTGCATACCACACTGAAGCCCATAATTGATTTTTAAGGTAGGATATATATATGCCCAACACTAAGCCAATAGTTATGACCTCTTATGAAGAGATACTAGAGAATAAAGAATTAATTCTAGAGAAATTTAAGGAGGATACTGTAGTTGTGATTAGGGGGGCTAACCTAACTACAGACCAGCAATCAAGATTTGCAAAATCAATGGGAGACTATGTTGGTTGGTTCCCGAATAATTCTGACGACTTCAATCAGAGATACACGGAAGACCACTCCAGGGTGGGGAACAAAGAAGAGGCTGGAGCTGATGCCATTGTTGTACCGTGGCACCTAGAGCACGTGGACTTCGACACATACACCCCAATCATCGCTGGTATCTGGAATATGCTTCACTTTACAGCTGACCCTGAGACAGGTAAAACTTATTTCGTAGATGCTTCTGCTATCTATAGAAGTTTGCCAGAAGACTCTCAAGAATTTCTCTCGAAATGCGTGGTGGAGTGGTATGAGGCAGACGGCAGTGGGCCGTTCATTACTCCTGCCGTGCAGAGCCACTGGCTCACAGGGGAGCCAGTTATTAGGATGGACGTCCGCTTTTTTGTGAGTACTCCCGAAATGCTGCATACTTTTAATGAGGAAGACCCTACCCTCGAAGATAGAAAAAAGTTTGTTGAGCTCAGAAATCATTTTATAGACGAGATTAGATTTAATGAGGATATCCGCATCGTACATAAGTGGGAGCAGGGTGACCTGTTGATTGTAGATTTATTTAAGCATGCTCATGCGGTGACTGGCGGATTCAACTCAGAAAATAGGAAGTTTACTGGCGAGTGGGTCTACCCTAAAAACCCAGAAACAAGAGAATTTTTAGACTTTATTGACAATATTGCGTCAAAGAGAGCAGATGGTTAAGATGGAAAAAACTAAATTAGGAGATTTTGAAGTAACAATACTTGACCCTAAGATTCTTGTATTCCACAACGTACTTCTGGACCCTAAAGGTTTAATTGAGCACTACGAAAAAAACACCCCGTGGAAGGGCTGGTATGGGTTTGGCCGTCAAGTAGACGAGCAGGGCCCATTCATTCACTACGAATCTGAAGAGTTTCCGCCATATAGTGAGTGGAAGAGGGTAATGATTGATACTACTCCCGAGCGCCCCGTGCGCCAGGAGATAGCTGACCGATTCTACTGGGCAACTAAAGAGTACGTAGACTACACTGGCACTAAGCTACCCAACTGGATATGTAAGAACTGGACACTGGCTAGATACATCCCAGACGAGAACATCATAAATAATGATGAACTCACGATGAACTACCACACTGACTATCAAGCTAGTGCCCATGACTCCCCAGGGGAGAAGTTTGCAATTACTGCGGTCATGTATCCGAATGATGATTACGAAGGCGGAGAGATATCCTTTAGGGTATCTAATGAAAACTACGAAGTAGTAGAGACTTTAGAGTATAAACCTGTTGCAGGAGATGTAGTCATCTTCCCTGCGGGGCACCCTTACTATCACGGGGTCAGGAGAATCTGGGATAACGCTAAATACATTATTAGAGCGTACTGGCAATACGTTGCAGAGCCTACTACCGAGTGGAGCACGCTTCGAGAGAAGTACGGAGACAGGTTCCCAGAGCTTGAAAAAGAAAGAATGAATAGACATGATTTGATGGAGGCTGACCCTGTCCTCCGTACCATGTTCTCTATTACCGAATACTATGACCGCCTCGAGGCAGGCACGCTGCCGACCATCGGGTGGAAAGACGGTAGAGCCTAGTATGAAAAACATTCCAGTAGTTTCAATTAGCTCACTAGAAGATGCCCTAGCTAAGACAGAAGAAATTTCAGAGATATTTAGGTCCACTGGGGTCTTAAAACTACAGGGGTATAGCTTAAACAGACTAGAGCAACTAATGTTAGTCTCCAAGCTGGGGGATATTTTTTCTTGGAATATAAGTACAGAGACAGTCACTAATACACCGTCCCCTGAGCTAGTAGACCTTTATGTCTTTATGGGGGGACACTCTGATGACCCACATAGAGGAGAATCAATTGCATCAGACTACGTTGTGGATTGGCATATAGAGCAAGTATTTTATGTAGACACGTTCCTAGCTGGATTCTGGAATATGTACCATATTGGATATGATGACCCAAAGGCTGGTAACACTCATTTTGTAGACTCCAGCGAAATCTATGACTTATTGCCAGCCGAGACTAAAGATTTCCTAGAGAAGGCTGTAGTTATTTGGGACAAGCCAATTGGCCCCCGTCAAGGTTTTGGTCCTTACTACACTAAAGCTCTAGATACTAATAGGGTTAACGGGAAAATCACTATAAGGCTAGAAGCAGATGGCGGATGTATACTTCCAGTATCCCTACATAAATTTGACGGCGAAGACCCTACATCAGAGCAGTCGGCATATTTTGATGCTACGCTGAACAACCTAAAGCAAGAGCTAAGCACCAATAAGCAGATTAGGTATGTGCAGCAGTGGCAAGAAGGGGACCTAATAATTGTAGACTTATTTAGGATGTATCACGCAGTAACTGGCGGTTTCAAATATGGGGAACGTCAGTTTCACGGCACTTTTACGAGGCCTTCGGGCTACACAAACAACCTATACGACTCTATAGAGAAGCTTTAATGGATGAATTAAAATCTGACCACGTAGATATGGTGCAGGAGTTTAAAGACAAAGTAGCCGCAGGTAAGGGTGACTCTTACATGTTGACTATTGCTAGAGACGGTGAGAGCCCAGCTAGGTCAATCTACTTCTATGGCGATGCGATAGACGCCGCTACTGGATATGAAGCTTACACAGACTGGGGATTCGCTAAGGATTTCCTAACTGTTGAGCTGTATGAGCCAACAGGGAGAGTCCACAATAAGGTGCTTCGTAGGCCTAGAGGCGGCGAGTGCGTCTTCCACAGGGAACAGTACTACAAGATTTCAGAAATCCTCAATAAGGCATCAGGCTCCATGAGCCAAGATATGCACAACCACGTAGCCTACGAGTTTGCTAAACTACTCTCTAGAGACAATCAAAGATTCAATATGGAACGGTTCCTAGAAGATGTTGGATATACAGGAGAGATACATGACTGATTTAGCTGCTATTAGCACTACCCCCACCGAGTTCGGGGACAAGGGCTTCATTAAAGAAGACATCATTGTCTACAATAATTTCCTGACTCAAGATGAGTGCGAGCGTCTAGTTGCATTTATGGACGACGAGGACCAGCCTTGGAGTATGTCAGCATTCTTTGAGTCATACGGCATGAGCATCATGCCAGAGGACCCCATCTTGGAGAAGTATGGTTTCGAGAGAGATTACTTTGCAAAGTTGGCCGATAGACTACAGAAATCAGTAGAAGATGCACATCAGCGTCCAGTAAAGTCCGTCTCTAGCCATGCTCAGAAGTGGCAAGAAGGGGCGTTTGCTCCGTTCCACTCAGACAATACTGACATGGACGGCAATCCTTCTGCGTGGGAGAAGAGTAAGCTAGTCTGCCTTTTATACCTAAACGACAACTATGAGGGCGGAGACCTAGACTTTAGGGACCACGACATTAGTATCAAACCAGTTTCTGGTCAGCTGATAACTTTCCCTGGCGGAATCAATAACGTGCACCAAGTTATCCCCGTTAAAGGTGCTACTAGGCACACAATTGGAGCATTTTGGGACTATAAAGAGTCTGAATATTCTGCTGAACGCATGGCCGAGTGGGACGCCGAGATTGAGAAAGTTAGAGAGCAGCAGAAGGAAATGCAAGCAGAGTGGAAAGAACAGCTCGACAATGGGCAGCATCCACTAGAAAATGGTGGCAACACTGGTGGCTACTAACTCAATTTAGTCAAACTGCGGTAAAATTGTATGGACTAGTCTATTCCCCTGTAAGGACGCTCCATGAGCAATCTCCGTGGCAACGTGCACGATTTAATTACGGACCAAGGTTCTACTGTAAATCAAGTATTTACTGTAAAGAATTCTGCGCGCCGTGCACTTGACCTTACTGGATATACAGCTCGCATGCAGGTTAGGCGATTTGACTTGACTACTAGAGACCCAGAAGTTGTAGTGATTGCTAGCTACACTACAGAAAATGGCTACCTAACAATCGGTGGCATAGCGGGCGCAGTAACTTTGCTTATTCCGCCTGCAGATATGGCCTCGTACGAGGCAGGAAATTACGTCTATGACTTGGAGGTAGAGTCAGATGGCAGTGAGACAACACGTATTGTTCAAGGAAAATTTATAGTGAGAGCTGAGGTGACTAGATAGTGGCACTCTCCGATAATTTTGCATATGTAGACATTAAAGGTCCTGGCCCGCAGGGTCCTGCTGGCCCTACTGGCCCTGCTGGTCAAGCTGGCGGCCCAACTGGGCCCACAGGTTCTGCAGGAGAGACGGGTCCAACTGGGCCTACGGGAGCTACTGGTGCGACAGGTGCCACAGGTGCTGCTAGTACAGTTACAGGACCAGCAGGCGCTACCGGCCCAACGGGTAGCACAGGTGCCGCCAGTACTATAGCGGGCCCAACGGGTAGCACAGGTGCTACAGGTGCTACAGGTGCTCAAGGTATTGCAGGTCTAAG
>TARA_B110000503_G_scaffold128098_1_pt1 | contig 11838 bp, 10 predicted proteins | sample TARA_B110000503 | Tara Oceans TARA_B110000503 (sample SAMEA4397472) | marine metagenome | biome: Polar Biome; feature: [SRF] surface water layer (ENVO:00010504); material: water (ENVO:00002006), including particulate matter (ENVO:01000060) such as... | depth 5 m
AATATTGGCTGCAAGTCTTCTCGTTTTAATAGAACGCGGTTGCCAAGTCTTAAGGATAATTGCGGGGCCTCGTCTATAGGGGTTCTTACAACCAGATCATAGATTTGAGCATCCAGGATTCGTTTTACATAACTTTTAGGCATTTTTGCTCTTTATTTAATTTAAAATTTATCAATTAGACCACCTAGCGCTAATAGTAAATTTTCACTACATGCAAAGCCAGCACTGATCGACATTTTCTATCATTTCGTATCCTGATCCGTATAATAATAAATAAGCGCATCATTTGCGGCTCAACAATAAAGATCTCAACTATGATTTTAGACATGGACTTAACCACACAAGACATTCTCAAAAAAGATGTTGCGCAAGCAGCAGTTGATTACACCCTAAGCAAAACCAGCATAGACAGTATTGTTGGAATCGGTACCGGCTCTACTGCTAATTTTTTTATTGACTTGTTAGCGTTGCATAAAAATAAATTTAAAGGTGCGGTTGCTAGCTCTGAAGCTTCAGAGCGACTGCTCAGACATCACGGTATAGAGGTTTATGATTTAAATTCCGCCAATGAAGTGTCTATTTATATAGATGGTGCCGATGAAGCAAATCAATACTTAGAGCTTATAAAGGGTGGTGGCGGTGCCTTAACAAGGGAAAAAATTACTGCTGCAGTAGCGAAAGAATTTTTATGTATAGCTGATGAATCCAAATGGGTAGAGCGCTTAGGCACCTTTCCATTACCGATTGAAGTCATCCCTATGGCCAGAAGTTATGTTGCAAGGGAAATTGTCAAGCTAGGAGGGGATCCGGTTTATCGTCAAGGCACTATAACCGACAGTGGAAATGTCATTCTAGATGTTCATCACCTGCATCCAATAGCTTCAGCGTGCGCAATGGAAGAAAAAATTAACCATATTACTGGTGTTGTGACTAATGGCATTTTTGCAATAAAGCCTGCAGATATTTTACTGCTAGGCACCAAAGATGGCGTAAAAACTCTTTACCCTGTAAAAAGATAGCCCTGTTATATCGTAACTATGGCTTAAAAAATTTATTAGAGCACTTGCAATGTTGGCTCATTTAGAGCTGCAAACTGCTCTCTTAATTCCAAAATATGCTCACTCCAAAAACGAATAGTATTAAACCAAGGAAAAGCCATAGGAAAGGCAGGATCACTCCACCGTCTGGCTATCCAGGCGGTATAATTAATCATTCTCAGTGTTCTCAGAGCATCAATTAACTGAAGCTCCCGCGGATGAAAGTCAAAAAATTCATTATAGCCATCTATGACTTCTGATAACTGGGCAGCTTGCCGGTCTCTATCTCCTGATAACAGCATCCATATATCCTGAATGGCGGGAGCCATAAGCGTGTCATCAAGATCCACGAAATGGGCATTACCATCCCTCCATAAAATATTGCCTGCATGACAATCACCATGGACGCGTATATTCTGAATAGCACCGGCATTGCTGATACTTTCATCTACGGCCTGCATGATATCTCTGATGAGCGAGTCATAAGATGCTTTTAGTTCTTTTGGAATAAATTGCTCACTCACCAACATGGATGGCTCATGCCCAAAGGTATGGCTATTTAGCGTATGGCGAAAATTAAATGGTCTCAGGGCACCTATCGCATGTATTCTACCTAGTAGTTTGCCCAGCAAATATAAATTATCAAGATTGTCTAGTTCGGGACCATGTCCACCCTTTCTGGGGAAAAGAGCAAAACTAAATCCTTCATGTTGAAATAAACTGCGCCCCTTATCGTTCAATATGGGCGCCACCACTGGTAGCTCTTGTTCTGCTAACTCAAAACAAAACTGGTGTTCTTCAAGAATTTGTTCTGTGGTCCATCGATTTGGACGATAAAATTTTCCAATCAATGGAGTTTCATCTTCGATGCCAATTTGGTACACACGATTTTCATAGCTATTCAAGGGAAACAGTCGGCCATCACTGAGATAGCCGCAACTTTCCATAGCATCAAGAATAAAATCAGGCGTCAGACTATCAAATGGGTGCGCCAATGGATCACTGTTATTAGCTGCATCCTCGTCTGGTTCTTGCACATTACCGTTAATCATTTGCACAGCTTACTGTTCTTGAGTTTTGCCAACAAAAAAATAATCAAAATAGCTAACGCCCAAGCGAAGCAGGTGGCAATATAAGGCTTTCCGGCATCAAGTGATCCAATAATAGTTAAACCAGCAACATTACCTATAATCTGCATCGTAACTATTAGCGGCGCATACCGGTGACTACAGTCTAGTTTAGCTGTCAATCCCATCGCATAGGCAGCAGCAAAATTCCAAGCCCCTCCAATAAAACAAAAGGCAACTAACATGAGTCGTTGTGGTAAATTTCCAGATAATCCTATCATCAAAACAACAACAGCAAGCCCTAAAGCTACTATTGCGGGCTTAGTATAACTAGATTGCATATCCATTAATGCTGCAATCAAAGCCCCCAAACTACTAGCTAATGCTAACAATGCCATATGAGGGCCTGCCCCATAAGCTATAGGCTCTATGGTGCCGCGCACTATATTGCCACCAAAAAATATTAACAACACTGCAAGCAGTGCAAAGAAGACCAAGGCCTTTCTTTCATCATCAACAAAAAATTTTACTCTCCCTATTTTCAATCCTGTGGGCATCATTCGACTTAATATCACTAACACCAAACATACGCATGAAGCCGAGATTAGTGCATCATTAAAGTTGATTTTCTCAGCGTTCAGCGGAGGTAACAGGTAGGCTGCAAGTGCAACTGCACCGGCTTGAAGACTCAAAATCAACGCATAACTACGGATAGGATTAAGACTTGCCCCAAGGCAGGTAATGGCTACTGCGCAACTAGTGCCAACAAAAAAACCCGCTAATCCCTGGCAGACCAATAAAAAAGTAAAGCCCGACACAAGCGTAGGTAGCGCAAAACTCATTAAGCCCATAATCCCGCTTATGCATATCAGCGATCTCCAACTCACTAGAAAAATAAATAAAGTCGACAGCGACATAGCCAGAGCAACTCCGCCCAAAAAAACCCCTCCAAGCCATAAAGGTGCTGTCTGGGTAAGCCCCAAATCTTTGGCTGCTAGCGCCAAGATTAGGGGTATATTAATCAAATATACCGTAGCGCTTAACGTGACCATTATTGCGGTCAAACGTGCGCCAATGCTATTTATATCCACATATTTTTTTTCAAAAAAAAATGACAAAATCCACCAGCCTTTAGGTTCTACCGCAAAATCATCGACGTTGTTTGTTTGGATTACATTCTTATTGCTAGCCAGAGAAATGTCCAGTTCAGTTGAAGTAAATACAACAATCAGTTCCGGTGCTGAAAAATTCTACGCACTCAATCAAGGTATTTAAAAACACTATTCCTTAGCGAAGGAGCCTCGTTTACCATATGGTGCTGTGCGCTATGTATGAGTTCAATCTCTATATTACAGAACTTCTTTCTTAGTGCTTTTAAATTATATTGCCAGTCAACAGTCTTATCATTATCCCCCTGAATAACTCTTAAGGGGTAACCGCTTGATGGATCATCTAAAAACTCTTCGATCCAAAATTTCATAGCCCCAACCCATTCTATGGGAATAAAATTGGACTGAAGTGGGTCATGGTTTTCTACAAATTGATTAAATTTTTCATTGGCTGTGTTTGCGTTATATTTTCTTTTTATTTTTTTCAAAAATAAACGTAGCAAGTGGTATATATACAAATTTTTCTTCCAATTTACAGGATGAATTAATGGAGCAAGCGCTATTACCTCAACAAAATTATTTTCATAATGATGCGCCTTGGGACTCAAAAGATATTTAATAAGAATGGCCCCTCCTGTGCTCTGACCAACTGCTTTCCACGGTTTAGGAAAACGAGCCTCACAACCGTACAACAGATCAGAAAAAGCGTCCACATAGCGATCAAAGTTCTGAATTGTTGCTCTATTTCCGCTTGATAACCCATGTCCCGGCAAGTCGAATGCAACTACCGCATAACCTAGTTTGACAAGATGTCTGATTAGATGCCCATAAAGACCTACATGATCTAGATAGCCATGAATAATAAAATAGGTGCCTTTGGGCTTATCGGGCAGCCAATACTGGGCGACAAGCTTAAAATCGCCAGATGCATATAAGCCCAAGCAATGACTTATTGTGGAGTGCTCAAAGGAAAAAGATAATCCATAATGATCGATATAACTAAGCTCAGATGTCGTTTTGACTGTCCGATCAAAGTCTACATCAAAACTTAAGTTTTGAAGTTCTTTGCGAATAATCTCTAATAATTCAAACGTGAATATCATGTTCTCTTGCTGCCGCACCTGTATAATTTTAAATTAACACAGGATGGCGGCGAAATACTGCCATTTTTTATCTTATGGCATCATAGGCAAAAAATACCTACCTAGGATACCTCTCCGCTAGAATAGCTCTGATACATTTTATCTAGACTAGATACTCTTATTTTACTCGCATTGCCGGCTGTGCCAAACGACTCATATCTATCAATACAAACCTTCTTCATGGCTAGGGTTGTCTCCGCAAGGTATTTTCGAGGATCAAATTCTGACTTATTTTCAGCCATAAAGCGTCTAACAGCTCCGGTAGAAGCTAATCGAAGGTCTGTATCTATATTTATTTTTCGAACTCCATGCTTTATGCCTTCTACGATCTCATCTACTGGAACGCCGTAAGTCTCAGGAATATCACCACCAAATTGATTAATAACTGCCAGCCATTCTTGCGGCACCGATGATGAGCCATGCATAACCAGATGCGTATTAGGAATACGCGAATGGATAGCCTTTATCCGGCTGATATCTAAAATATCTCCTGTTGGCGGACGGGAAAACTTATAGGCGCCATGGGATGTTCCAATAGCAATAGCGAGGGCATCTACACGCGTTTTCGATACAAAGTCTGCAGCCTCTTCTGGATCAGTTAACATTTGATCATGGGACAAAGTTCCTTCAGCTCCAACGCCGTCTTCTTCTCCAGCTTGACCAGTCTCCAAAGAGCCTAAGCAACCTAATTCACCTTCTACAGAAACCCCGCATGCATGAGCCATTTCAACTACTTTTTTTGTAACTGCTACGTTATATTCATAAGATGCTGGAGTTTTTCCGTCCTCCATCAAAGAGCCGTCCATCATTACCGAACTAAAGCCCAGCTGAATAGAGCGCTGACAAATATCAGGGCTCGTACCATGATCTTGATGCATACACACGGGAATATGAGGAAATTCCTCTATAGCCGCTAAGATTAAATGCCTCAGAAAAGAAGCGCCAGCATATTTCCTGGCGCCCGCCGAGGCTTGAACAATTACTGGCGAGCTAGTGATGTCTGCAGCCTCCATAATCGCACGCATTTGCTCTAAATTATTTACGTTAAATGCAGGGACACCGTATCCATTTTCGGCGGCGTGATCCAATAATTGTCGCATTGAAATAAGAGCCATGAGTTTATTTCCTAATAATTCTGCCAGTCGCCCAGCCTTTAAGATAACTGATGAACAGTTACAGTTTTTTATATTTTAACCTACTCAAGCCTGTGTTCTAAATCGGCTTTCAAGAATCTCTACGGCAGGAAGAACTTTCCCTTCTACATATTCCAGAAAAGCGCCTCCGCCTGTGGATACATACGAAATTTTATCAGCAATACCATATTTATGTACTGCCGCCAAAGTATCTCCGCCTCCAGCAATAGAAAATCCTTTACTGTCGGCAATTGCTTCTGCAATTGCTCGAGTGCCTTCTCCAAATTGATCAAATTCAAATACACCAACAGGTCCATTCCATAAAATGGTTCCCGCGTGCTTTAGTATGTTAGCTAATTTTTTTGCTGAAACAGGACCAATATCCAAAATCATATCCTCGCTGGAAATCTCTTCCGTTGCTTTTAAAGTAGCTGTAGCACATTCTGAGAATTCTTGACCCACCATAACATCAGTTGGGAGAAGTATATTGGTTTTCAACATGATTCTTTGTGCATCAGCAATACAATCATACTCGCAAAGTGAATTGCCTATCGACAGTCCTTGTGCTGCCAAAAAAGTATTGGCGATGCCGCCGCCCACCACGAGCTGATCGACTTTATCTGACATTTTTTCGAGCACGGCAAGTTTTGTAGAAACCTTTGATCCTCCCACAATCGCCACCATAGGGCGCGCTGGATTCTCCAAGACTCTTTCAAGCATTTCTAATTCACGAACCAACAAAGGTCCGGCGCAAGCAACTGGAGCATATTTTGCTACGCCATGGGTAGAAGCCTGAGATCGATGTGCAGAACCAAAAGCATCCATAACAAAAATATCACAAATAGAAGCATAAGCCTTTGCTAGGCTTTCACTATTCGTTTTTTCTCCTTCATTAAAACGAACATTCTCTAGCAATACTATTTCACCGTCATGACAGGAAAGTCGTTCCGTCCAATCTGAAACAACCCTAACCTCCATCTCAAGTAATGCGCTTAAGTGTCTAGCAACCGGCTGCATAGAGTACTGACGGTCAAACTTATTTTCGGTGGGTCGTCCCAAATGAGACATTAATATTACGTTAGCGCCAGACCTCAGAGCACACTGAATAGTTGGCAATGCGGCACGGATACGCGCATCTGAAGCAACAACACCATTTTTTATTGGAACGTTAAAATCCTCACGAATCAGAACACGTTTTCCTTTCAAGCATAAGTCTGTCATTTTAACTACATTCAAAATCACACTATCCTTATTTTCTCAAATCTACCCAATGCTTAACTAGCTCAAGCATACGATTTGCATATCCCCATTCATTGTCAAACCAGATTAAGACTTTCACTAGTCGCTGCTGACTAACACGCGTTTGGCTAGCATCGACAATGCCGCTCCGCATGTCATGATTGAAATCACAAGAGGCGAGAGGTTCTTCTGTGTATCCAAGAATACCGGATAAGGCACCATGAGCCGCTTCTTCCAAGACCCTATTCACAGAAAAAACGTCTACATCTGTTTTAAGCAAAACAGATAAGTCGATGACCGATACATTAATCGTAGGCACACGCATAGCTTGGGCCTCAAAGCGCCCAGCTAACTCGGGCAACATCCTATCAATACCCAAAGCTAAACCGGTATCCACCGGAATAATGGAATGAATTGCAGCACGCGTTTTTCGCAGGTCAGTATGGTGGTAGGCATCAGTAACTGGCTGATCATTCATGGCGGAATGGATGGTTGTAATTACACCTCCTTCGACCATAAAGGCCTCATGAAGAGCCTTGATCACTGGCACTACACAATTAGTCGAGCAAGACGCATTAGAAACAATAATTTCATTACCATTTAAGCTGTCTTCGTTAACGCCAATGACAATGGTGGCATCTACATTTGGCTCGGCTGGCTGAGAGAAGAGTACTTTTTTAGCTCCAGCCAATATGTGTTGTTCTGCCGTTAAGCGATCAGTAAAAGCACCGCTACACTCTAAGACTAGCTCAATACTTAAGGCGGCCCAAGGCAACTGATTTATATTTTTGAACTGAAATATGGAAATACGGTCTTCATTAACCAGTAAAGTACTATCTTCAAGTTGAATGCTACCAGGAAAGTGGCCATGAGTTGAATCATACTTAGTCAGGTGTGCTATGGTTTTGCAATCAGCAAGCTCATTAATGGCGACCACTTGTATATGCTCACGATGCTTGGATTCATATAGTGCGCGCAATACAGAACGTCCAATGCGACCATAACCGTTAATAGCCACACGAATCACAATACATTCTCCTGAGTGCCACCCATAGTCTGCTCCAGAATCAATTACAGCTGCGCTAAGACGGCATTAACTACATTATCCACTGTGAACCCAAAGTGCTCCATTACCTTGCCACCTGGGGCTGATTCACCAAAGGTTGTCATGCCAATCACTCTCCCATCAAGCCCAACATATTTATACCAATAATCTGCATGGCCTGCCTCTACCGCTACCCGAATTCTTAGAGTAGGAGGCAAGACTGCATCACGATAAGTTGATTCTTGTGCAGAAAAAATTTCAGCGCAAGGCATTGATACAATTCGGACATTAATGCCTTTCTCAGATAATAGGACCGCAGCATCAAGCGCCAAATCTATCTCCGAACCAGTTGCAATAATGACAGCATCTAAATTTCCTGAAGCCTCATGCAATATATAGCCCCCTCTAGATATATCAGATACCTGCTGCTTGCTGCGTAGTTGTGCAGTTAAATTTTGCCTGCTAAATACCAGAGCGCTCGGGCCATCGTTTCTCTCGAGGGCTCTCTTCCAGGATACTGCCGACTCTATGGTATCGCAAGGACGCCAGGTTTCTAAGTTAGGAGTTGATCGCAGGGCAGTTAATTGTTCTACCGGCTGATGTGTCGGACCATCCTCACCTAACCCTACAGAGTCGTGAGTATAGACGAAGATACTCTTTTGCTTCATTAGGGCCGCCATACGTACTGCATTCCTAGCGTATTCCATAAATATTAGGAACGTAGCGCCATAGGCAATAAATCCACCATGCAGTGTAATACCGTTCATCATGCCGCTCATGCCAAACTCACGCACACCATAAAACAAGTAATTTCCCGACGCATCGTCGCTACTAATACCTTTTGATCCAGACCAGAGGGTCAAGTTGGAGCCTGCCAAATCAGCAGAGCCTCCCAGCAATTCTGGCAGCAAGGGTCCATAGGCATTCAAACAATTCTGCGATGCCTTTCGAGATGCAATATTTTCCATCTTTTCTTGGCACTGAGTAATGTAAACATTCGCCTTCTCATTAAAATCTTTAGGTAAATCTCCACTCAAACGACGTTCAAGCTCTATAGCAAGCTCAGGATAGGCATTACGATAACTGCTTAATTTTTTATTCCATTCCGACTGAGAGGCCACACCTTTTTTAACTGCATTCCATCGCGTGTACATGTCTACCGGAATCTCAAACGGACCAAATTGCCAATTCAGCTGCTTACGAGCTAGCTCGATTTCCTCGGCGCCTAGTGGTGCGCCGTGGCAGTCTTCCTTGCCTTGTTTGTTGGGAGAACCAAAACCAATAATAGTTTTACAGCATATTAAGGTGGGTTGATTTTTTTGCATGCGAGCTTCTTCAATAGCCACCTTTATAGCATCAGCATCATGCCCATCAACATGAGGAATTACCTGCCAACCATATGCCTCAAAGCGAGCCGGCGTGTCATCTGTAAACCATCCTTCAACTTCGCCATCAATGGATATGCCGTTATCGTCATAAAAGGCGATTAATTTACCCAATTTTTGGGTGCCAGCAAAAGAAGACACTTCATGTGAAATTCCCTCCATAAGACAGCCATCACCCAAGAAGCAATATGTGTAATGATCTACAATCTCATGCCCTTCTCTGTTGAACTGAGCGGCTAAAACTTTCTCAGCTAACGCCATCCCTACAGCATTACTCAATCCTTGCCCAAGCGGACCTGTTGTTGTCTCTATACCTGGCGTATATCCATACTCTGGGTGCCCAGGTGTTTTTGAATGTAGCTGACGAAAACTCTTTAAATCTTCTATGGACAGATCGTAGCCGCTTAAATGCAACAATGAATACAGCAACATAGAACCATGTCCATTAGATAACACAAAACGGTCACGATCAGCCCAAGACGGATCTGCAGGATTGTGATTCACATAGTCATTCCATAGCACCTCAGCGATATCTGCCATCCCCATGGGGGCCCCAGGATGCCCGCTATTGGCCTTCTGGACAGCATCCATACTAAGTGAGCGAATTGCATTGGCAAGATCACGTCTAGAAAACATTTAAAGACTCCTACTTAAATAAATCATTGAGGCATTCAAAAAAACGGGGTGACATTCTCTCCTACCAAGAGGATCCCGTAAACATTCTAATTATATACTTTAATCTATATCAATATTTTTTGATATAGATATAGATTTGTGATAAAATGGCCGCAAATGATAAACACTATTCAACAAATAAACGACTCTTATCTCAACCAAACAGCCTTGAATACAACTGCCTTGGCAGTTTTCTTCAAGGCTGCTGGAGAACCACTTCGCTTAGACATTCTCAGAGTCCTGCAACATAATGCCTATGGGGTCCTTGAGCTCAGCGAGCTCTTTGAGGTAAAGCAATCTGGTATGAGTCATCATTTAAAGGTGCTTGCTAATGCCGGACTTGTTGTTACACGCAGAGAAGGCAACACAATATTTTATAGGCGATCTCCGCTACCTGCAAGGCTAGCTATGCAAGAACTGTATCGTGGTCTTTTTGCAACTATTGACTTGATTGAGGTATGTTCTGACCTAGCACAACGAATTCAAATTATAAACCTTGAGCGTACTCGAGCTTCACGGGAATTTTTTGAGCAGAATGCTAGTCAGTTTCATGCAAATCAGGACCTAATTGCCAGCTATGCACAATATGGCCAAACAGTAACTGAATTTTTGGATTCGACGTCCACAAAAAAGGGGCAAGTTCTTGAAGTGGGGCCAGGAGAAGGGGCTTTTCTTTCAGGCCTTTCGAAACGATTTGATCGGGTAATTGCTCTCGATACATCAAAAGAAATGCTTGTGCTGTCTCAAAAAAAAATCCAAGACCAAAAATTAGCTAATGTAGAGCTAATCCATGGCGACACTCGGCTAGCCTTAGAAGAAGAACTGGTGGTTGATTGCATCACTCTAAATATGGTGCTTCATCATGCACCGGACCCAGCGGCTATCTTCAATGATTTGGCTAGACTACTTAAAAAAAATGGTGTCTTACTAGTTACAGAACTCTGTCGTCACGACCAAACTTGGGCGTATGAATCATGCGGCGATCTATGGCTTGGCTTTGAACCCAATGACTTAAGCGGTTGGGCTGACGCTGCGGGGTTAACTGAAGGAGAGAGCCTTTATCTCGCTCAGCGCAATGGTTTTCAAATACAGCTGCGGCAATTTTTTAAAAAAACTAAGTGACTGTTTGTCACAACAGGAAAAATATATATGTCTAATTACAGTCTTTTTACTTCGGAATCTGTTTCCGAAGGACACCCAGACAAAATGGCTGATCAAATTTCTGACGCGATCCTAGACGCTATTCTTAAAGATGATCCTAATTCTCGGGTTGCCGCAGAAACAATGGTCAAAACAGGTATGGTTGTCATTGCTGGGGAAGTAAGGACAAACACCTATGTCGATTTGGAGGATATTGTCCGCAACGTCATTACAGGCATTGGCTACACAAGCTCTGATATAGGTTTTGATGGTGCCTCATGTGCAGTAATTAATGCCATCGGCAAACAGTCTAATGACATTGCTATAGGCGTAGATGAAGGCGAAGGAAAAGAGCTAGGAGCCGGAGATCAAGGTTTGATGTTCGGCTATGCAACCAATGAAACAAAAGTCCTGATGCCAGCGCCCATTTACTATGCGCACCGGCTAGTAGAGCGACAAGCCCAATTGCGGAAAAATGGTGCGCTAGCATGGTTGCGTCCTGATGCCAAAAGCCAGATAACCTTGCGCTATGACAATGGCGTGCCTGTTGCAGTAGATGCTGTTGTACTTTCCACTCAACATGCTCCTAATATCTCGCTATCGGACCTTCGAGAAGCCGTGCTTGAAGAAATCATTAAGCCGGTTATTCCGGAAGAATGGCTTCACAAAGACACCCGGTATCACATCAACCCCACGGGACAGTTCATTATTGGTGGCCCTATGGGGGATTGTGGGCTCACCGGTCGAAAAATTATTGTTGACACCTATGGCGGAATGGCCCGCCATGGTGGTGGAGCATTTTCAGGAAAAGACCCATCCAAGGTTGATAGATCTGCAGCCTATGCTGCGCGCTATGTGGCAAAAAA
>TARA_B110000503_G_scaffold23812_1_pt1 | contig 11838 bp, 5 predicted proteins | sample TARA_B110000503 | Tara Oceans TARA_B110000503 (sample SAMEA4397472) | marine metagenome | biome: Polar Biome; feature: [SRF] surface water layer (ENVO:00010504); material: water (ENVO:00002006), including particulate matter (ENVO:01000060) such as... | depth 5 m
ATTCTAAGATATCTTTATCCAGATCAACAGACAAACCTTGTAAAAAATCCTTATCTAAGTTGATGCCTTCAAGTTCCATGTCGGCCAGCACGCGCAATAGTGGTACCTCAATGTCGTCAAATAATTTTCGAGTATTGGCTTCGCTTAATTCATTCTGAAAATGTTCTTTTAACTGTAATGTTATATCAGCATCTTCTACAGCATATTCAGTCTGTTTATCTAGAGGAACAGCTCTCATTGTAATTTGATTCTTTCCCTTTTTTCCAATTAATTCGGTGATGGAAACAGGTGTGTAGTTTAGGTAGGTTTCGGCTAAAACGTTCATATTGTGACGCATGTCTGCATTGATAAGGTAATGCGCCAACATGGTGTCAAACAATGTTCCTTTTACTGGCATATTATATTTACCAAGTACTTTGATGTCATACTTTAAATTCTGTCCTACCTTTTGAATCTCCTCGGCTTCAAAAAAGGGTCGGAGTTGCTCGATAAGCTCCTGAGCTGCCGGTCGGTCTTCTGGAAATGGAAGGTAATACCCTTTGCCTGTTTCCCATGAAAATGCGATCCCAACCAATTCGGCAATCAATGGGTTTAAGCCAGTAGTTTCCGTATCAAAACAAACACTTGTTTGTTTCATTAAATTCTGAATAAACAGTTTTGTTCCTATTCCAGGTTGCACGGTTTGATAAAAATGTTCGGTGGTCGCTATGGTAGCTCTGGAGCTAAAGGCAGTTTCTTCATTACCTGCTTCTGTGCTAGTGTCATCTCCACCAAATAATGAAAATTGACCAACACCTGCTGAAGGTGGGGCAGCCTTCGTTGCGCTTTCTTTTTGTTTTGCGTCAACGGGACCAGTTTTCTTATTGGATGTCCCGGCTGAAGCCATGCCTTCTGCTGTGAATGTTTTTAGAAAATTATCTTTAAGACGTCTAAATTCAAGTTCTTCAAAGATTTTAGTAACCCCGTTTATATCGGGTTTTGACATCTCAAAATCAGCTTCATTAAAATCAACGGGTACATCAAGAATAATGGTTGCGAGCTCCTTCGAAAGTATACCAAGTTCTTTTGCGGCTTCTACTTTTTCTCGCATCTTGCCTTTTAGCTCATGCGTGTTTTCAAGAAGTCCTTCCATACTGCCATACGCCGCTATAAATTTCTTTGCTGTTTTGTCACCAACACCGGGAAGTCCAGGAATATTGTCTGAGCTATCTCCCATCATCCCTAAATAGTCAATTACCTGTAAAGGGTCTTCCACTTCAAACTTTTTCTGTACCTCAGGAATCCCCCAAGTTTCATATCCCCCTCCGAATACCGGACGATACATAAAAATATTTTCAGAAACCAGTTGTGCAAAATCTTTATCTGGTGTTACCATAAAGGTCTTGTATCCTTCCTTTTCAGCTTTTTTAGCCAGTGTGCCTATCACGTCATCTGCTTCAAACCCTTCTTTGACCATGATTGGTATATGCATGGCCTCCAAGATATTCATGATGTGAGGGATTGCAATTTTAATAGCGTCTGGTGTAGCGTCTCTGTTTGCCTTGTATTCTGGGAACATTTCATTTCGAACGGCGCTCCCGCCTTTATCGAAGCACACAGCCAAATGGTCTGGGCGTTCTCGCTTTATAACATCTAGTAAGGAGTTTGTAAAGCCTATAATGGCCGAAGTGTCCATTCCCTTTGAGTTAATGGTAGGGTTTTTTATAAATGCATAATACCCACGAAAAATTAAGGCAAAGGCATCAATTAGAAAGAGTCTTTTTTTATCGGACATTTTTTGAAATTGTTGTTCTTTTCAAATGTAAAAAGAAGCGATTAGAATAAAGAATTTAAAAAAAAAGAAATCACTGATTGCATTCCTATCAATGATTTCCAATAGGGATTCTTACAAAGTAAATAGGAGTCATAAAAGGGTCACTTTATTTCGTGTTGTCACGCCTTATTAAAAAAATCAACGGGCATGTTTTCATTTTTATTATTTTGGTATTGCATCATCGTAAATCCTTCATGAATGCAATAGGATCCAGTCTCACCTGCTTTGTTCACTGCAATATAACCCACTTGAAAGTCTTTAAAGTCTGGGGTTTTCTTAATAATGCGCCCTATTGCTTCTTCACAGGCCTCCTGAGGTGATTTGCCTTGTCGCATTAATTCGACAATTAAAAAGCTTCCCACCGTTTTAAGGACTTCTTCTCCAAGACCAGTCGCAGTAGCCCCACCAATTTCATTATCAATAAATAGCCCCGACCCAATTATGGCAGAATCTCCAACGCGTCCGGCCATTTTGTATGCCAATCCACTTGTTGTGCAGCCCCCAGAGATATCTCCATTTTTATCAATAGCGAGCATTCCTATGGTATCATGGTTCTCAATATTAATGATTGGTTTATACAATGATGTCTTTCTCCATTTTTCCCAAGCTTTCTTCGAAGATTCCGTAAGTAGGTTTTCTCGCTTAAATCCAATCGAAACGGCGTATTCTTCCGCTCCTTTGCCAGCGAATATAACATGTGGTGTGTCTTCCATTACTTTGCGTGCTACCGATATAGGATGTACTATATTTTGCATGCAAACTACGGCTCCATAATCACCGTGTTTATTCATAATGCATGCGTCTAAGGTCACCTTTCCATCGCGATCTGGCAGCCCGCCAATACCTACCGATTGTCCTTCCGCGTTCGCCTCTTCTACCATACAGCCTTGCTCTATAGCCTCCAGAGCCGACTTTCCCTCTTGCAGTACCTCCCAAGCCTTTGCGGTCGATGCTGGCACATTCCAGGTGGCGATTACCACAGGAATTGTCGCAATCATCGCGGCAGAATTTGATGTGGAAGATGCTTGTGTTGTGCTGTCTTTTTCGTCTTTACAGCTAATTGCTGCTGCACCGGCAACAACACCTATTCCAGTTAAGGATGCATTTTGAATAAACGTTCTTCTTTTCATAACTCTAATTTTAATCAATCGTTTGCTATACTTTTATTATTTAACTTCAATTTCATCTATAAATACCCATGCCTTCCCACTAAAAGGAGCTCCTAAGTGCCACGTTGGAAGGTCACCCAGGTTTTTAGCAACTATTTTTATATAGCGAGCGTTAGCGCCTTTCATGTTGAACTGAATGCTTTTTAGTTCTGATTCTTCAGAGCGAACTTCCGCAGCTATTTTTTGAGCAGGGACACCTTCAGTAAACGACTTCTCCGATGCAATATAACATGCCACTTCCGTAGGGTAAAAAATCCAACTCCCTTGATCTTGTAAAAAGTTAACGGTGATTGTCTCTATGGGTTTTATACTCCCAACATCTACAATAGCGATTACGTCTTTATTCTGATATCCTTGCCAAGCTCCAGTTCTAAAATCTCGCGTGCCACGAATTCCGTCGATCAATGCATTACTGCCTCCAGCATTGTATTGATTGGCATAATCGGTTTCAAGGACGAGGCTCAGGTTGGGGTCTATTTTGTAAAATTGAGTGGCAAGACTGGCACTCTTAACACCTTCTTTTTCAGCATATGTCTTGAGATTGGTATCGCCAGAAATTATAAATGGCTCTCTATATTTAATGTATTCAGAAGCATCTAAACTGTAATAAATTTGAGTTGCTTCTGAAGCAACGCCCAAGGCGACACGGGTATTGTTTTTAAAGGCCACCTCCCCTTCAGCAATAAATGGTGCCGGAGTAATTAAGTGCTCGGTGATTTCAGTCTTGGGAATGTTTTCATCTTTTGTACCCCAATCTGAAGCTGAATTAGTCATTTTAAAAATGAGGCTTCCACCATGTACGATATCTCCGTGATTGAGATAACTGTTGTTGAGGTCCATGCCATTTAAAGTAGCTGAAGCAATGTATTTATTGGTCTCAGAAATATTCTCAGCGACGATTGTGAACGATTTGCCGCTTTCTAAATGAATCGTCGCTTTTGGAAACAATGGTGTTCCAATAATATATTGATTGCTACCTGGAGTAACCGGATAGAAGCCCATAGAACTAAAAACATACCATGCACTCATTTGTCCACAGTCTTCATTTCCTGAAATTCCGTCTGGGGTGTTTTGGTATAAGGTGGCACGTATTTGATGTACCTTCTCCTGAGTTTTTGCAGGGGTATTCACAAAATTATACAAATATGCCATATGATGACTGGGTTCATTACCGTGGGCATATTGACCAATGAGTCCGGTTATATCAACCTGCTCTCTTCCTGAAGTCTCCGCTTTTGCCACAAATAAAGTGTCTAATTGTTTTTCTAAAACGGCTTTTCCGCCCATTAGCTTCATTAATCCACTAATATCCTGCGGAACATACATACTATATTGCCAGGCATTGGCTTCCGTATAATTAAAGTTCACTTCATAAGGGTCGAAGGGTGCAAACCAGGTATTTCGGAAACGTCCTCGAGCAAAGTTCGTTTCTGGATCCATGATGTTTTTATAGTTTTGAGCTCTTTCAGAAAAAAGCTTGTAATCCTCTTGTTTACCTAAGGCTTTTGCCATTTGTGCGATGGTCCAATCATCGTAGGCATATTCAAGGGTCTTAGAGACAGATTCACTTTCCTCCTCAACAGGTATATAGCCCAGTTCTTTATATGATTTCAATCCTAGTTTATCTTGAAAAGCACTGTGTTTCATGGCCGTAAAAGCTTTTTCAGTATCATAAGACCGAATTCCTTTTAAATAGGCATCTGCGATAACGGGTACGGCGTGATAGCCAATCATGCAGCCAGTATAATTTGCTGAAAGATCCCAAATTGGCATAATCCCTCCTTCATCATATTTCGCTAAAAAAGTGTTTATAAAATGGTTGGTTCGCTCTTGCTCAATAATGGTGTAAAGCGGATGAGCCGCCCGATAGGTATCCCAAAGGGAAAAGACTGTATAATAATCGAAATCGACAGTTTGGTGGATTTCTAAATCCATTCCGCGGTAACGCCCGTCCACATCCTGATAAAGATTCGGAGCGAGCATCGTATGGTATAAAGACGAATAGAAAATGGCCTTTTCATCTTCATTTGGACTTTCGACGACTATTTTTTCAAGTTGTTTTTCCCAGACAGCATTGGCCTCGGTTTTAAGTTGCGCAAAGCTCTTATCACCAATCTCAGCTTCTAAGTTTTTACGGGCGCCTTCCTCGTCAACCGCCGAAATACCAATGGATACAAATACAGGGTCATTGAGCGGATTTATAAATTGGTATCCTCCCATACGATTTCGACTGTCGGAACCTCTTTGAAAATACGTTGGAATATCAACAGCGTGCGAAAACCTAATGTGGAAATATAACCGCTGGTCTTCGGCCCAGGCTTGAGAAAAACGATACCCCTTTACTTCGTATTTCGAAACGTCTGTAATGTTAAGGTCCAAAAACTGATCCCGATGTTCTAAATCTAATATTAGTTTTTGGTTTTCTGAAGAAGGGTAGGTGTATTTATGCATCCCAGCGCGAGCGGTTACAGTAAGCTCTACATCAATATCTGTTGCGTCTAAATGCACTTTATAATAGCCTGGGGAGGCAACTTCCGTTTCGTGAGAAAACTGGGATCGATACCCTTTTTCGCCATTTGCGCCATTGTTGAAAGAGAGCGAGTCTGTTGGCATCAATAGTATGTCACCGTAATCACTTACGCCGGTGCCACTAAGGTGGGTGTGTGAAAACCCGTAAATATAACTGTCACTATAGTGATACCCACTGCAGCCATCCCAACCATCCAGTCGTGTATCTGGACTTAATTGCATCATCCCGAAAGGCATCGTAGCGCCAGGGTAGGTGTGTCCATGTCCTCCCGTGCCAATGAATGTGTTTACATAAGAAGTTAAGGATTTGTCCTTTTGAGCTGGTGTGTCTTTTTCTTGGTTAGAGCAACTAATGAAACTCATTAGCATAAAAAAATAGTGTGTTTTTTTCATTGTAAAATTCTCAGAGCAAAAGATACTAAAAATGCATTAAAGTACCTTCAAGTGGGTGTAGTTTGCAATATAATTTACCATGAAAATGTTCATGAGTCACGATCCATCGCCTATGAAGGCATAGATACTAAAGAAGGCAGTTAATTTTCAGCTTTCTTTAAGTGGGCAGGCACTTCGGAATGGGGTCTAAATACAAGGTTATTCAATTAAAAGTAAAGCCTAAAAAGGCTTAGAGGTTGTTATTACGGTGGAAATGCTATATTTGTATATCAATACGCAAGTAATACATTAGATAAATGTCAAAATTTGGAGAATTAATTGAAACCAGAGTTCCGGTTTTATTAGACTTTTATGCCGTTTGGGATGATGCCTGTAAGGGGATGCACCCTGTTTTGCGCGATGTTGCTGCTGCGCTAGGAGACAAGGCACGTGTGATTAAAATTGATGTAGAAAAAAATGAGGCCTTGGCAGAAGCACTTCGAGTAAAAGGCTTACCTACCCTCATGATCTATAAGAATGGCGAAATGAAATGGAGGCAAAGTGGAGAGCAAGACGCCAATACACTTATAGGTCTTGTGAAAGAATACCTTTAGCGCTATTTCTTAAATACGTACGTTTTCACATTTTTTCGCACTTCCAACCTTTTTTGCTAATAAAGTCCAACACTTTGGGCAATGCATAGCGTAGGTTTTTCTCCGCTTTTAAACTGTCATGAAAAACTACAATACTGCCGGGTGCAATATTGGTTAATACATTCTGAAGGCACTCTTCTTCGGAAACAGAAGTATTATAGTCTTCGCTAAGAATATCCCACATTATAATTTTGAAACCTTTTTCTTGAAGTATGTTTGCTTGTTTGCCTGTCATTTTTCCATAGGGAGGTCTAAATAATGATGGGTTCATGTTGGAGCGTAGCTGAGGGGTGTTGACGCTTTTATCTTCACGCCATTTGTTCGCTTCAGTTTCAGATAAAGCAACATTTTTGACATAATCAGAAACCTTGGTCTTCCATCCGTTCAGATGATTAAAGGTGTGGTTACCGATGCCGTGGCCTTCAGTAATAAGCGTTTTAAAAATAGCAGGATGTTTTTGAATGTTTTCGCCGATGCAAAAAAAGGTTGCTTTTGCATCGTATCTTTTCAGCTCCCGAATTACCCATGGTGTTATCGTAGAAATGGGTCCGTCATCGAAGCTTAGGAAAACAGTGTTGCTTTCATTCGGAAATGTCCAAATTCGTTTTGGAAACATCCGCTGAACTAGTTTGGGTGTCTTATGCCACTGTATCATAACACATAATCCATTCCAGGTTAATTTGCCGGTAGGTCTGCAGCATCAAGAAGCGTGGAGGAGTCTACAGGAATCGTCATCGTTGAGTCTTGCGGTAGTTCTTTATCCAAGTCCATTCCTTCATCTTCAGAATAAAAATGACGGAATAGTCTAAGATAATCATTAAACGTATCTGCTTCTGCACGTGCCATTTCTTCAGAATCTTTTGCGATTAAAACATCTATTAAACCTCTATATCGCTCCATGTCACTAATAATTTCATCTGCAATGCCGTACTGAGTTGTCACCTTCATACCACTGTAATAAAGAAGTTTTTCTTGATACTTTTTTGAGGTAGCATAATATACTTCACGCGCTTTTTCGGGCTTGTTTACTTCGTAATACCCGGCAATAAAGGGCTCTAATAAGGAATAGTATTCAAACAAGTCGATAGGCATTTTTTCCATAGCTAGGTCAAGTACCTTTTCAGCTTTATCTAGTTTCCCTTCATTGATGAGTGCTTCCGCCAGACGCGCAATATTACTTCTGTAGGTAATACCATTTCTTCGGGTTTCAGTATCGTGATAAATGTCGAGGCTTCCGCTATTGCCCCAATTCCAAGCCATTACAATGTCGAACATTTTGTCGCTGTCAATACGACCCATGTCGAAAGGATTTCTGGGGTTCACCTTGGTGCGAATCGGTACAAGTTTATATACTACTCCTTCTAATTGGAGGTAATCTTTCATCCATAAATAGTCATCGTCGCCGTAACTGCCACCGCTAAAATAAATAGGACGTTCCCAGTTATTATTAGCAATAATGTCGAGCATTAACAGCCGGTTTTTATAGATGAAGTCCCCTTTTAATGTAATGTCTATATAAGGTACTATTTGATCGGCATCTTCTTGAGAAACAATGCCATTTTTTAAAACCGCTTCTTTGTCAACAGGAACACGAATCACTTTTGATGGGAATGAATTGGCAAAAACACCACTGTTCATTTCGAGTTTTGTCACAGGGCTGTCATCTGCCACCCATTTCATCCAGGTTTTAATATCGATGGTATCCTGTTTTGTTTTTTGAAAGACAATATAATCTCGTGTACCAAATCTGTATTTATCATGCGTAAGCTGTGACGGAATAGGATCGCTGCTATACGCCTTCTTCTTCATGTCGTCAATGTACCAATCGGTGGCAAAAAGACTGGTGTTGATAACACGCACGTCCTGACGGTACTCTTCAATTCCTTGTGCGTACCACAAGGCAAAAGTGTCGTTATCTCCAATGGTAAAGAGCATCGCGTTTTCATCGCAGGAATCGAGATACATCTTTGCCATAGATTGCGCAGTATACCTATTCGAACGATCGTGATCGTCCCAGTTTTGGGAAATAAGCAGCGTTGGAACTGCTAGAGCCGTTACTGTTAAAACGATGGGGATGGCGACCTTAGGTTTCACGTACTCCTTTAGTAGTTCATAGAGCGCATAAACACCAAAACCTATCCAAATTGAAAAAACATAGAAAGAACCTACGAGTGCATAGTCTCTTTCCCTTGGTTCAAATGGCCTTTCGTTAAGGTATACTTTTAGAGCCAGTCCCATAAAAAGAAAATACACCAAGAGCACCCAGAAGTTTTTTCTATCCTTTTTATAATGAAACACTAGGCCGATGATTCCCAGAATAAGCGGAAGGAAGTAATAGGTATTTCTTGCTCTGTTGTTTTTAAGATCCGAGGGTAAATTGTCCTGAGATCCAATTCTTAATTCATCAATAAATTTTATTCCGCTGAGCCAATTCCCATGCTGATTGGTATATTCTCCTTGGACGTCGTCTTGTCTTCCACTAAAATTCCACATAAAATAGCGCCAATACATATACCCAAACTGATACTCGAACATAAACCTCATATTTTGTAAAAACCCAGGCTTTTCAATATCCATGAAAGGTCCAAAATCGGTCATAAAGGAATGGTAATCATCACTGTCTACTAATCCTTTGTTATAGGCTTGTTTAAATTTATTGACCTCTTCTATGAGTCGGGGTTCGTTGAGGTAATCCCCCTTAATACTAAACTTTAAACCATCTGTAAACTCTAAATAATTTCTGGCATTTTCAGTGCTCCACATTCTAGGCAGCAGTGCCTTATGGTTATTGTCGAAATTCTGAACGGCATTTTTGTAATCGTTTACAATGATATATTTTCCTGTTTTCTCGTCCTTTTCATATTTTGGCTTATCGTCTTTATAGGGGCTATCTATGTCCAAACCAGCATAGTTCTCGGTAAACATAGGGCCGTAGAATAAGTGCGTCTCTGGATACTGCTCCCGATTGTAATATGCTAAAAGTTCACGGGCATTATTCGGATTATTCTCATTAATCACTGTCCCGGCGTTCGCTCGAATAGGTAACATTATCCAACTCGAAAAACCGATTAATATAAAAAGAATACAAAGGACCAGTGTGTTTAGTTGGGTGAAGTGTTTCTTTCGTGTGAATTTTAGTAAAAAATAGGAGGCGCCCAAAAATAAAAAGGCAGCTATGATGGTGCCAGAATTAAATGGCATCCCCATACTATTGACGAAAAACAATTCGGAGCCACTAAAAAACTTCATTGTCATAGGAAGCAGTAACTTGAATATGAAGAAGAGTATCGCTACCATAACTACATTGGCAATGAGGAAATTTTTAACGGTTACAGTTTTGTAATTCTTAAAAAAGTACAGAAATCCGATTGCTGGAATGGTCAATAAGCCCAAAAAATGCACCCCAAATGAGAGTCCGATAATGAAGGCAATTAAAATGACCCACCTATCTCCTCGAGGGGTATTCATATCTCGTTCCCAGCGAAGCGCGACATAAAATAGGGCAGACATAATTGTAGTGGCCATTGCGTATACTTCAGCTTCAACAGCGTTAAACCAAAAACTATCTGTAAATGCAAATGATAGTGATCCAATGACCGCACTACCGAGAATAGCGATTTGATTATTCGCATCTAATTCTTTGTTTTTTGAAACTATATTTGAGAGCAGTATGGTTAGTGACCAAAACATAAAAAGAATGGTAAAGGCACTTGCGAAAACCGACATCAAATTAATGGTTAGTGCTATTTTAGTAGCCCCCATAGCAAAGATGGAGAAAAACGCTCCTAAAATTTGATAGAGAGGTGCTCCTGGAGGATGACCGACTTCTAGGTTGCTTGCCGTAGTAATGTATTCTCCAGCGTCCCAAAAGCTAGCCGTTGGTTCAACAGTTAGCCAATAGGTAATCAAGGCGATAGTAAAAACGCCCCATCCTAAAATGTTATTCCACTTTTTAAAGTTGAAAGAACCCATATCTACGTGTGATTTTAATTCATGCGAATTTACTAATAATATAAAATAATTAGCCTATAAAATAATGGTAACGCTTGAAGTAGGAGGATATTTTATTCTTAAAACTCTTGTGACATATATTTTTATCAGAAATTGTTTGTGCAAAACAAAGTTTGTATTAAATTTGCGCCTCCTAAGATTACGCTATGTGAGCTTTAGGAGGGCGAAGGCCCTTAACCTTTGGAATGGCCCATGGTGTAACTGGCAACACGTCTGTTTTTGGTATAGAAGAGTCTAGGTTCGAGCCCTAGTGGGCCAACAGAATTTTAATCCCAATCTAAATTTAGATTGGGATTTTTTATTTTAGAAAAATGAATGTTGGGCGAGAAGTTTATCCCGAAGCTGTTTTGCATTTCAGACCTTAGTGTTTCTTAGATCTAATTATATTGTATCAAGAGTGCTGCTAAGGTAAATTGAATTAAACTAAACAGTGTTTTTCTTATCGTGTATATTCGGTTATATTAGTGTCGATTTAATCGCATTTAAGACGAGCACCACTTTTTTGAATGTGCTCGTATCCCATTTCGAACGATATTGCGGGTAAAAAAATAAATACATCACAGCGATTTCTTTAAACCGACATTATGAAAAAGATTCTTCTTCTCGTGCTACTATTCTTGACCAATAGTTTGTCCGCTCAAAATTCAAATTCTACAGAAACATACAGCTATAAAAAAGGAGACCCTAACGGCACTAGTAAATGGTATATGGGAAGAGAAATTGCTCATGTAATGGGTTTTGAGGGCATGGGATGGTTAAATCGTCCTGAACGTGAAGCAGAAGAAAACTCGTTGAAGCTGTTAAAGAATATGGATATTAAGCCAGGAGACACCATTGCAGATATTGGTGCAGGGTCGGGGTATCATGCTTTTAAAATAGCCTCATTAGATACCGATGTATTTGTCTATGCCGTTGACATTCAAGATGAAATGTTAGCTGTGATGGATTACCGTATAGAGAATTTGGAAATTGACAATATAGCTGTTGTAAAAGGAAGTGAGAAAAGTGTCAATTTGCCCGAAAATTCTGTAGATAAAATACTAATGGTCGATGTATATCATGAGTTTAGCTATCCAAAAGAAATGATTGCTTCCATAAAAAAGGCATTGCGCCCAAGCGGAGCGATTTATTTAATTGAATATCGTGCCGAAGATTTGAGTGTCCCTATTAAGGAGGTGCATAAAATGAGCGAGAAACAGGCGGTTAAAGAATTGGAAGCCGCGGGCTTTAGGTTTAAAAAAAATACAAGTAACCTTCCATGGCAACACTGTTTGGTGTTTGTGAATGAATA
>TARA_B110000503_G_scaffold130551_1_pt1 | contig 11826 bp, 11 predicted proteins | sample TARA_B110000503 | Tara Oceans TARA_B110000503 (sample SAMEA4397472) | marine metagenome | biome: Polar Biome; feature: [SRF] surface water layer (ENVO:00010504); material: water (ENVO:00002006), including particulate matter (ENVO:01000060) such as... | depth 5 m
GAACTTCGCAACCCCCGCGTCTCCAATCAATAAGGGTGATGACCTGGAACTTAAAGAACAACGACCCGGACCCTAGCAAACGCTTCGTGAGCCAGCCAGGCGCGGGCGAAGCCAACGGGGGGTGGCACTGGCACGCCCGTGTGCCGATAGTCGCCCGGGTTGTTCAACGCGAAAAGCCGCACGTGCTGTGTCTTCAGGAAGACTCGCACTGCATGAACCGCGAGCTGATGTGCGCGCGGGAGATGCTTGGAAATTGTGCGTCGGTTCAGTACGCGTGTTACCCATCACCCGTGCTCGACTCGCGTACAACGAGCGGAGATTCACGTACACTGAATGGAAAAGCCGGAACCACCCACTCGACACTTCTTGAGGCGATTTGACGGGAAACCTTTTTGCGACGTGCCGTCGGTGGATTCCATCGACATGGCGCACAAGGGCGCCTGCAACAGTGGTTCGGGTGTAACACTCACATCGTCGTGGGCGGCGATTTCAACGCGCAGAAAACGCAGCTCCACCGGCGCCTGTTGACGGGAGAGGGGGCTGGGATATTTCGGAACATGAAGCTCGACGACCCAACGGTTGCGGCGCGCATTGGCGACGGCGCTTCACAGAAAACAAAGCCGGGGTACGAAGCGAGCGCACCCGGTGCCGCGATCGGAAACGGCGGTCCTAACGATCCTAACGTGGATAGCTCGGATGACGAATCTAACTCGAACGGCGATACGAACGACTGGTCTCCCCCATCCGGACACAAAAGCTGGGACAATCGCTGGGATTTAGTCGACGTGTTCGACGCCCTCAAGGAAGACAACCCGTGTTCCAGTGTTGGCGACGCGTTGGACCACGGGGTTTTATCCGGCGGCCACAGAGGGACGACGTGGCACAACTGGCGAGGCCCGGATTGGGCGTGCATGATCAGCTCGATCATGGCCAAGAGCGGGAAGCACCACTCGCAGCTGACGTTCGCGCACGGCGGCGAACGCGAGAAAAACACCGGCAAAACGCGCGGGCCTCCTAAAAGTTCCGACGGCGCGGTACAGCACGGCGGCGGTTTCTCCGGTTCTATCGGCGGGTTAGGCACAGAAGCGGAACCCGACACGCGCGCGGTCGGCGCCGTGGGTAACCAGCGGCACATCGACCACATATACGTTGCTAGGGGCGACGGTATCCGCGATACCTCCCGTTTGGATAAACAGCCGCGGGTAAGGGTGGTACGCGCGCGGGTAGTGACAAACTCCGCGAGCGAGGACGTGAGGGTTTCAGGGGAGGCCCGGTGCGCGTGTGGGTTCGCGGCGAGTGCGAGGCGCGACGGATGTCCAGTGTTTGGCGCCGACGCGGTGGAAGAGTTCACTCAGCAATCGCTGGCAGCGGCGAGTGGAAAGTCTAAGACCGGCAAGACCGGCAAACGCAGGCGTTCCCTACTCAAGTGCGTCTGTTCTCGCACGGGAGGGGTCTGGGCGAGCGACCACTTCCCGGTTGTGAGCGACTTGCGGGTTTCGTGGCGAGACGCGGATGGAGAACCGCGGACGCGACGCACGCAGAGGGACCGGGCGCACTCGCCTGACAGGGCTGAGTAAGGCGGTGTGTTGTTCCCAGGCGCGAGCTAAATATGGCAACGTTTGTTCTAGGCGCAACCTAAAAAGGGGGGTGTATTGTGTAAGACGAATATAAGAATCTATTATACCTAACTATCTCACTGTCGCTACTCGCTAATGCGCGTTTCCTTTCCCCAGTTTCGGCATGGACAGCCGTTCTTTAATCATTCCCTCCTGCTGTTCGTGGAGGTAGGTGTTGATTTCCTCCGGGGTCATCCCAGAGTACGGGTCTCCGTCGGGGGCTTGCTTTTTCAAAAACGCTTCTATTTCATCCGGCTCCATGCCTTCGAACGGGTCCGTTTCGCCGATGAACGAGTTCCCTTCCAACGCGCGTTGCATCGCGGATCGGTTCGCGCTTAGTTCGGCGGCGAGCTCGTCTTTTGTTTGTTTCGTCGCGAAATGTATACGAATTCGGTTCGCCACGAGAAACCCGACGGCCAGGGCGAAAAGTACCCAGTAAAGCTTGGTCATGTCGCTCATGGGTTTCGTGTCCCGGTCACCCGAAAGCACGGCTCTTTCCCACGGGAACATCATCCCCGCCAGCGGGTTCACGTTCGGGTCCTGCATCGGGTTGAGGGTTCGTTTCAACGGGAAACCTTTCGTGGGTTCCTTGGAGGGTGGTTTTGGTGGCGATGTGTTCGATGGCGATGTCGATATCGCGCCGTGCGTGTCCCCCGTGTCTGCGGTCGAGCTCACAGGTTTCGTGCCGGTGTCCTTTGTCGTGTTAGTGGTCGGCGGAATACTGGACCCGTCGATACCCGCGCTTGTCCGTTGTTCTGAGGCGTGTATCAACGCGCTCGCACTGAACCCGCGGGTCTGGGATTTGGATTGTGACAACCACGATCCCGGCGCCGACCACCGCGACGACGATTTATTAACTGGCGATGTGTGCCAGTTATTCTTGGGTACACCGCGATTGGAAACCGCCGCGAGTTCGGCGACGCACGCGCGACGCACGGACAGCGAGGCCACGAGACGCCGGGAAACCTGCCGGAAGAGGGGCGCCATGGTCGCGAGTGACTGTGAAAATCGACAAGAGGTTGTTTTCATCAACAAAAAACGCGAGCGCGTGTTAACGCAGAAAGTGTCAACTTCACTGCGAGACCTTCGTCAGTGCTTATTTCACAGGTATGTAGTAGAAGTATTTTTTATTTATATCACCTCTGGCACCATTTTCCCTCGACACACCTTACGTTGTATTTTAAGCGTTAGTCTAGCTAGTTGTCGCATTCCCTTCAGCGTTTGTTCAACAGTTGTATTTTAACCGGTAGTCAAGTTCCCGCGTTTCCAAAGCCTAGTCAAGTTCCCGCGTTTCCAAAGCCTCGCGTCTGCGATTGTCCAGCAGCATCCGCGTAAGGTGCTCGCTTCCCGGGAAAACGTGTTTTGAAGCTTCCAAAACCGACGCGTTCACTGCAAGAACACCGGCGTGGTCGTCTATTTCCTTTCGCAGCAAATGCAGCCCTTGGGCTCTTCGCGCCATGTTTTCGCGCCTTGCTCGCGCCGCGTATTCGTACGAATCGTCGCCAACGAAGTTGGGATCGTACGCCGGACTTTTCTGGAGCGAATCGTGTACGCCGCGCATGGCGTGAATCAAGCCGCCGTACGTCGCCAACGCCTGGTACGCGCTTTCGGTGGTGGTGACGCGGCGCGCTTCGGTCTGGTACGAACCGTCCTCGGAGTCGCCGGCGGTCGGGAACACGTTTCGCGTGTAAATCAAAAGCAGGTTGCGCAACACCCTCGCGACAACGTCGCGTGGGTTTCGAATCTCCGCTTGAAGCGTTTCGTGTCGGTCGAGATGGACCGTGTCACCTATGGGCTTGGCGCCGTTGTGCGGGTCAATCACGTCATACATGCGGCCGCCCCCTTCGAGATCGTCCGTAACGAGCGCGCACAGAAAGTGTCCCCGCGTGTTCACGAACAAAGGCCGCAACCCGCCTCTTCTTGCAATTCCGCAGTACAAAATCGTTAACGTGATTGGAATGCCTCTTTGTGTGTTCAACACACACGCGAGCGAGCTGTTTGCGGGCTCGTAAAACTTTTCCGAAGCGACGCCTTCGAATCCCATGCCGCCGGTTTTCGGCGCGGGTACCCGTGGATCCAGGAGAAACAACCCTTTGCGGTTGTTGCCGTCATCCGAATCCGACTCCCATTCCGATTCTGATGACTCCGACTCCGTTTCCGTCAACACGTTTCCCGCGAAAAACTCCGCGAGAACCGCCTGGGCTCGTTTCGTGTCAACCGTGGGGTCGACCCCTGCAACCCGTAACCTCCGCGTGAACTCATCCCCGAGTTTGTCAAGCGCTTTCTCCACGAGTCGCGGGTCCAGGTTCAGCGCGTGCCGAGGGTCGCGCCCGCCTTTGTACAACACGCCGTTTCCTCGAAAATCCCGCTCCACGTCACCTTCCCATACCAAGCAACCGACGTGCGCGGTGGCTCTTTCCACCGAGTGACATATGTACTCGAGTGTGCGATACGGACCGAAACCGGGGGGGTCGGTGCATAGTCTGCAAATCTCACGACGAGTGCGAACCGCCGCGAACGCCACCGCACATCTGAATCGTTCTCGTCGAAGCGCCCGGCGATTTATCGCGCCGTCGTCAACAACTCCTTCGGAAGTCAACAAGTCTTTTTCCTTTCGCTCCACCCAGTGAGATCTCGTCGTGCCTGCTTTTCCTGTGCCTGTTCTTCCCATGCCTGTTCTTCCATCCGTAAATTCCTCGCACCCAATCCTCGTCACGCGCGCCGTGTGCATCGCCCACGCCACGCGTGGCGTCGCCATGTCTTCTTCCACCGTATTCAGCCAATCCACGTTTTGACTCACGTGTTCAGCAGAAACTCGTATTCGTTCCAGCGTGGCTTTCGTGTCCTTCGCGCGGCACGACGCGTATTCGCGCCACCCTACCTGACCCACCAGCTCAGCAGCATCCGTTGCCAGTGTTGAGCCCACAACAGGGTTGTGGTTGAACCTGCTCGGTGGTTCCACGGGGAGGAGGTCGTACTCGTTTTCGCACGCCACACGCCAGCTCGTTTCTTCACCGCCGTGTACAGCATGACGCCACGCCGTGCACGTCGCCACGCACCGAGCCAGCTCCTCTGGGTTGAGGTGGGTGAAAACGTCACCCAAAAGGACGTCTTCCGGGAGGTCCAGTACGGACGCCATCGCGCGTCCCCCGCGACCGAAACTGCGGCGAGGAGGCGATTGGCGACATGGCAATATCGTTGCTCATCAGCAAAAGCTTTTGTGAGGAAGGAATGACGAGTTTCTGCTTCGGTCACAGATTCGGGCGCGCGTGGGTGGTGCCCTCGCGCGCGAGATCATGGACGATGACGCGACAAGAGACGTGGACGAGGTCGAGCGTGAGTACCAGAAGGTACGTGGTGTGTTTAGGGTTTAGGGTTCAGGGTACAAGGACATCACCCCAGGCGAGGTCGTCGTTTCCTTTCCGCGTCGCACCCAAATTCGGCATCCTTCCCCCATCCCCAGCAATCCCCCACCCATTCCCAACACCGTCCCCAACCGTCCCCACCGTCCCCAACCGTCCCCGAGGACCATGTAAAAGGCACCATACCTGTATCTGACCCTCGATCCACACCCCACCCCACTCCCAACCAGACCCTGACCGAGATTTCCACCGACGCCTCCCTCGCCAAGTTCCGGGGCGAGTACGAGAAGCTGCATTTGGAGCTCACTAAAAGTTTACAATCGGAGAAATCGCTGACAAAAAAGTGCCGGGCGCTCAATGCGGAGGTTGTGGATACCGCGAGTAAGGTCCAAACTGCTTTGCGGCTTGGCGAGGATGACCAAGCCACGATTGATGGTTTACGAGGGGAAATAACACAGGCTTGGAAGCTGGTGGACGCGACGAAGGAGAAGGAGAAGAGGACGAGCGCGAACATCGAATCGATGCGTCTCGAAATCGAGACCCTGACCGAGAAAGCGCACGGCGGCGACGCCGCGGTCAGTTCCTTGGTCACTACGAAGGATGGGGAGATCAATTTGCTGATGTCCACCAACACGGCGTTGACAACGGAACGCGACGCGCAGGTCACGTCCATCGTCGCTCTACGCGACGAGGTCGCCGAGTTTGGTGCGAAGTTGAGAAACGCTGAGGCCGAGAAACTCGGCGTGGAGACGCGGCTCGCCGCGGTTATCGACGAAAAACAGCACTTGGAATCCGAAGCGGAACGAGAACACAGGAAGAAAGCACGGCTTGAGACAGAAATCGTCGAGCTGAAACTGAGCCTTGAAACCGCGGCGCACGACGTGAAGCAAAAGACGCAATCCTTGAAAGACGGCGAGGAACACGTTTTGAAGCTCACGCGCGCGTTGGACGAACAGCGCGAACAGTCGCGGCGCGCGCGGAAATCTCACGACGTTCTGGACGACAAAGCGGCGAAGGTTGAGACCGAGCTGAAAGAAATGCTCCGGAAAAACGACACGCTTGAGCAGGAGATTGAACAGGCCCGGGCGGAGGTTCGGGAACGGACGCAGGAGACGGAACGCGCGCAGCAAGAAACGAACCGGGTGAACAAAGTCAGGGAAGGCGCGCTTGCCTCTTTGAAGCGCGCGGAGCAATCCAGAACGGACGCGGAGAAGGGTTTGCTTGACACCAAGCGTCAGATTTCCGATTTGGAAAGGGACGCGGAAGCCGCGCGGAAGCAGGGCGAGAGCGACCGGAAAGCGCGCGAATCCCTGAAACGCGAGATGGACGTGCTCGCCAAGCAAAAAGCACTCGCAGAAAACGCGACGCAAACGCAAGTCGGGCTTGTTCGCGTGAACGAAAACAGTAAGAAGAACCTGGAGGTTGAAATCGCGGGGTACAAAGCCGAGGCGGCGAAGCAAGCCAAGGCGCTTTACGGTTTGGAGGTACGTATTTGTATTTCCCACCCACCACGTTCCGCCTCCCTGCTCGGCCCGATTACCCTGATTGTTTACGTAATACACATCACGACCGACTGACAATTTCTTTTGTTTCGTACAAGATGCAGCGCGAGAAGTTCGCGAGCGACGCGTCGGGGGCGCACGGTAAGCTTTTGAGTTCGCTCGAGGAAATGAAGCTCCTCGAGCTCGGTAACGTGGACTTGCTTGCGCAAATCGCCGACGGTGAGGTCAAGTTGAAGACGCAGCAGAATCTTTATGAAGGCGTCCGGGCGGACCGGAACGTGTATTCCAAAAACTTGGTCGCGGCACAGGATGAGATTTCCGAGATGCGCAGGAAGTTCAAAATCATGAACCAGCAGGTTGAGCAGCTCAAGGAAGAGATCGGGGCGAAGGATATCGCGCTTGTGAAGGAGCACTTCGACCACATGAAAGTGGAGAAGGAAAAAGAGGGGTTGCGTTTCGACTTGGCGAAAGCGGCGCAAGCCACTCGGGATTGCGAAAAAGGTACGTATTTCCCCCCACTCACCAAATCCCGCCTCCCTGTTTGACCATACAAAACTGACACTTTTCTGGCAAACCTCAAAAGTCGTCGCCGCCGCGAAAAGTGAGGTCGGGAACCTGGAACGCGTGGTGTCATCCCTGAGCCACGAAAAGGAACTTTTGCGGAAAGAACACGACGTCGTCACCGCGGACCGGGACGTTTTAGGAACGCAGCTCGTAAAAAGAAACGACGAGCTCGCGTTGCTTTACGAGAAAATAAAAATCCAGCAAACCGTGCTGAACAACGGCCAGCGGCAGGTACGGCCGTACGGGTTTTCCCAAATCCAGGCCCAACGTTTGATGCCACGTATGGCGTGCGTTTACGCAAGTCTTACCACTACAATGGAGTAGGGTAATGGAGTGCGGTTACGCAAGTCTTACCACTACAATACGTGCACCACCGAGTCCAAGACTGTTTGCCCACTGTATGAAAATCGCCCAGCACAAGACTCAATACTGACCCTTTTCTTTCCACTCGCAGTACCGCGAGCGCCTTGACGAGCTTCGTGTTTTGAAAATAAAACTCGGCGACGGGCGGCGGGAGTTGGACGTGCTGCAGGATTCTTTCGGGAACGTGAACGTTTTGAAACGCGAGGTGCACCACTTGGGGCGTGAGATTTTGAAAGAGCGCACCAAAGTAAAGGCGCTTTCCGAGGAACTTGAGAACCCGCTGAACGTGCACCGGTGGCGGGCGCTGGAGGGGAGCGATCCAGGTTCGTTCGAGTTGATCACCAAAATAGGCCACCTCCAGAAACGGTTAATCGCGAAAACCGAACAAGCCGCGGAGAAAGATTTGCTGCTTACCCAGAAACAAGCGCTGTACGACGAGTTGAAACACGTGTTGATGCGACAACCCGGGCCCGAGGTGCAAACACAACTGGGCGTGTACCAAAACACGGTCAGAGAGAAGAACAAACAACTCAAAAGCCTGGCGGCGGAGCTGAACCTTTACCGCGGGCGAAGCGACGAATCGCAGTTGCGCATCGAACGCCTAACGAGCGAACTGAACATGCTGAAAAAGAACTACTACGAACAGCGACGACACATGCGAAGCAGTTCGTTCGACGACGAACCGCCCGCGGTTGAGGCCGGCGCGCATCAAGCGGGGGCGCAGAAACGGTTCGCGGGGGGCGGGTTTGGATTCGCGTGAGTGCGATGAACACGGGTGTGGATACGGCCGGTTTTGATCAACGGTAACTCCTCCTCGTTCAACCTTACATGTAAAGGTCGCGTTCGCCATCATAGCACTCATAAAGCGGTACGATGAGTTGAAACACATTTTAATTGTTACACGCGGGGGTGTTAGGACCCCCTTCACCGTTCGCTATTTCTTTTCACATTCACACACCCAGGGAGGCGCGCCTGTTAGTTCCCCAGCGCCGCGTTCATGGCGCCGCACACTTCAATTCCAATCTGCGCGCTGGCTTTTTCGTAATCGTCCTTCGCGTTCACCAGCTTGGCGGTGTAATCCGCCAAGCCTTTCTTCACCGCCTCGGGGTCGAGCTGAGGTTGGGAAGAAAAAGGGTCAGGCGCGAGTCTTGAGAACGGGTGTACTGTATATCGCGTTGTATTGGACGATGTATGGACAACAGTCAGGGTAATCGGTCTGAACAGTCACCAGCTGAGAGATAAAACAGTGCACTTCCTTTTAATGACGGCCGTATGCTCAAATCGTCAAACAGGGGCATCAAACAGTCGTCCGGGATTTGGGAAACGCGCGACGCGCACCTGCTCTACCGGTACCGCCTCGACGGCGCAGATGTCCGTCGTGGAATCTGCGTGCACGAACGCGAACCCGCTGCTGACGAAGAACTGTTGATTTCATGAAAGGAGGGACGACAGGGGGTTAATCGTGGGTCGATGCGTTGTTGGTTCCGTTACACTGTTTGCGTATAGGAAACAGATGTTGGTCATGACAAGCGTCTCCCGGCCTTTGACTCGAAAAAACATCCGCAATCCAAATCCGGCTGCAGCGCACACGGGAACGAGCGATTGCATTTGTCGTTTGCCGTAGGGTTTCCTTGCCGCGCGATCGGCCGTGTCCCGGCCGCGACGACTGCGAACAATGGCTGTGGCCTGTTCCGTAGCCGGCTCAACGACCTTGTTCCGTACCTTTTGCACCTCTTTGTCGCTGTGCGTCACGGACACCACTCCGGGTCGCATCTGCACCACGGTCGGGACGTGCCCGGGCAAAACGCCCATGTCTCCCGTAAACGCGGGGACCTGCACCTGCTCCACCTCCACGCCGCTGAACTCCACGTTGTGCGGCACGAAGAAGTTCAAGGTGAGCTTCGCGGGGGGCTGCGCCGGCACCGGGGGAAGCGGCTTCAGGAAATCAGAAGGCGTGCTCGGGTTGTCCATCGTGCTGGGCTTGACGGACTCGAAGGCGGTCATAAAACTCGCGATGCTCTCCTTCTGCAAATCCGAAGCACGCATCGCGGATGTGCCGAACGCGCGAGTCACCGAAACGGACCCGAACGCGGCGAACCGAGCCACAGTGTGACGAAGAGCCATCGTGACGAACACACTGGGAACCACGCGAACCGGCGCACGGGGTCGCGCGTGCAAGCAGTGCCGATGGCCGGGCGAGGCAGGGAGATGTCACTCGTGTGGATATTCGCGTTTGCTGCGCAGTTATGCTTTCGACTTTTTTCGCAAATTCATCTGGCGTTGATGGAAACAACGACCTGCGCACGACCCGCGTCACGCCAGTGTTTGCGTGCGCATCCGCTCTGGTCACGAGCCGGGGTGAGACCGCGCGAGTATGGCAGCGAGCGCCAGCAACCTCGCGTCGGAGGTTGCGCAGGTGCGTCGACACGACGTGTCACACCGCGCGCACACCACCCGCGCGTTTCCAGACCGTTGTCCTCTTCATCAATCCTCGGACGGCACGCCACGCAGACGCACCACCCTGACCCCCGTATCCCCCCTCATCCCCTCGTTCAAAACCCAACTCAGGCGTTCCTCACCGCCCTGGATACGTCGTTGTCCCGAACCTGGAGGGACGAAGAGCGGGGATGGCGGGTGGAGGACAAAACATGGCGGGGGCAGGACATGGATTTTCGAGTAGAGGAGCGGGACTGGTGGCACCTTGAGCATCTGTGGAGACAGGAAAACAGAAAGTGGAGGAAGGAAGACGTGGAACAGCGCGTGCTTGAAAACGCACGGTGGATATGGCTGAGGTACGCGGAAAAAAACAGAAGGGACGTGGAAGAAAAGAGCGAACAGCTGAAAAGCATCAGCAACCTAAGCGCCCTCATCGCGGGTTTCGCGGTCGTGGCGTTCGTGGAGCTGCAGGTACGGCCTTGGTCCTTTCCCAAATCCCGGACGACTGTTTTACCGAAGCTGGTGACTGTTGTCCATACATCGCGATATACAATACTGACATTTTTCTTACTTTCGCAGTTCCACGACCCCCTCGTGGCGCCGACGCACGTGCACGAGTTACTAATCGTGGCGTACGCCACGACCACGGCGTTGGTCGTGGCGCTGATGCTCAATTCGATGGTGCTTTGTTCGTTCATGCTTTGTTCGATTCTTCGCAACGGCAAGACGTACGTGAGCGAAGTTGAAGAGGGCGATTACCTCTTCGCGTGTCGGCGGTTCGCCGTGCAGTACAAACAGGGGGACACCCCCCCCACCCCGAAACGAAGCTTCGAAAAACACTGGGAGCTGCGGTGCGAAGATGACTGGAAACACGCGTTCCGGATGTTCACGTGTGGCGTTCCCGTGTTTTTGATCAACATCGCGTGCGTGGCGTGGTTGAAGTTCTGGTACTCGCCCTTAGCGGCGGGCGCCACCACCGCGGTCGCGGTTGTCGCGACAATGGGGTGGGCGCACACGCAGAACAACTGGGGGTGGCACATCGCGCGTGGGGGCCATGGTCGGGAAGGACACCCAAACGTGGTTGGGTCCAGCTCGTCCAACAGCGACGGCGCGACCGGGCTGCCCTTCGCTTGGCACGCGCGGCCTCCTTCCAACCGACGCGGGTTCGCCAGGGGCGGGTTCCGAAACCAGGACGAGGAGGAGGACGAGGGACGGGAAGCGGGGACGGGCGGCGCGCGCGGAACGCACACCCCAGTGGACGCAGTCGCCGTGGTCGTAGATGCGAATGAGGAAGGTGACGAGCGAGGAGTTGATGGAGACGACGAGGGAGGTGAACGAGGAGTTGGTGCGTACGCGAGTTCAGGCGAAGTGGCGACGGGGAGGGACGACGTAGAGGGCGTGGCGGGGGAATACGTGTCCCACTCGGTATCCCATGCGGAGGGTGCTTTCGTGCGGCGCGCGTCGCCGCGGGCGCGGGACATCGCGCGGCGCGCCAGCCCGACGAACAACCCACCGTTCGCCGTGTCGCGTGATGAAGACCCGTTCGTCGCGACCGCGAGCGCGCTACTCAGAAGTGACCGACAAGAGTAGTGAGACGACCGTAGCGGGAGGGTTTGGTATGCTATTCGCAAAGGCCAGAATACGAACTCGAGACCTTTCGCTCTTTTTGCTCTTTTCGTTGCAAAATAACAGATCCCGAGGAGTCACTTAAAAAACGCAGCAAAAAGAAAACATGACGTTTTTCAGATCTCGCTGGGAATCGAGCCCAGGTCTCTACGGCCACAACGTAGGATTCTAACCACTAAACTACGAGATCGTTAGAAGCGTTCGGTGGTGAAACCGAACGCGAAGGATACGATTCTTTTCTATCCCACGAATCCTGAGAAACTCAGGGTTGTTTTGTTGCCATCAATTAGAGTAACCGCCGGTTCAGGCGGAGCGAAGTCATGATTGTGCCTGTTTTCAGGATTTGAGAGTTAATGA
>TARA_B110000503_G_scaffold53231_1_pt1 | contig 11825 bp, 21 predicted proteins | sample TARA_B110000503 | Tara Oceans TARA_B110000503 (sample SAMEA4397472) | marine metagenome | biome: Polar Biome; feature: [SRF] surface water layer (ENVO:00010504); material: water (ENVO:00002006), including particulate matter (ENVO:01000060) such as... | depth 5 m
GGAATGCCTAAACGTGTTAACAACTTAACCAAGTACAACGACAAACTTAAGAAGCAACGAAACAGTATGCCAACTGGTAGTACTATGTTTGGCATGACTGGTGCCGCTGACGATGGTGAGAACAAAATGATACCCGGACACGTTAGAGCTAGTATTAATTACAATGCCATGCGATTTGCTAACGGAGACAACTACAGTTTACAAATTATGGATGGTAGTAAAGTTGTAGTGTGTAGGCTGAAGCCGAACCCAATGGGCTATACTAGTATGGCTTATCCAACAGATGAAATGCAGATTCCACAATGGTTTAAAGATATGCCGTTTGATGAGGAAGCAATGGAAGAAGCAGTACTGGATAAGAAGATACAAAACGTACTAGGCGTTATGAATTGGGATCTTAAGAGTGCTAACGATAGTGCGGCATTCCAACAATACTTCGAATTTTAAGGCGACACATATGAATCAATCATGGGGCACCACAGCAACAATTACTGCTAACCCTAGTCCAGCTGGAACAATAACATTAACTGGGCCACCAATCAATTCAACAATCTACTCTACTCCAACAGGTACAACAGTTACAGCAGGCAGTATTGCAACAAGTACTATTACATCAGGTTCTACATACACTATCACAGGAGCAAACGCCAGCTCGGTTTGGCCAGACGAGTTCTGTTCATCGATTACAATCGGTAAGCATGAGATTAATGAAAGCACAATTGGAGACTTATTGGTGCTGTTACAAGTTGTTAAAGAGTTGGATGATAGTAATCCAATCAAAGACATGTTCAACACAATTAAAATGTTAAACAAGATTAAGGGCAAGAAATAACTTGACTTGCCTAAATAAAAGTAGTATAATACTAAAACAAATTCATTTACCGGAGAAATTATGAATAATTATGTAAAAGACTTTTTTAAAGACGTACTAAGACATACACATGGTCTAGGCATCTTTGAAATGGCAAAAATTAGAGGAACAACTGAGTTAACTGAGATTGAAACAGTTGATGCAGACAAGACAGTTATTGTTAAAGGACATTCAATTAATCCTGTCCCCGACTTTGCTGATGCAACCATCGGTCTAAGTAGAATGGGTGTGTTACAAGGATTCATTAACTATCCAGGCTTTGATGCAGAAGGCGCCACAGTTGAAGTAGTTACACAAGATAGAAACGGTGATGTTGTTCCTGTTGAAATCAAGTTTAAAGACACAACTGGCACAGATGCACATTACAGATTTATGTTAGCAGATGTTATTAACCAGCAACTTAAAGATATTAAGTTTAAAGGTGCGGAGTTTGATGTAAACATTTTACCTAGTGTAAAAGCATTGAAAGATTTAACATACTTCAATGGCGTTCAAGCAGGTTACGAAGCAAACTTTACACCTAAGACAGAGAATGGTGCATTGTACTTCTTAGTTGGCGGCGATGCAAGTGACAGGACTAAGATCTTAATTGATAACAATGTTGAAGGCGAACTTACCTCCGAATGGAATTGGCCTTTAGATATCGTGTTAAAGATTCTTAGACTTGGCGATAACAGTAACTTAGTGCTGAGTATTAATAATCAAGGACTGCTACAAATTACAGTAGACAGCGGCTTAGGCATTTATACTTACTTACTTCCGGCGAGAAGATAGTATGAGAGACTTGTCGAAAATGCATAGCGATTATGCAACATTTTTACCGGCGGTAAGTGGCTTTATGACAGAGCTACTGGGCAGATGTAAGAGTGTGCCCGGCTATATTCCAGAAGGTAGAACACCAAAAGGATTCGAGCATGGCTTTGAAGGCATGAACTTCCTTGACCAGGAGAAGGGATATTACTATTATAACAAAGCACTTTATAGTGCCGGTCATGCTTACTTAGATATAGAAAAAAGTAAAGTAATGGAACACATTATCCAGAACAGGGACAGAAGTAACACAACTATTGTAGGCGACTCCGGTGGTTTCCAGATTGGTAAAGGTGTTATTAAGTTTGACTGGGAGAACTTTTTCGAGAAGCCAGGTGACGTTGGATACAAAGGTGATGCTGATAAAGTTAGAGGTAAGATCCTTAACTGGTTAGAACACACAGCAGACTGGAGTATGACATTTGATGTTCCTAGTTGGGCATGTAAGCCTGGCTTTAAAGAAAAGACTGGACTACAGAACTTTGAAGAGTGTCTGAAGTGTACTACATATAATCTAGACTGGTTTATGGATAACAGGCAAGGACACACAAAGTTTCTAAACGTATTGCAAGGAACATATTGGGACGATGCTGAGGAATGGTATCAGAAAGTTAAAGACTATCCCACAGAAGGTTGGGGCATGGGTGGTAACAATATCCGCGATATGCACATGGCACTGAAACGTATTATTACTTTGCGTGATGATAACAAACTACAAGACAGAGATTGGATTCACTTCCTAGGTACAAGTAAATTAGAGTGGGCAGTAATGCTTACAAGTGTACAGCGACAGTTAAGAGAACATGTTAACCCTAACATCACAGTTAGTTTTGATTGTGCTAGTCCTTACATTAGTAGTGCTAACGGGTTAGTATACACAAGAAACAAAGTTACTAGTAGCCAGATGAGTTACATTATGGAGAAGTGTTTTGATAACAAAGCATTTAGTCATCACTCACCTGGAAACTTGTCTAACAATCCTTTCCCTTGGGAGAGTGAGATTGGTAGCAGACTAGTTACTGGTGATGTTAATTGGTATGCTCCAGGTATGTTAAACAAGATCCACAAGGAAGGTAAAACTTCATGGGATAGTTTCACATACGGCTTACTTATGTCTCACAATGTATACATGCACATTAGAGCAGTACAAGAAGCAAACAGCCTAGCAACATTAGAATGTGAGAACTATCAACTAGATTGGAGAAACTGGCAGAAGAAGGGCAAGAAACTTAATCAAGAAAGTTTATACACGCCTAGAAACTTGCTGATGTTTGACACATTTGTAAAAGAGCTTTTTACTTGTGATGATCCACACAAGCTGTTGGACGATGCACACCCATTCTTAGATGATATTAGTAATAACAAGCATAAAGATGCTGATACTGCCTTTAACTCAAGCGCCGCAAGTTTATTCTTCGATGAAGAAGTAGAGCAACAAGTGGAAGGTGAGTTCGATCAAATAATGGAAGAAGCATTAGATAACTTGTCAGCGGAGATTTAAATGAAAGCACTATTAATTGGGTTAGGTGGTATAGGCAGTAATGTTTATCTACCAGAACTTATTAAATTAGGATACACTGTAGACACAGTTGATCCGTTAGTTAGTGGTGCAACATTTGAAGACATTAAACAAGTGACTGACAGCTATGACGTTGCAGTCATTTGTACTCCAAACTTCACACATGATTCGATTGCCAGACTAATAGCAGAGAAAGTAGAATGTATATTCATCGAGAAGCCAGGATTACCTAGCTCATCACAGTGGAATAACCTTTGCGAAGACTTCCCTAACACCAAGTTTATCATGTGTAAGAACAACTTATACAGAAGTAATTATGGTGCTATCGACGACTTTTTAAAAGGAGATGAGGAACTCATTAGTGTAGACATTACCTGGTTTAATGCTAATAGAGTGCCAAATCCAGGCGGCTGGAGTACTCAAAGACGCAAAGCATGGGGCGGCGTAGCATTGGATTTGTTCCCACACTTGTATTGTCACATGATTAAACTCTTTGGTGGTGTACCCGAAATAGAACGCAGTAGCCACAGCATGGCACAGCAATGGGTACTAAGTGATTTAGAAGGTAGCGACTATGGAACAGTGATTCACAATGGTGTATTCAATGTATGTGACTATGCTCAAGAGACTTGGTACATAGCTGACAAATATCCTGTTAATGTTAAGGCTAGTTGGAAACAGGGCTACGATGACCAAAGCGTTAAAGTGTACACTGAAAATAGTATGTACCAATGGAACTTTGGATTATGTCCTGCAGAAGCATACGGCAGTATGATAGCTGTAGGTATGAATGAACCATACGAATTACATAGACATATTGATAGTTGGATACACAAGAACCTTGAGGCATACCATGAAGGTTAATCAATACTACACTACTGGCATGATGGATATCCTTAGGCAAGAATATGATGTGCCTATGCATTCACACAATGAAATAGCGGTACAAAGTATTTACACCGGTGTATGTAGCAGTGACGTAGCCATGTATAAAGGAGAGTTTCCTTTACTGCCTACTAACATGCATGGACACGAATCACTTGGTAGAGTTTTATCGGTTGGATCGGCTGTATTTAATATAGAAGTCGGCGACTATGTTGCCACAAGAGGCGAGCCAGCCTTTGCAGAGCGTTACAATGCGCCACAAGGCACGTTTGTAAAGGTTCCTGAAGCAAGTCCTAAGTACATAATCGAGCCTGTTGCATGTGCTATTAACATTGCAATGAGTGTAGGTCCAATAGGAAAGGATAAGCAAGTATGTATTATAGGCACTGGCTTTTTGGCGAGAGTATTGTATCAATACATTAAGTTTAGTCTAAATACTAACATAGATGTAGTAGGCAGAAGCAACATGGACTTCTGGGAAGAGCAAAACAATGTAATAACTATGGTTAGACCTTTACGTGAATATGATATTGTATTCGATTTAAGTTCTAATCCTAGTCACTTCGAGAACATTAACGTTAAAGCCAACGGACATTATGTTGTTGGTGCTGAGAAGTCTAAGCCAGTAAGCACAGACTTTAGTAAGTTCCTTTGGAACAATATTAAAATACATTGCCCTAGTCCACGTGATAACAGATTCATAGAGTGTATGCGAATAGGCGTTGTTATGGTTCGTGAAGGCAGTATAGAAGTTGCTGACATGTGGACTCATTCATTCACTGACAAGCAAGTGCCAATAGCATTTGCAGAGAACATTAGTAAAAAGTCTGGCATGGGCAGGAGTTATATAGAATGGAAGTATTAATATTTGTTGCTATGGTATTCGGAATCCTCATAGGATACGGAATACATGATGTTCTAACTGAGAGAGGTGGCACAAAAGGTATTAGCGAAAACCCTTATAAGAGCAAGACTGGAAAGACACATACAGCTAAAAAAAATAGAGAGGACCACATAGTATGACAATTGAAAATAGAGAAGATTTTGGATTAGATCCAAAATTCTTTATAGGGATCGAGGTAGAACATACTCCGTTGTACGGTAAGCGAACATTGTTTGTAGTTGGTAGGCAAAATCCTAAAGAGATATTACAGAGATGCTTAGATAATAAAATCGATCATGCATACCTGGGTTGTGCTGATAGTTTTAAGCCAGGCGATGATACTGACAGTTGGAAAGATTGGGATCATATTATTAGATTCTTGCTCGACGCCGGGATCTGGGTAACACTAGATTTTGATAGTTTGTATGCTAATCACGAGTGGATTCACGATAACGGCTGGACAGACTATGATAAGTTTGTACCGATGATATCAGTTAGGTTGCCTTACATAAAGTTATTTAACTATAACACAACTGTTAAGTTAGACGACAAATCATTTAAGGGTTCAAATACAGGTGTGTGGTGTCATCAATTGCATGATTTAATGGATAGAACAAAGTACACCGACTGGACCGAATACGTGGGCGATAAAGTAATTGATTAAATGCCATAAAAAATGGTTGACTTCGGTCATTAAAGAACATATAATGTATATTAATAAGAAAAGAATATGAAAAGAATATGAAAATAAAAGTTGAATTAGAGTTAGATACAAACGACGATGTCGATATAGGTAGTGAATTACTAGATCTAGTTACGTTATTAAAGACTAGACTAGAAAACTTTAACCCGGACGCAATGTATCAGGATGAAGACGATGATTATGAAGAAGAAATCGTAGCGGAGAACCCGAAGCCTGGTAAACGTTCTTATAGAGGAAGGAGACGCAATTGATACTTGATATCTTAGCAGTTATGTTTGGTAGTTTAGTAGCTTGTGTTGGCATGTACTTTTTGTATGAATCTAGTGTAATGCTATCCGAACGTAATTATTTAAGAAAGATTACAGGTCAATACTATGACTTTGACATAGATGCCAAACTAAAAGAAATGGGAATAACAAGAGCAGAAGCTCTTAAAGATAAAGATTTATGGCTATGAGTAAACAAGATAAAAACTTTTTACACTATCAGTTACGCCCGCCATTATTAGTGGCACTGGTTATGTTGTTTATATTATGTGCTCAAGAAGCCAATGGCGAAACAGCCACACAGAATTACGAAAGTAATATTTTGAAGGAATTACCTTTAGAATTAATAACCGAAGGTAATACTTCACAATAGAGAGAAAGAAAATGGCAAATGGTACAGTAAAATGGTTTAATACATCTAAAGGTTTTGGATTTATTACACCGGATGACGGTGGCAAAGATGTGTTCGCACATTTTTCAGCTATAAAAACAGACGGCTATGCATCACTTGATGAGAATCAAAAAGTGACGTATGATGTTGAAGAAGGGCCGAAAGGACCACAAGCAACTAATATTGTATAAGGAAGGTTGATGAGAAGTATTTGGGTAACATTTACTAAAGAAGGAATTCATAAGTATCCTGGAGCAGACACTGATCCTAAACTTGCCACTGGCAGTTGGGATGATGTTAGCTTTTTGGGTTACCCACACAGACATACTTTTTACTTTAAAGTTTGGATAGAAGTATTCCATAACGATAGAGACATCGAATTTATACAATTTAAACGTTGGTTAGAAAGGTTGTACGGTGGAGACATTGTACAACTGGACTATAAGTCATGCGAGATGATAGCAGACAACTTAGCGGCTCAGATACAAATAAAGTATCCGAATCGTGATATTAAGATTTCCGTAGCCGAAGACAATGAAAACGGTTGCGAAATAGATTACCCTTGGAGTGATGTTACAGTAATGGACAGAGTCACTAAAGAAGGTAGTTGGTATGAGGGTGGCAACCCTGATAAAGATGATGGTCATGACACTTATGTCAAAGGCCTCGATGATTAACAAACAATTCTTAAGGAGAATATAATGGAAGCACATTTAAAAATGAAATCAGCATTCGAGACATATCTAGAAGAAAGCGATAAGTTCGAAGGTGGCAATAAAGCCGCTGGAACTAGAGCTAGAAAGGCATTAATGGATATTAAGAACCTTGCTGGTGATAGAAGAAAGGAAATCCAAGAAAGCAAAAACGCTGGATAATTTATGATTTATATTGTTGAGCTAGAACCTGTCGAAACACGTTACACTGCTCAGTGGAAAACGTGGTTGCCCAGACAAATGGAACAGGCAGGACTAGAAGTTAAAGTTATACAAGGACCGAGTGATGCACCTCAGGATACAACTCCAGGTGCATTCTTAAACTTTAGCGGAACTAACTATTGGAAGAGTGAACAGTTGAAGACTATTAGTCAAATGTTTGCTGACGGCACAGTACAAGATGGAGATTACTTCCTGTATACTGATGCTTGGAATCCAACTGTGTTACAACTAAAATATATGTCTGAGTTATTAGGTGTTAAGGTTAAAATTGGTGGCATGTGGCATGCAGGTTCATATGATCCTGCAGACTTTTTAGGTAGACTAATTGGTGATGCACGATGGGTAAGACTTGCTGAGGAGAGTATGTTTGAAGTATTCGATCATAACTTCTTTGCCACAGAATTCCATATAGACTTGTTCATGAAGTCATTCCCGAATGTGAATACGGATAGTATTCACAGGGTGGGGTGGCCCATGGAGTATATGGTAGACCTACTTGCAGAGTATAATGTACCCACAAGTAAGAACGATATAGTATTATTCCCACACAGGGTAGCACCTGAAAAGCAAGTGGAAATATTTAGAGACCTAGGTGAAGCATTTGCTGACGTAGACTTTATAGTTGCTCAGGAGATGAATCTAAGCAAAGACGACTACCACAGTTTACTCATGCGTAGTAAGATAGTGTTCAGTGCTAACACACAAGAAACATTAGGCATCAGTTGTTTTGAAGGAGCATTGGTTGGTGCGACGCCATTGGTTCCAGATAGATTAAGTTATACTGAGATGTATGACGACAAGTTTAAATACCCAAGCGAATGGACAGAGAATTGGGAGAGCTACTTGACGCACAAGGACAAGTTGATTGACAAGATCAAGGAACTGTTAGCATTTAATTGGTTAATGGTAGACAATAACGAACTGTTAGCGAATACGCTAAAGGAAAACTTCTTCAGTGGCAAGGCATTGTATGAAGTAATTGGAGAAGAACATGAATAATGATGAGAAAGCAATTGTAGTAACAGGAGGCAGTGGGTTCATAGGCAGTAATGTTTGCGAACTATTAGTTGCTAGTGGATACAACGTATTTAATATTGATAGACGTAAACGTGATATACCTGGTGTAACACAATATCCCTTCGAGATTAATACAAAGCAAGTTAAAGGCGTAATAGATATTATTAAGCCAGAATGTGTTATTCATATTGCGGCTAACAACAGTGTACCTAACAGTGTAATCAATCCTAAAGATACCTATCACGACAACGTAGAGCAGACTATTAGTTTACTAAACGTTTGTGTTGAAGCTGGTGTGAAGAACTTTATGTTCGCATCAAGCAGTAGTGTATACGGACATAGCATACATGACGACGGTGCCTTTAAAGAAACAGATCCGATGTTTCCAATCAATCCGTACGGCAGAACAAAGAAGATATGTGAGATGATAATCAAAGACTACTGTGACGTTTATGATATGAACTACAGTATTCTTAGATTGTTTAACGTAGCAGGAAGTAATGGTGGCAAGAACGGATATCAGAAGAGTCCGTATGTACATGTACTACCTATTATAGTAGAGAAGGCATTAACAAACGAAACGTTTGATATATGTGGTGACGACTATGACACGCCCGATGGAACATGTTTGCGAGACTACACACACATCAACGATATTGCTAGAGGTTTCTTATTAGCATTACATCAGATGTTTGACAATGGTTTTAACAACACATACAACTTAGGTAACAGCACACCAGTAAGTGTGTTAGAACTTATTAAAGCAGTAGAGACTGAACTGGGCGAAGACATTAACACACAACTAGTTGCCCCACGTAAAGGTGACATGGTTAAAACTTATGCTGATGTTACACTTGCTAGAGATGTGTTAGGGTGGGAGCCTACAAAGACTATCAACGACATTATAGCAGACGAGATAGCATGGCAAAAGCCAAAGCTAAAACGTAAACATAACTTATAAGGAAACAACATGCAACCGTTACACGATAAAATTTTAGTTAAACGTAAAGAAAGTATGACTAAGTCGTCAGGTGGAATTATCCTGACAAAAGTTGCTAAAGACAAGCCGGCGGAAGGTGAGGTTATAGCGATAGGTCCAGGTAAAGTTAATAAAAAGGATATACTGATACCACTCGAAGTTCAAGTAGGTGATATGATTATCTTTGGACCACACAACGGAGACAAGATTGAGATTGATGGTGAAGAGTTTATTATACTATCCGAATCTGATGTATTCGGCGTTATCGAATAGATGAAATACTATCATACTTGGGAAGAGTTTAACAGCAACGTAGCAACTATATGCCAGCAAATGGCAGTTGATGGTTATAAGCCTGATGTTATTGTTGGGCCAGGCAGAGGCGGTTATATTATGGGAGTGATGCTCAGTCATTACTTTGGTGTGCCGTTTGAAGGATTCAATTTATCCTTAAGGGATCATATTATCGCAGATTTTCCTGCTCTAACACATATTTTGTCTAAATACAATGGTAAGAACATTTTAATATGTGATGACCTTAACGACTCTGGGCAAACTCTTACATATATAGATGGTGTAGTTACTGAAAATGACTTGACAATAGCACCAAAGTACTGTACAATATATGATAAGTTATCCAGTAAATTTGGTAAGAAAGTTGATTATACTGCAAAGGAAGTTGGATACGATACAGACAAGGATTGGATAGTGTTCCCATACGAGGAGTGGTGGAAATGAATAAAACAGGAAAAATACGCAGGGAAAATAACAATAACGGTAGTAGGGGGCCGGACTCACTATATTTTGTAGACTTGTACAAAGACGGAAAATTATTTGGTACTATTGATTCTTCCGAAAAATCTTATATATACAGTGAAGACATTGTAGAAAATTGGGAGTCAGGCATCCTCAAAGAAGATAACGAACATATTGTTTTATCGGAAGCGGCATGAGTACCGTAACAAGTTTACGCAACCACTTAAAGACATTGCAGGATCATCACAGGGTAATGGATAAACAAATATCCGATGACTACGACTTACATGTAGATGATGCAACTGTTGTTTCTGAGAAGTTACAAAAACTAGAACTTAAAAGAGAAATAACGGCATTAGAAGAACATATTAAACAACTTGAGGAAGAAGAAGCTAATGATTAGTGACATTATTAAACAACGTATCTCTGAAGCAGGTGGTAAGTTTTGGGCAGGCGATAACATTAGTGCATACTTGCAAGACGGTGACAAGGAGCAAATGATAGAAGAGCTCACACCTAAGTTTGAAGAAGTACTAAAAGGTTTAGTCATCGATATTGAGAACGATCCTAACAGCATGGACACGGGCAGACGCCTTGCTAAAATGTATATTAACGAGCTAATGGAAGGACGTTATAATCCTATGCCTAATGCTACAGCATTTCCTAATGTAACAGCAGACCGATACGAAGGCATGTTGGTAGTAAGGAGCGAACTTAAAAGTATGTGTTCACATCATCACCAGCCAGTAACAGGCGTATCATACATCGGTATTATTGCCGCTGACACATTAATTGGTTTAAGCAAGTACACAAGAATTGCACAGTGGTGTGCAAGGCGCGGAACATTGCAAGAAGAACTTTGTAATGACATTGCTCGTGAGATTATGGATGCTACCGGAAGTAAAGATGTAGGTGTTTATATACAAGCCACGCACGGATGTTGCGAGAATAGAGGCATTATGGCACACAGTAGTCTTACACAAACTACAGTACTTAAAGGTTCTTTCAAGGAAGAAGCAAAGGTACAACAAGAATTTATGGATAACATTAAACTACAGCAATCGTTTGCTAACGGAAGAGGTTAAGTATGATTGAACGTAGGAAGAAAGGCTATATAGTTTCTAAAGGATTGGTCCCAGTCGCATCTATATGCGAAAGTGTTGGCACTGGTAAGAGTTTAGCTGAAGTGATGAGGATGTATCCAACTCTTGGTATGGAAGATGTATTTGAAGCATTAGAGTTTTATGCTCTTAACACTGCAATACCAACTAATCACGCTATAGAGCAGTTACTTACATTAGTAAATGTCGGCGGTGAAGAGATTGTGTTAGAAGTAAGCAATATTAACCAAGTGGTGTTTATTAAACTCGTAGAGCTAGGTAGGCGTTATTATAAACGTACTAGCAACTTTGCCACATGCATGAATAACGGACTTAGGATATCTTGCTTAGAGATTCTTATCCACAAAGAAACAGATAAAGAGTTAGACAACGACTTGTTCGAATTAGTTGAGCTATCATTATTAGATAGTGTGCCTGCAATCTTTGAGCAGAACCAACGAACAAAAGAAGATTTAGATTACGACGAATATATTGCAACGAAGGAAAAACATGACTCTAAGATATAGTGAAACGTTTTACTCAGCACAAGGTGAAGGTGCTTATGTAGGCATTCCAAGTCTGTGGATGCGATTCTTCTTGTGTAATCTACAGTGCAATGGCTTTGGACAGAAAGATCCAACTGACCCTAGCACTTATGAGTTACCGTACGAAACGATTGATTTAACAAACATCGACAGTGTGTTTGATTT
>TARA_B110000503_G_scaffold142043_1_pt1 | contig 11821 bp, 9 predicted proteins | sample TARA_B110000503 | Tara Oceans TARA_B110000503 (sample SAMEA4397472) | marine metagenome | biome: Polar Biome; feature: [SRF] surface water layer (ENVO:00010504); material: water (ENVO:00002006), including particulate matter (ENVO:01000060) such as... | depth 5 m
AAAAAAATACCATTTGAGGAGCATGTGGCCGAGGTGAAATTGATGTCGGATCATACTTGGGAAATCTTAAACTCTGCTGCGGTTTAGCTTTAGTCATAACTAAGTTTACGGCTTTGATCTCTTACTTAATTTTAATAGATTGGTGGTGCGAAGTCATCTGATCGATTTAGATAAATGAATTGAATCGGTGCATGGCACGTTTTGGTATCGATTGACAATTCGTTTTTTTTGAATAATCTATTCAGCGTTGTTTACATCGGAGGTCCAAAAACATTCCCAACAGGGGCCTTTATCTATTTTTTTTTGATTGGCTAATATTTTTGTTAATCATAAATGAGGGGAAACACGTGACCGTTAGGTATTGTAGCTATCTAAATAGCGATAATTTTAAGGAATTTTCACAAATTGATGAGAGAATATAATTTTATGAAAGAAATCAATAGTAATTTTATAATAGTTTTAATTTATGTCAGTTCATGGTACGAATAGGGATACTCAAAAGTTCAAAAATAAGACCATTGGGCATTACGCCTGACACTTTAAAAAAGTGGTCTGCTGATGTTGCCATTTTCCTGATTGAAAAGGATGCAGGTGAGCTTGCTAATTTTTCTGATGATCAGTTTATTGCCCTTGGTGCGAAGATCAGTTCGCGAGAGGAGCTGTTAAAAAATATCGATATCTTAGTTCTTTCAGATGAATTGTCCGATCAAGATCTTAGTTTATTGCCGCTCAATACCCTGATAGTAGGATTACTGAATCCATATAATAACAAGCCGTTTATAGAGAAGTTATTGGCTCAGCGTAGATCAGTATTTGCGTTGGAAAAGCTTCCTAGGACTTCATTGGCACAATCTATGGACGTACTTTCTGCGATGGCTTCATTGGCAGGGTACAAAGCCGTTATTTTGGCGGCTAATCATTTTGGTGGTTATTTTCCTATGCTCACTACCACGGCGGGAACGGTACCTCCAGCCAAGGTACTAATTTTGGGGGCAGGGGTTGCTGGGTTACAAGCCATCGCCACGGCAAAGCGTTTAGGGGCAGTAGTAGAGGCTTTTGATGTTCGAAAGGCGGTCAAGGAAGAAGTGGAAAGTCTAGGTGCCAAATTCATCATGGTAGAAGGACTTCAGAGTGATGTCCAATCAGGAGGATATGCAGTAGTCCAAAAAGAAGATGAAATTGCGCTGCAGCGAGCACTCATTCACGAAAAGGCTATGAAGGCCGATATCGTCATCACTACCGCGAGCATTCCAGGTAAATCTGCGCCTAAATTAATTGAAAAAAGGACTGTTGAGGCTATGAAATCGGGTTCTGTAATCATAGATTTAGCTGCTGCAAGCGGAGGTAATTGCGAATTGACCCAAAATGGTGTTACTATAGATTTTGCAGGAATTACCATCATCGGTGATTCTGAATTGGCGTATAGTCTTTCTAGAGAAGCCAGTAAATTATTTAGTGTAACAATCACTAATTTCATAAAGCACTTAACCAAAAATGGCTTAGATCAAATCAATTTTGAGGATGAAATAGTCCAAGGAACCTTACTGAAAAATGAATAAAATGATCATTAAATACGATGACTTATGAATTTAATTATTGAAATGTTAACCAATAACTTGACCATTTTATTTGCATTGGTCATGGCTATTTTCTTGGGTTTTGAACTCATATCTAAAGTACCTACAGTGTTGCATACCCCCTTGATGTCAGGGGCAAATGCCATAAGCGGTGTAGTCATTATAGGCGCCATTATATTAGTACGACAAAGTGAATCATATAACTATGTGATGCTTTTTTTGGGAAGTTTAGCCATTGTTCTAGGTACAATTAACGTGGTTGGGGGTCATGCTGTGACCAATCGGATGCTTCAAATGTTTCGTAAAAAATAACTTCATTTAACTATGAGTAGCTTGTCACCCGCATTGATCAATTTGTTTTATTTGATTTCAGTTTCGCTTTTTATCGTGGGATTGCAGCGATTAAGTAGTCCGAAAACCGCGAGTTCAGGTAATCTGATAGCTGCCATGGGAATGGGAATAGGTATTTTGATTGCTTTATTGATGCCCATTTCTTCTGGGGATAATAATTATGGGGTCATTGCCATTGCTCTCTTCTTCGGAGCTGCCATTGGATATGTGATAGCGGGTAGGGTATTAATGACTCAAATGCCTGAGATGGTATCTCTTTTTAATGGATTAGGGGGCGCTTGTGCATTATTTATTTCCATCGCTGAACTTTTAAATTTCCATGAGCACAATTCCATTGATCCTGCTACTTATTTGACTACCTTATTGGCTTTATTAATTGGGTCAGTGGCTTTTACGGGAAGTTTGGTTGCCTATGGAAAATTGGCCGGCTCGGTGAAAGATAGTTGGAAATTACCGAAAGCAAATATTTTCAATATGGCGCTGCTCTTAGCGTTAATCAGCGCTGTGATCTATCAAACCCAGTATCCTACGTCTATTGAGTTAGTGTATATCATAATGCTCTTTGCACTGACATATGGTGTCACCTTTGTGCTTAATGTAGGTGGTGCGGATATGCCAGTAATTATTAGCATATTAAATGCATTGACAGGCGTTTCGGCAGCCTTGGCAGGGGTGATGTATGACAATAAAATCATGCTTTTAGCAGGTATTTTGGTAGGATCATCGGGAGCCATCTTGACCTTACTTATGTGTCGAGCGATGAATAGGTCTTTGATTAGTGTTTTGGCGGGAGGTTTTGGAGGTACCTCGGTTAGTGCAGTTCAAGTCGGAGACAAAATGGTCAAAGAGGTCAGTGTCATGGACGCAAGTATCATGCTTCGTTATTCACAGAATGTGGTCATTGTGCCCGGTTATGGAATGGCAGTCGCCCAGGCTCAGAAAATATGTAAAGAATTGGAGGATCAACTAGAGCAGGTAGCGGTTAATGTACGTTATGCGATTCATCCTGTGGCAGGTAGAATGCCTGGTCATATGAATGTGTTACTGGCCGAGGCGAATGTTGATTATTCAAAATTATTGGACCTGGAGGAGGCTAATAAATTCCTTAAGGATACAGACGTGACGATTGTGGTTGGTGCCAATGACGTCGTCAATCCGTCGGCTTTGGATGATCCTGGAAGCCCCATCTATGGCATGCCCATATTAGAAATTTTACAAGGCAAAAATGTCATTGTCCTTAAGCGTGGCATGAGCTCGGGTTATTCTGGGATCGAAAATCCATTGTTCTTTAATGAAAAGACAAAAATGCTCTTTGGAGATGCAAAAAATTCCCTGATTAGTCTATTAGAGGAATTGAAAGTTATTTCAGATTAGAGATTTTTAATAAATGATATTTTGATCCTACCAATATTTGGTTTCTGCCATGACTTACTCAAGCCAATTACTTTCTTCTAAGACCTTTTCAAGATGAATGGATTAACATTGTTGCGACCTTATGCCACTTCTTCATAATACTACCTATCGACAACGACCGTTTTTTCTTTTCAATGGACATTTGGAAACTATTATTCCTTCACTTTTTTTTGAGGTAGATGGGATTACCTACGATCGCCAGCGAATGGAGCTGCCGGATGGTGATTTTCTGGATCTTGATTGGCTTCGAAAACCTGGGAATAATAAATTAATGGTGATAAGTCATGGTTTGGAAGGTAGTTCAGGTCGTCATTATGTACGTAGAACGGCCAAATATTTTCATGAATTGGGTTGGGATATATTGGCGTGGAATTGTCGTTCATGTAGCGGAGAAATGAATCGATTACCCAAATTTTATCATCATGGTGACACCGAGGACTTAAGTGCAGTAATCAATTTAGCCTTGTCAGGAAGCGCCTACCATGAGGTGGTGCTTTTTGGTTATAGTATGGGAGGTAGTATGATTATTAAATATTTAGGAGAGGGTAGGGTCTTAGATATCCGAATTAAAGGGGCTATTACATTTTCGGTGCCACTGAATCTTGCGGATAGTGGGAATCTATTGAAACGGGGGTTCAATAGATTCTACGAACAGAAATTTTTGTCTAGACTCAAAAGGAAAGTTGCGGCAATGGCGCTGTTATACCCAGGAACATTGACTGTTGAAAATCTTGATTCGATAGCTGATTTCGATGTTTTTCATGAGCGCTACACCTTGCCATTAAATGGATTCTCTAGCCTCGAGGCATTTTATCAATCTTCGACATGTGATCAATTTTTAGTAGGCCTTACAGTGCCTGTATTTGTCGGAAATGCCCTTAATGATCCTTTATTAGGTCAAAAGTGTTACCAAAGTAACACCGCTAAAAACCATCAGAAATTTTATTTGCAGACACCTCTTCTGGGTGGTCATGTAGGATTTACCTATCGGAACAAATCTTATAGTTGGATGGAAGAAAAAGGAGCAGCATTCATCAGAGCAGTATTAATTAGTTCTTAGGAGCGGAGGGCTCGAATTGCAGTGATGCTGAATTGAGACAATACCTAAGGCCCGTTGGTTTGGGGCCATCAGGAAATACGTGTCCAAGATGTCCTCCACATCTAGCACAAAGCACTTCAGAGCGAATAATTCCCAATGAATAGTCTTCTTCGACACTTACATTTTCAGTGCTAATTGGCCCCCAAAAGCTAGGCCAACCTGTTCCGGATTCATATTTGGTTTGAGATTTAAATAAGGGCTGAGCACATGCTTTGCACGTATAGATGCCTAGTGCTTTATTATCCCAGTAGGCTCCAGAATAAGCTCTTTCAGTTCCTTTTTCTCGAATCACGTAGTATTCCAATTCTGTCAATTTACTTTGCCATTGTGATTCTGTTAAATTCCACTCACTTTGAACAGTCGTTTCTGTACGTTGTGCATGCGTGCAGGAAAAGATGAAGAAAAACATGAATGGAAATAGTGCTTTCATAAGGGTTAATAATGAGATATGCTTATTAGGTAGCATAAAAAACTAATTAATTCTAAATAAAGAAACTTAAAAGCTTAGAAATAAGTTTCATCGCAGTGATCAATATTTTGGAATGTTCGAATCAATTTCATCAGCCCACGCTAGAATGCCACCCTTTAGATTGTACAAATTCTCTAATCCTTGATCTTGAAGTATTTGTATTGCGGTGGCGCTTCGTTTACCACTTCGACAATGTACAATTATTTTAAGATCTTTTTTGATTTCATGAAAGCGTGTGTTGACATCTCTGAGCGGGATGAGTAGGCCGTCTAAATTACAGAATTCGAATTCGTTGGGTTCTCGAACGTCAATTAGCTGATGCGGAGCACCGATTTTACGCAATTGAGCGTAGTCTTGAACAGTGATTTCTTTTATTTCTCCCATTTCAATGATTGACATAATAGTGGTTATAATCGATGATTTTTTGTGCTTAACATAAATGGAGTTTCAATGGAATTAAACAAGCATTTTTTTCAAGACCATTTCGGCTATTTGATTTCCGATAGCGAGAGAGGCCGTTGCCGCTGGGGAAGGTGCGTTTCCTACATGGATAAATCTTTTGCCTTCTATAATGAAAAAGTCATCAATGAGCCCACCTTTTTCATCACAAGCTTGTGCCCTCACGCCAGCGCCACCAGGTACTAAATCTTCTTCTTCAATTTCAGGAATGAGCTCTTGCAATGCTAGGGTAAATGCGCGTTTTGAAAAAGACCTGTGTATTTCTCCAAGTCCTGTTCGCCAATATTTGGCAGCAACTTTTCTAAAACCTTTATAGGTGAGAAAATCTAATAGTTCGCCTAAATGAATGTCTGTTTTTTTATAGCCTTCACGTCGAAAGGCTAGTACCGCATTGGGCCCTGCTTCAACCCCTCCTCGAGCCATTCTGGTAAAATGGACACCCAAAAACGGAAAGTTTGGATCTGGCACTGGATAGATCAGGTTTTTGACAAGGTATTCCTTTTCCTCCTTTAGTTTATAATATTCTCCTCTGAAAGGGATGATTTTATAGTTGACGGGTACACCCGTAAGCTTGGCAATCAGGTCTGATTGAAGTCCAGCGCAATTAATCACTTGCTTTGAAGAAAAGGTATTATTCGTGGTAACAACCTCCAAGTAATTATGATTGTCTCGTATTTTGACCACCTTGTTTTTAAAAAATATTTCCCCGCCAAAATGCAGGAATTTTTCTGCATATTTAGCCGCCACTAATCTGTAATCAACAATGCCAGTTTGCGGTACATAAATGCCTTTTATTCCCTTGACATGAGGTTCAATTTCTTTGAGTTCATACTCATTGAGATTTTTGATATTTGTTAATCCATTTTTGATACCTCGATCATAAAGAGTTTTAAGTGCAGGTAGTTGGGATTCGTTAGTAGCTACGACTACTTTACCACAGAGCTCAAAAGGGACTTCTTCTTCTTCGCAAAATCGAAGCAAGTCGTGATAGCCGGTCACGCAGTTTTTGGCTTTAAAACTGCCTGGTTTATAATAAAGACCTGAATGAATTACTCCTGAGTTATGGCCTGTTTGGTGCTTTGCAAGCTCATTTTCTTTTTCAATTACGGCAATTTTTAGCTTGGGATTTATTATTTTCAGTTTAAGTGCAGAAGCAAGACCTACGATACCACCTCCAATAATAATTACACTGTACATATTCTGATAATTAAAATGACGTGCAAAAATGCACATCATTTTAATTTATTTATAGGATTATCTTTTATTTATTAATCTTAATTATGTCAATTTTACTTTCATTTATGGCCATATTCAACGCCTTTATCTTTTCGGTCTTCAATAATTCAAGATGCTTAAGTTCCAGAGAAATCGCAGCTGAAATTTCATTAAAAACGTCCAATGCCTGCTGAGTTGGCCTGGATTCTCCTGTTCCGATGAGTGATCCGAGATAACCAATTTTGTTATTTAGTCGTATGGGAAAATTAAGAGGATCCTGTCTGCTTTCATTTTGGGTTTGATAGAGTTTCTCTTCCATGGTTTTAAGTTCTTTGGTTAGTTCCTTGATCATGGTTTTAAGTTCAATTTGATCCTCGTCTAAATTATTACTCACAGTGCTCAGTTGCTTTTTCAAATCTCTGACATCAATGACACCTTGATTGGCGGCGCTTAATTGATCTCTAACGTCAATTAAGAAGTCAAATTGGGCTTGATAATCTGATGGGCTTGCCGACTTTCTTGGATCTGGAATTATTTCAAACGTCTGTGATGTATTCACTCCATTTACTTCCATTTCGACCAAATATTTACCTGGTATTGCCAAAGGGCCAGAAGTAGTTGCTGCCCAAAGAATCATTCCTGGAAATGTTTTGGCGCCTTCATACCTCATATTCCAGCTAAATTGATTAAGACCTGGTTTAACGGTCAGAGATTCTTCTTTGGCTTCTTTATCTCTATGAGTGCTGTAGGTTTTTATGAGATCACCATCTAGCTCTTTGAATGTGAGGCGGATCGTATCGGTAGAGGTGGTGTCTTTGACATAATAATTTACTAGTACGCCGCCAGGATGGTTGGTACCTTCTCTTTTTGAAGTAGCACCCCTTCCACCTGTCATTCTGTAGGACTTCATTGGTTGGTAGAGATAATGCTTTTTCCCTTCAATTTCTTTGTTTAATTGATGCATTACAGTGAGGTCATCAATCAGCCAAAAACTTCGCCCTTGCGTGGCGGCTATTAAATTATTGTCTTTAATGGTCAGGTCGGTGATGGGTACGATGGGCAAGTTTTGTTGGAAACTGTTCCAACTTGATCCATCATCAAATGAGACATACATACCACCTTCAGTTCCTGCGTACAGCAGTCCTTTTTTACCTGGATCAGCTCGTATAACTCTTGTGAATTCAGTGACAGGAATTCCTTTGGTAATTTCCGTCCAAGTGACACCATAGTCCGTTGTTTTGTATAAGTAAGGTTTGAAATCGCCTAATTTATATTTGGTGCCAGCAACGTATACACCTCCTTTTTCGAATGGATTAATTTCGATACTATTGATCATCATCCATTCCGGCATATCAGGAGGCGTCACATTTGACCAATGTGCGCCAGCATCTCTAGTTATCTGCACGAGTCCATCATCACTGCCAGTCCAAATAACCCCTTCCTCGTGATAAGATTCAACTGCGGCGAAGATGGTACAGTAATACTCGATACTGGTATTGTCTTTGGTGATAGGTCCGCCTGAAGAACCCATTTTAGTGGGGTCATTCCTAGTTAAATCTGGACTAATTATTTCCCACGATTGCCCTTCATTCATCGTTACATGCAGTACATTTGAGGCTGCATATAATCTTTTTGAATTATGCGGTGAGAAAAATACAGGGAAATTCCATTGGAATCTGTATTTCGCCCCTTCAGCACCGTGACCCATAGGATTATCTGGCCATACGTCTATTCCTCTTTCCTCTTGTGTCTTATGATTGAAACGTGTCAAATAGCCACCATAACTACCTCCGTAAACGATGTCGTTGTTTTCAGGATCGACTGCGATGTGCGCACTTTCTCCACCTGCCGTTGATTCCCAATCTTTGTTCCCGATATACCTGCCATCGGTTCTGTGACTGATTCTTACAGTAGAATTGTCCTGCTGCGCCCCATAAATTCTATAAGGAAAATTATTATCTGTCACGACTCGATAAAATTGAGCAGTAGGTTGAACATCCTCTGAGCTCCAATTTTCCCCTCCATCAAAAGAAATTTGTGCTCCACCATCATCGCCTATGATTAAGCGTTGATTATCCTCTGGTGCAATCCAGAGATCATGATGATCTCCATGTGGGGCGTTAAAGGTTTCAAAAGTGTTCCCACCATCTTTTGAACGGTGATATTGCACGTTCATCACATAGACACGATCTTCATCCTGCGTATCGGCAAATATTTTGGTATAATACCAAGCACGCTGTCTCAACTTACGTTCTGTATTTACTTTTTTCCACGTTTCGCCGGCATCGTCCGATCTATAAACGCCACCATCTTTGTTTTCAATAAGCGCCCAAACTCTATTGGAATTTACGGGCGATACGGTAACTCCGGAGATTCCCCATAGGCCTTTCGGTAAGCCTTCATGTTTTGAAAGATTGACCCAGTGATCACCGCCATCTGTCGTTTTCCATATAGCAGACCCTGGTCCGCCACTTTCAAGGCTGTAGGGTGTACGTCTGATTTGCCAAGTAGAGGCATAGAGCACGCGAGGATTATTGGCATCCATTACCAATTCAACAGCCCCGGCGTCTTGGTTGGCATAAAGTATTTTTTCCCAATTTTTCCCCCCATCGGTGGTTCTATAAATGCCTCGAGTAGTTGTGGATTTGTAGAGATTTCCCAAAACTGCAGCATAAACAATATTTGGATTTTTTGGATGTATTTGAATTCTGACAATGTGATAGGAATCGGGTAAACCTGCTGATTCCCAAGTTTTACCAGCATCTAATGATTTCCACATACCATATCCGGAGGAAACATTTCCACGAACGGTAACCTCACCACCTCCCGCGTAGATCACATTTGGGTCGTAAGCACTTACGGCAACAGAACCTATTGAACCACCAAAATATCCATCACTGATGTTTTCCCAGCTATTTCCAGCATCAGTTGTTTTCCAGACACCCCCACCAGTGGCACCAAAATAAAAGACATTAGGTTTTCCTGACACACCAGTAACTGCGGCGGATCTTCCACCCCTAAATGGCCCGACATTCCGCCATTCAAGGCCTTGATATAGGTCTTTAGAGATCGAAAAAACTGAGTTAGTACCATTTGAAGGCTTTCTTTTTTGTGCATTTGAAAATTGCCAAGAGCAAAGGAGGATTAAAAAAAATAATGTCGAAATATTGAGGGTTTTCATAAGTGAGATATTGGAGTGCCTAAATAAAAACTTTGTTTTGATTCTGAGGAACAATTTAAAGAAATTCATCCTTATTTGTTCATCTAATGTTGAGCAACGGTTAAAGGCTTCTTCATTCGTTATCAATTTTTTTATAATTCAAGAATCTTAGTTGATGATTTTTTTTTTAAAGACATCAGCGCTAAGGACTATTTGATCCTAATAACAATAAATCCATTGTTATTGCTGTCAAATCCTATTTTGGATAATAGGCCATGGCAGATGGCGTAGATAATAATATTAAAGTGTTCATTTCGCCAATTTCATATTGTGTCTTTTTGACTAATTTGGTTCCTGTTTTTGATTATTGAACGACTCATGAATAGCTAATTTGAGAAGTGACAAGTATAACAAAAGTCTGTTAAGAGATCGAACGATTCCAACGAGCGCTGTTTCTGATCAAGCGGTAGCCATTAGGCTTCAATGCTGGTGCATTTTGGTAATATGATCAGCATCATCAATTGGCTTGTTAATATCTGAATTTTATAAAGCTGGACGATTTCTTAAGTATTTTGGATCAGTCCTATTTTGATAATTTATATTTTTCATTTGTCTAATTTAACATTGAATGCCAGTGTAGCAGTGTCAATATTTGTCCCTTATCTGAGATAGTATTTTGTACATTTCACTGCTTATTTCGCTAGTGGGACCGGTATAATGATTATTCATAAAGCTGAAGATGAGCTTTTTGCCAGATTTGGTAATTAAGTAACCACTTAAACAATGGTTGTGCCTGAGGGTACCTGTTTTGGCAAACAAAAAAGGTAAACTTTCAGCGGGTCCGGCAACCATCAGATCACTATTATCTGGAAAAAGAGTCGTGACAGTTGGCCAATCGGTCATTTCATAGATCTTTTCAAGGATTCTTACTAGATTTCTTGGAGTAATCATGTTATACCTAGAAAGTCCTGATCCATCGACCCAAATCAAGGGATCATTCAAATCCGCAAATAAGGTTATTTTAAGATAGTTTATGTATTGATCTATAGTTTCAAAACCTTTATATCGCTGTCCATTTACTAGCAATTGTTCGGCTAAGAAATTATCGCTTCGGTCCATCATTAAGGTAAGGACTGGGGTTACTTCCGGTCCTTCTATTAATGTCCAAGGTTTTAATTCAGATGAGCGGCCAATGACGATAGCTTGGGGTAGTGTATCTGCTAGTAAATTTTTGATTAATTCAGTATCAATAATGAATGGTAAATGGACATTTAAGGTGTCAGGGCGATTAACTTGATTCGAAAGACTGAAAAGATTATAGTTAGGGGATCGTGTGGTTTTTGAGCTTTTAAAATCAACAAAGGCAGTAAAGAAATCAGGGATTACTTGGTATCCGTTTTTAGTTTTATTGAAGCTTAAGGCATTGCCATATAAGGGCATCCATGACCTCTCTGCTTGAAAGTAAAAAGGATAATCATCCCAAGCCCAACCTGGGCCATAATGAGTGATAGGGGCTAGTGGTGGATTGAATATCAGGGTGTCAAATTGAAGAGACTTTAAGTAATCAAAGGCCGGTTGTATTTTAAAATCTGGATGCAAAAATGTGGGGTCTCCCAATGCAATAATATTGGCGTGGTGCTGATCTTTATTTATGAGAAAGGATGGGATACGCTCAAGATTTAAATTCAGATAAGCAGCCAACGTAACTATCTTTGTGTTTGATGCTGGGGTGAAATAGTGATCGTCATTTATGTGGATGAGAAATTCCTTTTCCGTCAAATCGTACAATGAAAATCCCACGAAATAGGAGGGCGGAGTAGTTGAGGTGTTGAATATTTTTTTGGTATCTTGACTACGTGGGATCTTCCTTACTGTTTGGCAGGACAATAAAAGAAGAACCACAACAACCAATAGCTTATTAATCATACGATCAATATTACAATATTTAAATTTTAGCAAACGTATATTCATTGATCAAAATGAGTAAATAAATGATTATTTCTTAATTAAAGTAGTATATTTATTTTAGTCGACTGGAATGTGTCAAAATACCGGAGTTAGAGTTAAGCTATAAAACC
>TARA_B110000503_G_scaffold143773_1_pt1 | contig 11811 bp, 7 predicted proteins | sample TARA_B110000503 | Tara Oceans TARA_B110000503 (sample SAMEA4397472) | marine metagenome | biome: Polar Biome; feature: [SRF] surface water layer (ENVO:00010504); material: water (ENVO:00002006), including particulate matter (ENVO:01000060) such as... | depth 5 m
AACCCAAAAGAAAAAAGTTTTAGTCGTTATATGTTTGGCGGAATTATTTTCGGATTAGGTTGGGCATTAGCAGGTGCTTGTCCAGGTCCAATGTTTACACTTGTTGGAGTTGGTTATCTTCCAATAACAATAGTTATCATATCTTCAATAATTGGAACTTTTATTTATGGTCTTCTAAGAGATAAACTACCTCATTAAACTTTCTACAATTCAGTTGCGGTATCAAGATGACATTAACATAAAAGATATTCCCCCCTACTTATATAGGTAATAGTACTACTAAAAACTCAAAAAAACTAAATAGCTATTTTTAATTAGCACTATCCTACTCAAATAATTTACTGTTCGCTTTAGGTATTTCAATAACTCCTGTATGTCTAAAAGAGTAGAGTGTTTAGTCCTATTCTAGCAGATTAGAAGCTTATAATGGTTTAAGCACAAGTTTTCTTAACCCAACAAATACGACTATAAATACTGAGTATATAATAAAGAATGGAATTACATAGCTATGTAGTTCAAATACCAACATAACTGCCATGATTAGCAATTGAAAACCAAGGCCATACATAGATACTATGGTCATAAACCACTTAGGGAATGCTGGACTGTCACTCGCATTTTTATCCATATAGTACATAATCTTATCAAAAGAGATATATAAAATATCATAGATTTTATAAAAAATATTTACCATTTCTTGAGTCTCTCCTTTCAAAGCTTTTGGTGCGCTATCTTCAAAGATTCGACTGGTAGAATCGCCATCTACAGAATTTCGTAAAATGACATAATAGTAGTTGTAAACTGTTCCCTGAAGTTGAATACCAAAAAAAGCAATTAACATATAAATTATAGAGCCATTAGATATATACCAAAAAGCTAATAAAAAACAGAAATTAAGTAGAAAATCTGCTATTGAATCATAATAACGTCCTGTATATGAAGGTGTATTCTTTAAACGTGATAACTCCCCATCAGCAGCATCCAAAACAGACTTTAATATAATAAAAAAAGCGGCTAGTATATAATATCCGTAAAGCATAAATCCAATTGCAATAAGTCCAGCTATAATAAACATAGTAGTGACATGAATAGGGGTGAAACATGTGTATTGAAGTCTAGTAGCGATCCAATGACCTCCAGAACGACCGTAGTCAGACAAGTCTAAAAACTGATATTTCTTTGGAAGTTTTGCCATTATAAATAGTTATTTATATAAGCTTTCAAAAGTACAATCATTTTTTGGAATTTTGATTTATAAAATTACACAGATTGTTTTATAAATAATCATCCCTTATATCAAATATATTTAAGATTAAAATAAACTAAAAATCATTAAGAACAAGAATTTACATTCGAGTTTGATATGTATACAACTCATGATATCTACCTTTAGCAGCAATTAATTCTTCATGCTTACCGCGCTCAACAATACCACCATCTTCAATAACAAGAATTTGATCAGCCTTTTGAATAGTACTCAAGCGGTGAGCAATTACGAAAGTAGTTCTGTTCTGCATTAATAAACCAAGACTTTTCTGAATAAATGATTCACTTTGAGTATCTAAATTTGAGGTAGCTTCATCTAAAATTACAATTTTAGGTTGCGCTAACAAAGCTCTAGCGATAGATATTCTCTGCCTTTGTCCTCCAGATAGTTTTACTCCACGCTCACCTATAAGAGTATCAATCCCTTCCTCAAAACGATCTGTAAATTCATTAACATAAGCTCCATGAACTGCTTGCTGAAGCTCTTTTTCTGTTGCATCAGGGCGTGGGAATAATATGTTTTCCCTAATTGTTCCTTCATATAAAAAATCGTCTTGGAGAACTACTCCCAACTGAGATCTAAAGCTTCGTAAATCTACTGTTGATAGATCAATACCATCAATCAATACTTCACCTGAGTTTGGATTTAAAAAAGCAGTAGCAAGACCTGCAATAGTGGATTTACCTGAACCAGAAGAACCTACTAATGCAGTAACACTACCTGTTGGAGAATCAAAGGAGACATCGTGTAATACACTTGTTTTATCATCGTAACTAAACGAAATGTTTTTAAAAGAGATATTTCCTTCAATTTTATTAAGTAATACTTTTCGAATATCAGGATCATTTTCTTCAGTCAAACCCATTAATTCTTGAGTCCTATCTAAACCTGCAAAAGCCTCTGTAAGTTGGCTACCAATATTACTCATTTGCACAATGGGTGCGATCATAAAACCAAGAAATAAAGTAAACGAAACGAACTCTCCATAAGTCATACTATCATTCATAATAAAATAACCACCCATACCCATGATACCAGCAGATGCTAACCCGAGTAAGAAAGTAGAAGAGCTAGTAATAAATGCCGTAGCTGTTAAACTCTTTTTTACATTTTGGAATAAATCATCAACACCTTTCTCAAAAACTTTAAGTTCTTGTTTTTCAGCATTAAACCCTTTAATTACACGTATTCCATTTAAAGTTTCTGTTAGACGTCCAGTAACTTCAGCATTTATTTTACCTCGGGCTCTAAAAATTGGACGTATATATCCAAACGCTTTCAAAGCAATTAGAGCGAAAACTATAACTGGAACTAAAACAAACAAAGTCATTTGCGCATTAATTTCGATTAATATAATTAAAGAAATTATGGCCGTAATAGTTCCTCCTATGAGTTGAACCAATCCTGTACCTACTAGATTCCTAACACCTTCTACATCTGTCATAACTCTAGATACCAAAGCACCAGATTTATTATTGTCGAAAAAACTAACCGGAAGAGTTAATAGTTTCTTCTGTACCTTAGCACGTAGAATAGAAATCAAATGCTGTGCTTCTACACTTAAAATACGAGTTAAAGAAAAAGAGCTAATTGACTGAAATAATAATGCGGAACAAACGATAATTAACAATAAAATAAGTCCATCCATATCTTTAGAAGGAATTATATCATCGATTAAAGATTTACTAGCATAAGGCAATACTAGTCCTGATAAACTTCTAATAATGATCAGAAAAAGTCCAAAAGAAACTACTTTTCTTCTTGGCCAAATAAATTCTTTAAAGGCCCAGCTAAACGAAACGTTATTTTTACTCATATTTTTAATTAAAAAAATAAAATTAAGTCAAAATTTTAGACTTCTAAACCTATTAATAAAAAGATTTTTAATTAATTAATCTTATTTAGGGATATTTAAAAAATCAGTTACAAAACCAATACTTTCTAGTGGACTTTCTTCCATCGGAACATGACCGGTATCATCCATTATAACTAACACGTTATTTGGTATAGATCTTTGAAATTTATAAGCATTTTCTACTGGAATTAACAAATCTTCAGCTCCCCAAAGGATAAGGGTTGACTGTTTAATGTTTTTAATATTATTATAATTACTATTAGAAGATACTTTAAGTCTATCTACAAATGCTTGACGATTACCTTTTCTTAAAGTAAGCTCAAGGTATCTATCTACTAATGAATCTGTTACTTTTGACTTATCAGAATACACATCCTCAATACTAGCTCTTACAATAAAACGTGGAGTTATATAGTTAAGTAACTTGTTAACTACTGGAATCTGACCTAATTTAAAAGCGATTGGAACACTCTTTGAGGTTTCAGGCTGACCTGCTGCATCTATTAAAATAAGTTTTTTTACCATATGTGGTTGATCTAAAGTAAAATTCCATGCTATCTCTCCTCCTAAAGAATTACCAGCCAACACGCATTGTTTAACCTTTAAAGCAATTAAGAATTCTTTTAAAAAAGATGTGTAATTAGAAATTGAATAATCTTGGTCAGGAAACGGACCAGTTAGGCCAAACGCCGGAAGATCCATCCTTATCACTCGACTGGAATCCTTTAAATTATTGACCCAAGTATCAAATGTATGTAAACTAGATCCTGTACCGTGGATAAGTATTATTGGAATAGAATCAGTTTGATTTCCTTCATCTCGAAAATGAACATCCATTCCATTCATAGATATAAATGAAGAATGTTTATTTGTGTACTTTAACTTTAATTCATCTAATGACATATCTAGACGAACAAAAAAAAGAAGTATACAAATTGCAGAAGAAATTATTAATACTAAAAATATTTTTAAAAATTTAATTAAGTAATTCATGGAGCTTTATCATATATTAGTTTTCACCATTAGTTAAAATCACCCGTGAGGGGGTGTCCTGACCGTTAATAACGCTTTCAGTGCCTTTAGCAATAGCAATTATAGTTTGAGTGATTACATTAATGTTTAAAGTTTGTACTTCATCTGAAGGTTGATGATAATCTACATCTAAATCTACGGACGTAGTGGAAAATGAATGAGAGGGTACCCCTAGTCTAGCTAAAGAAGCATTATCAGATCTGAAAAATAAATTATAATTCAAATAAGGGTCAGGAAATAACTGATAGCCTGTTCCTAGTAAATTTTTTTGAATAATTTGACCAAGATCAGATCTTTCAAAGCCAGTCAACCAAGCGGTATTTGATCCGAATTTTGGTGATTTTCCTATCATTTCCAAGTTGATTCCTGCGATATATTTAGAAGCATCGATCCCCTTGCCAAAATATTTAGACCCCACTAAACCCATTTCTTCTGCGGTAAAAGCAACAAAAATAATTGTCCTTTCATTTATTTTTTTTTCTTTAAAATATTTAGCCAAAGTTAAAACACCTGTAACACCAGAAGCATTGTCATTTGCACCGTTAAATATTGAATCACCTGAAATATTTTTAATTCCTAAATGGTCATAATGAGCAGATATAATGACATATTCATCTTTTTTACTTTTCCCTAATAATACCCCTATAATGTTACTAGTTGTTATGACTTGATTGTCTGCTCTAGATTTAAAAGTAAAGGTTTGTCTGTATCCATCTAAAGTATCATAAAAAGTTAAGCCAAGATTATTAAATTCAGTTTCTATATAACTAGCTGCTTTTTCTATTCCAGTTGTTCCTACTTTCCGGCCTTCCATTTCATCAGAAGCTAAAGTAAATAAGTGCTTTTTAACCAATAATGAATCTATTATTGGATCTATATTAACAATGTTTTTAATTGATTTTTGACACGAAAAAATGATAAAACAAACGATAAATAAAAACGATATTCTTTTCACTATAATTAGATTTAAAACATGAAGGTAATTAATTAATTTTCATGTTGTTATCAAAAATATTAAACACTTTTTTTATTAATAGATTTACAGCGTATAGCTATAAATAAAAAAACATTATGGAGGTTAAAAATATCAATAAGTATTTGTATTACTTCTAGCTAAAAGAACATACCTTCGCACTTATGCATCTACAAAACCCATATTGTAACCGTTACGACCTTAAGAGATTAGTAAAACATTATCCATTGTTACAAAAGCATATTGTTTTAAACCCATCTGGAGAAGAAACAATAGATTTTCTTTCTTCAACTGCGGTGTATTCATTAAACAAGGCAATGTTGCTTGCAGATTTCAAACTAGAGGATTACGATTTACCAATGGGTTATTTAATTCCTCCAGTTCCTGGTCGATTAGACTACCTATTGCATCTGCAAGATTTTCTTGTTGAAAAATTTAACACTTCTAAAGACACACAACTAAGAGGGTTAGATATTGGCGCTGGTGCTAATGGAATATATTGCATATTAGGAGCTCAACACTTTAACTGGAAAATGGTTGGTATAGAAAGTGATTTAAAAGCAATAGAAATAGCAAATATTAATATAAATCAAACAAAAGAGTTACAGGATAAGGTTAAGATATTACAACAAGAGAATAAGAGTTTTCTTTTTAAGAATATTATTAACACAGATGACAACTTTGATTTTTTGGTTTGTAATCCACCTTTTCATAGTTCTAAAGAAGAAGCAGTGAAAGGTACACTTAGAAAACTCAGTAACTTAGGTGATAAAACAAAAAAAAAGAAATTTTCATTGAATTTTGAAGGACAGGCTAATGAACTTTGGTGTAATGGTGGAGAAACACTCTTTATCAAAAGGTTAATAAAAGAGAGTGTGGCGTTTAAAAATCAAATAAAAGTATTTTCTACTCTTGTCGCTAAAGCAACTAGTTTACCTACAGTTGAAAAACAACTTAACAAAGTAAAAGCCAACTATCATATTATACCAATGGCTTTAGGGAATAAAAAAGGACGTTATGTTATGTGGTGGTTTGAAACCATAGCATAATGATTCTCTAGTATTTTTATGAAACTTTCTTGGAGTGAATAAAATAAGTTAAAATTGCAGCTAGTAAAGCAGGAAATGAAAAAATTATAAAATTGGTTGACATGCTGAAGCCCATACCTACTAAAACACCTCCAGCTAACGGACCTAAAACACCACCTAACCGCCCAGCTCCAATAGCCCAACCTACCCCTGTAGTTCTGAATTCAGTAGGGTATAATCTCGCTGCAACAGCATAAAGTCCAACAAATCCTCCCTGAATAAAGAAACCTAAAAGACCGAAAATAATTAATAACCAGTTAGAACCAATAAAAATTTTAAATACAGCCATTAATACAGCCGTAATTAAAAAGAATATGGAAATAGTTTTTTTAAGACCAATTTTTGAAGAACAATAGCCCTGTAGTACAATACCAAAAAATGCACCAATATTAAAGACAGTTCCTGCGTAAATAGCTAATTCTATCGATAATCCAGCATTAGTTGCCAGCTTAGGAATCCAACTTATTAAAAAATATAAACAACCAAAAGCAAAAAATAATGCAGACCACAATTGCAGAGTTGAAATCTTATAATTATTAGACAACAACTGTTTGACTGCTGTTACTGTTGGTGATATTTCTATTAGAGGTAGTTTATTCATACTATTAAAATTCATTTTTAAAAATATTTTATTCACTTTTTCTAAAGCTCCTACTGGTTGTTTCTTTAAATAAAATTCAATAGATTCAGATAAAAATAAATAAATTAAGGGTATAGTTATTATAGAGGCTGCACCAGCAATTACAAACATCATTTGCCAGCCAGTTGAAGGAATAATCGACACAGCTATGTATCCAGAAATTACAGCTCCTACTGGGTAGCCAGAGAGTACAAAGCTCACCCAAAAATCTTTTGATTTATTTGGAGTGTACTCAGATGTTAAAGCCGCTGTACTTGCCAACATGCTACCTATTCCAATTCCACTTAAAAAACGTAAAGTAATTAACTGATTGACACTTTCGCTATAAGCAGTTAAAAGCACACTTACACCCATTAAAATAGCGCTTAAAAGAATTATTTTCTTTCTTCCAAATTGATCTGCATATGGAGCCAAAAAGAGAGCTCCCAATGTCATTCCAGCAAGACCTGCACTAAACACTATCCCTAAGGCTTCTGGACCTAAACTCCAAGACTCTGAAATAGCGGGGGCGCAATATGAAATAATAAGTACATCCATTCCATCAAGAATGTTCATTAAAAAACAAATCCCTATTGTGGAATATTGAACTCTAGTCATAGAGCTTTTATCAATTAGATGTTTAAATGATACTGGCATAAGATTGCAACATTTTAATTCAATTTGCAAACCTACATATTTTATTATATTATAATTAGAGTTAAAGTGAAAAAAAATAAAAAATCCAGAGTACAAAAGATTTAGTAATTCTCTCTTAGTATTCTGGATTTTTTAATTAATTTGTAAAAAATCTAATCTAAATAAACAGGACTGCCTGCTTTTTCTAGCATCTGACCTAACGAATGTACTTGTTTTATAAATGCGTCCATTTTTGGCTTGGCTCTATCAAACATTTCTTTAGCCATTTCAAAGCTCTGCATATGAAGTTCGGTTGGTCCATATGAGTTTCCTCCATAACCACCTCTAGCACTCGAGAGGCGATCCATCAATGTAAGTCTATCTTTTTCTCCTATTTCTGCTTTAGCTGCGCTTCCTCCAAAATCTTTTTGTAGTCTATACATTTGTTGACGTAACATATAAACAGACTTTGTAAGCTCTACGCTATTTTCTTTAACTTGTTTTAAACTTCTTTCATATGTTGCAACTCGAGCTATTGCTTTTTTAAACAGATGCTCAGAAACTCGAACGGATGTAGTAAGTTCTGCTAATGCTTTATTGTATTCTTCATGCTTATTAGCCATAGGATTTGTTAGCACATTTTTTCGAATACGTTCAACCTCAAGGTTAACTGGACCTGATAATTCAGTTAAGACACCACCAATTCTTTTATAAAGTGTAACTTGATATGAACCTGGATCTACAGCTGACATCATTCCTCCTCCAGAAGACCTTCCCCAACGACTTCGTCTAGGTGCAGACTGAGAAACATTCATCGTTGTAGCTATTGAGGATGTAAGTCCCCAATTTACTCTATGAAGACCTTTTCGAAGTGGACCAGAAACTACATCAACTAACTTACCATTACTATCGCTAATCATCAAAACTACTTCTGAACGTGACTCACTAATTTCTTTATCTAAAGCATCCCAGCCTGGAAAAGGAATATCTCCAGTTTTTATCTTTCTTTCTGTTTTTTGACGCTTACTCTTAATAGACATATGTCCATCTGATAAATAATACGTTATTGTAGCCCCATAAGAAGGGTTTTTAGCGGCAAATGAGGCTGCACCAGAACTTCCAGTCCCTCCCCTTACAGGGTTGTACTGTAGAGCTTTACGAGGCACAAACAAATGCGCTTCTTTTTCAAGCATAGCTTCAGTAATATCTCTTAAAGGACTATAATCATCAAGGACATAAAAACTTCTACCAAAAGTTGCTAACACTAAATCATTCTCCCGTTTTTGTATTGCAAGATCTCTAACAGAAATTGTTGGTAAGCCTTTTGAAAATTTGTGCCATTTCTCACCTTGATTAACACTAATATACACACCATATTCAGTTCCTAAAAATAATAAATTTGGGTTTATATGATCTTGTACTAATCTCCAAACTAATGTTCCCTCAGGGATCCCATCGACAATTGATGTCCATTTTTTTCCTCCTGATGTTGTTTTGTATAAGTAAGGGCTGTAGTCTCCAAATTTATGATTATCTAAAGCAACATATGCAATGTTCTCATTATGTAAATCAACTTTAATATCATTTACAAAAGCTGATGCAGGAGCACCTGGTAACTTATCAACAGTCATTTTCGTCCATGTTTCACCACCATCTTTTGTGTTTTGAATTACTCCATCATCTGTTCCAGCATATAAAACATTTTCATTTGTTTTAGATTCTGAAAGAGATGTGATTGTGTTATAAGTAGACATTGCATATACATCCCATGCATTATCAAAACTTTGTATTCTTCCCATGATAGGAAGACTTAATCTTTCTTCATTTTTAGTTAAGTCACTAGAAATAGTGTTCCAGCTATCTCCACGGTTTTCAGAACGCCAGACTCTTTGAGTACCAAAATAAAGACGCTTAGGGTCGTGTTGACTTACAAGAATGGGGGCGTCCCAATTAAAACGCTCATAAGGTTCGTCAATACCTTCTTGTGGTCGAATACTAACTGACTCTCCTGTTGTTCTATCAACTCTGTTAATATATCCTTGTTGTGACTGAGCATACATGATATTCGGATTACCAGGCTCTGTAGCTGGTTGATGACCATCTCCACCAAGAACCACATACCAATCAGCATTAGTTATTCCATTTCTATTCACAGTACGGGAAGGTCCCCCTTGAGTGTTATTATCCTGTGTTCCACCGTATATGTTATAAAAAGGTTTAGCATCATCTACCGCGAGTTTATAAAATTGGGTCAAAGGAAGGTTTCCTGCAAATTTCCAATTTTCTGTATTATCAAAAGATTCGTAAATACCTCCATCAGTTCCAATCAATAAATAGTTAGGGTCATTTTCTTTAAAGGTTAGTGAGTGGTTATCAGAATGTTTTTGTGATTCCTTCATTTCATTGAAAGTTCTCCCTCCATCTTCAGAAACCAAAACACGTACATTCATCAGGTATATTTTATCAAATTCATGTGGAGATGCTACTAATTCCTGATAGTAATGTGGTCCAGTTCCTCCAGATACTGTATTTGACATCTTAGTCCAACTTCCACCACTATTAGAAGAACGATAAACAGCACCTTTTCTTCTATCCAATTCAATTGCAGCATATAAAATTGTTGGATCCATTGGAGAAATAGCCAACCCTATTTTACCTAAACTTGACTTTGGAAGTCCTTTATTAGTTTTAATCCAATTATCCCCACCATCAGTACTTTTATAAAGTGCAGATCCTGGACCTCCATCCATTAGAGCAGCAACATTACGATGTCTTTGCCAACTAGCTGCATAAAGTACGTCTGGGTTATTAGGGTCAATAACTAAATCTGTAACACCAGTCCATTCATTAATATCTAAAGTATTTTTCCAGCTTTTACCACCATTAACAGACTTGTATAAGCCACGTTCTCCTCCAGAACTCCATAAAGGACCTTGAGAAGCAACCCAGATAATGTTAGAGTTTTCGGGATGCACAATTATTTTTGAAATATGTTCAGATTTTTTCAAACCCATATCGTTCCAAGAATCCCCACCATCCAAACTGTGATATACTCCATGGCCAATGCCTATATGTCTTCCCGCAACGTTTTCACCTGTTCCTAACCATATAGAAGATGAGTTATTAGGATCTATTGTAATACAGCCTGTGGCAAAGAAAGGTTGATCATCAGTTAATGGCTTCCATGTTGTTCCAGCATTTTCAGTTTTCCAAGCACCACCAGAAGAAACTGCAACATACCAAATATTTTCATTATTAGGGTCTATAGCAATATCAGAAATTCTACCAGACATAAATGCTGGCCCAACACTCCTAAACTCAAAGCCACTTAAAGCAGAATTAATTGCAGGTTTATCTTGTTTATTTTCTTTTGAACCTTGAGACATAATTGAAAAATAGGACAGAAGAAACACAATTGGTAGAATATAAAATTTTAGGGTTTTCATAATAATGCAAATATTTGTTAGTTAATACTTTATCATAAAGTTAAAAATAAATATGACATATTTATAATAAGTTATAAACAATAGAATCAAAATTCTTGTAAATAGTTAAAAATAAATCTACCCCTTATTATAGCTATTTTATCATCTAATAATAAATAAAATTAATTAACTACATTTATTAAAATTTACTATTATGAAAAAGTATCTCAACTTATTAGTGCTGTGTGTTTGTTATAATATGTTTGCTCAAGATCGAATTACTGGTGAACTTTTCTCAACAAGATCTGAAGTTATTGCTAAAAATGGAATGGTCGCAACTAGTCACCCACTAGCTACACAAATTGGAATAGATATTTTACAAGATGGAGGCAATGCAATTGATGCAGCGATTGCAGCTAATGCTGCTTTGGGTTTGATGGAGCCGACCGGTAGTGGTATCGGAGGAGATTTGTTTGCAATAGTTTGGATAGAGAATGACAAGAAATTATATGGTTTAAATGCTAGTGGCAGATCACCAAAAGACTTAACACTAGAGTATTTTACTAAAAATAATTATAAAAAAATTCCTGCATATGGGCCTTTACCTGTGAGTGTTCCTGGATGTGTTGATGGATGGTTTGAGTTACATGACAGGTTTGGAAAGTTAAAAATGAATCAAGTTTTAAATCCTGCAATCAACTACGCTGAAAATGGGTTTCCTGTAACAGAGCTTGTATCGTATTATATGGATAAAGCATCAAGAAGTTTTATTAGTTATCCAAATTTTAAAGAAACCTATACAATAAATGGTAAAACTCCTGAGAAAGGTCAAATATTTAAAAACCCTGACTTAGCCAAAACATTAAAAACTATAGCAAAAAATGGTAAGAGAGGTTTTTATGAAGGAGAGGTTGCA
>TARA_B110000503_G_scaffold138851_1_pt1 | contig 11805 bp, 10 predicted proteins | sample TARA_B110000503 | Tara Oceans TARA_B110000503 (sample SAMEA4397472) | marine metagenome | biome: Polar Biome; feature: [SRF] surface water layer (ENVO:00010504); material: water (ENVO:00002006), including particulate matter (ENVO:01000060) such as... | depth 5 m
TGTTCATTGAGATTGATTGTACTCAAACACTAAAACCCCATGACCTCCAGGTGATAAAATTAACATCTCCTTAAAACGTCCCCCGTCTGACGTCTTACCTGAAACAACTGAATACGACCGCGCAGAAAACTCCAACGCTATCAACTTGAGGGCTGTTAGATCGTCTGTTTCAACAACCAATACAATATTACGGAGTTCAGATGGCTTGGTAATAACCATGCCAGGTTACTCCAGAAGAAAGAATCCACGGGGTTCAGTGCTAGTAGATAAAACGGCTCTATTCACTGGCACCTGAGTATCTATGTTAAAAATAGTCCCTATAAATAAGGCTCTGTATTAGCCTCGACAACCCCTTTAAAATCTAACGTAAAACCGACAATCTGAGTAAAGAATCGGATCGCTAAATCCAAATTCGGCGTTTGCAGCGCAACCCTCTTAATCCGTGAAATCTTGGTGCCAACAGTAAGCGTATGAGCAGCCTGAGCATGGCCATCTATTGTCACCTGATCTACTATTTCGGCTTGAGCGGATGATTGAATAAGTACAGCCAACAACGGCCAAATCCCAAAATATCTAAAAATACACTGCATTGATCACCCTCATAAATCTGGTATCGTTCTTCTTCGGTCAGTCGGGTATATGTCTTTGGCATAATGATCTCACATTGGGTTTTAGTCGACCGTGAGCTTCGCCCACTCGCCGTCAAAATTCAATGTAGCGCACTGGCGACTGAAATCCGCGTTATTTTAATATACCATTAGTCTGAGAAACCATAAACTAGAATTTATTTGGAGGCCGTATATGAAGCGTCGAACCGTCCTTAAGGGCGCAGCAGGCACCCTGTCTTTGGGCCTGATGGCACCAGCTATCGCAAGCCCATCAGTAGCCGATGGCTACTCTGGACAGCACAACTTTGTGTTAGTGCACGGTACCTGGCATGGCGCCTGGGTGTGGGCTGAGGTCGCCTCTCTGTTGCGAGCCAAGGGCCATAACGTGATAACTCCAACTTGCACCGGTTGCGGAGAAAGGGTCCATCTGAGCACTTCAGATATCGGCTTAGAAACTCATATTACCGATATAGAAAATAGTATTACCTGGGCTGAAATGGATAGCGTTGTCCTAGTTGGGCATTCCTTCTCAGGTATTACGATTACCGGCGTGGCAGACAGGTTAACCAATCGAATCCAACAGATTATTTTCTTTGACGCAATAGTTCCTCGCCCTGGCAGAATGTCAGCCGTCGTCAAAGACTCTTTAACTGGAGAGTACCCACTCTGGTGGCAGGAACGAGAAAAGAAGTTTATTGACGGCTACAAAATGGTCTTTTGGGAGGATTACCCAGTAGAAATGCTTGTACCAAAAGATTATAGTAAACAGATAGTCCGATTAAAAAAGCTCATCACAACACATCCTGCTAAGCAATGGACCGATGAATTAACGCTGAAAAATGGTGGTTGGGAAGGTCTGCCTCGCGCGTTTATTCATTGCGCTGGCCAAAAATACAAGCTGACCAGCGAAAATATGATAGGCCCAGCTAGAGGCCCTGGATGGGATTTTATCTCCCTTAACATCCCTAGGGACGGAATGCTGACTCACCCAAAATTAGTGGCCAGCCAATTGATTAGATTGGCAGAAAGTCAACATCACACAAAGATAGCCAAACGTTAGCCGCAAGCCTCTATAGTCGTTTACTGAATAGTGCCAGACCCTCCTGCCTTGCTCCAGGGCAAGGCCATCACGCGAACAGAATTTTATGCCGGACTATAGAACTGTATGATTGCACCATCTGGGGCTTTTACTGAGAAAAGCATAACATCACCCAGGCCTTTAATAGTTACTTTCATCAGAGGCTCAGAAATTTTCCATCCGCGGGCTTGGATTTTATCAGCTGCAACTTTTGCTGAATCGACCCTAAACCGCACAGCTAGAATTCCGAGATTGGGCGCAGTGCATCGCGCTGAGTAGTCTGCGCCATCAAGCCCCATCATCTCAATCATCTCCATCCGCCCAAACTCGCCTTCAATCGGATAAACAATACCGGCCTGGTAAGAGGCAGTCGTTGTTAGATTGATAGGAATACCCAGCGGTGTAGGCGTAGGTATCTTCGCAGTGTATGGCTTACCTTTGTAAAAAGTATCGAAGCCCAATACCGCCGTGAAGAAATCATAGGTCGCATCACGATCACTAACAATCTGCATCATATTAAAAGGTCTGGTTAGCCGATCAAAGTCAGGGATAGTAGGTGGAAGTGGTGGCTTTAGACGCTCATAGCCCTGTAGCTGTATCCCATCTGGCCCTCTAAAAATAACCACATTAAGGCTTGATTCTCCAAAGGTAAGGCGAGTGATTGGTGTCTCAGTCCACCACCCCATGGCCACGGCATCATCATAGATAGACTGCATGTCCTTCATTCGAATCATCATGCTGAAGTAACAGCCAGTGTCCCAAGCTCTGGATCCGGGACGCATGGGCTGTCGATTACCTGCATTAGAAAATGTAACAAGGCGCACGGAACCCTGCTGCCTACCCCGCGGACCCAGAACCATTACCTCAGCGGAAGCCTTGCTAGGTAATCCCCAGGCTTTAATCTCCGAGGGGTCCATAACATCTCGACTTTTTTCAATATAGCCACCTATTTCTTTAAAAAATCGCGCAGTAACATCCAGATCAGTGACACTCAAAACGGCTTCCGTCCAAGGTTCCACCGTTATTTTTTGTACGTCAGCATTGACGATATCAGCAGTCGAACAGCCCGCAAAAAGATAACTACCTCCTACTAATATGACCTGTGCCGCCAACTTTTTTAATGTAACTGTTAACATATATTACTCCTTGATAGTCATCTAGTCAGGAGACTTAAACATGATCATTAGTCATTATGATTTTACCGAAATGCTGTCTCGAGGCTATCATCTCGTGAGCCTTAACCAACTCACTCATCGGCAACACCGTATCTACCACAGGCTCCAACAGACCCTCCGCAAATAATGGCAATGCGCGTGATTTAAAATCAGGCATAGTCAGACTCATAAAATCAGGACTTGTAGAAATACTCATAGAAAGTAGCTGCAAGTTCAGGATCCCTATTTTTAGATTAAAGGTAATATCCCTCCCTCCGGTACTACCGAACATGACTACCTTTCCATCCATCCCCATCGAGTCGATCAGATCAGTCGCAGTCGCCTGACCAATGGTCATCAAGCTCACATCTGCTCCCAGCCCATCAGTCGCTGTCATGATTTCATCTATTACTGATTGGCGGCAATAATTAACAGTTAAATCAGAGCCCCATTGACGGGCCGAAGCCAATTTCTCATCCGTACTGGCGGTGCCCGCAACCCAACAGTGGGCCTCTTTAGCAATCTGCAAAGCCGCACTGCCAACACTTCCACCAACCGCCTCAATCAGGACCCGCTGACCTGACTTTATTCTAGCGACCGTATGCAAGGCATGCCACGCTGTTAACCAGCCCACCGCAATAGCCGCACCCTCTACAAAGGAGAGACGGTCTGGTAAGTGCATAAGGTGTTCGTCTGTAAAAATTACCGATTCCGCGTGGGTGCCTCTGGCGCGGCCAAACACCCTATCGCCTACAGAAAAATCTTCCACCTCTGCGCCAACAGTTTTGACTATTCCACTCGCTTCCATCCCCATAATAAAAGGAATTTCCTGGCCACCATAATCGCCCGCTCGCATGCGCACCTCAGCAAAATTAACGCCACTGGCCTTGACTATCACCTCAATATCATGAGCCCCTAAAACGGGTAGCGTAATCTCCCGCCATATCATTAGTTCCGGACCGCCAAATGCGTCCACCTGAAATCCTCTGGTCATGTCTGATCCTCTTTGAATAGTTAACGATTAAAATAATTCTGAATGTCTTCAACTTCCAGTCCCGACGGAATTGGCATGAGCGCCAAGTATAAGAGCCCAGCCATCAGCAATGGCACTCCAACAAGAGTGGCATAACCCAGGGTCCAACCCCATTGTTCAACAGCCAAGGATACGCAGTATGGGCCGGCCGCAGACCCTAAAACAACAGCTCCTGATCCGCAAAATGTCATCGCCGTAGATCGAATGTAGGTCGGAAACACCTCTGCTAGATACGCAAACTTAACGGCTGCGCTTCCATAAAAAAACATACTCATAAAGCTATAGACAGCCAAAATCTCCCAAAATGATTCCGTTGTCCAAATCATTAATTCAAATAGCACTGCGCCAATAACCGTCCATATCACGACCGTATTTCGGCGACTTAATAGATACTCGCCGACCAACGCGGCAAGAATATAGCCAAGGATACCTATAGCGTTTCCAGCGCCGATTACTAGTGCAAAATCAAAAGCCTCCATACCTCTAAACTCACGAAGATAACTTGGAAAGAGAAAGATGGATGCTGAGTATGCCCAAACAAATAAAAACTGTGCTGAAAACAAAATGATTGTTCTATGTCGCATACTGGCAGAAAAAAGCTCTCTAATAGGCCTTGGACTCAACTGATCTTTTGCAGCCTTGTAGCGCGGAGGTTCTCGGACCCATTTGGAAACAACCAAAATCAGCGGCAGACTGAGTAACCCGACCAAGAATAGAGCTCTCCATCCATAGATTGGCAAAATCCACATTGCCCATAAAGAGGCTATGGCCCAGCCCAATGGGTAGCCAATCTGAAGCAGGCCCATAAAGAGGCCTCTTCCATGCGCAGGGAATTCCTCGGTGATTATTGCTCCGGTAATGGGGTAAGAGAGTCCACCCGTAGCGATGCTTGCACCGCGCAGTAACACTAAACTAAACGGATTGGGAACGATGCTGTGTAAGGCAACTAGCAGTGACGAAGTTAAGACAGAAAATTGGAACATTCTTAACCGGCCTATTCTATCTCCGAGCACTCCCAGTACAACCAACAAACCACCACCAAGCAGAAATGCGCTAGAGACAATTGACATGACGCCGCTCAACGTAAGGCCAAACTCTTCCCTTATAAATGGAATGGCATAACCAAATAGGGCTAGATCCATCTGCGCAAATGAGTAGGCGACAAAGCAAATACCAAAGACTCGAAGTGGATAGCCTCGTATTTCAGATAGCATCGAGCACCAACCACTGATAACCATCAGGCGCGATAAAACACAAGGCGTCGCTGCCTAGCTCATCGGCCATTGGAGACAGATTTTGATAACCGAAAAGTGACCTCAGTTTGTGTGAAAATTCGACTATTGAAGACACCCTAACGCTATAGAGAGAAAGATTCCTGCTACCCGCACAGGAATGTGAACGAAGATCTTCAGTCTCAAAATACGGTGAATAGACCTGTAATATCCCCGCCGGACAGTTAACCGCCCTCAGCCTCTCTACTCTGAAAAGATCACCTTCTTTTAGCTGCAGTGCAGTCTGCGTGGCACTATCATCTCCAGAATCATGGGCCTCTCCATAGGGTACTGTTTCAAAGCCAAATAGTTTTTTGTATAAATCGGTGTCAAATTTATTGGTAGATTGGACAATGTTAGCATGGCTACCCTCTGTATTTTTAAACGGCGAACTTTGGTCAAAGGTGCCAAAGCCGTCTCGTTCAAAACCGCTTCTCTGTATAAATGCCAAGCGGACATTACGATTAAAAAACAATGTTTCCCGAAGGCCAACAAATGGCTCTTCCATACTTACTGCGGGTGCTGGGTTGGCTAATGGTGCTGTCACTAAGGGCGATACCCAAGTCGACTCGCTAGCTTTCCTCATTTCGGAGAGCAGGCTATCGCGTAATTGTAAAATGTCACGAGTATATAGGCCCATCCAGCGACTTCCTGACACCAGAGGCACGGCCGTCCCAAGCCCGTCATTAAGCAATCTATCCCAGAATTGTATTCTCACATTACCCGTACCATAGGATGAGGCGCCAGTATGCTCTAAGCGAACCGATGTCAGCGCCGAAGGATGCCCATAGAACTTTTGACTTTCTGTCGCTGTAAATGAACCTTCCAATATTGGCGTAAAACCTAGCGTGGCCCAAAAACGCAACAAGGCGTCACGCTCATCAAGCGTTGCGCCAAAGATATATTCAAAGATTCCAGCTTTAGTATTCATAGATATATTTCATTGACTCTTTGAGTTACAAATCACCACCCACCTTGATTAAAGTGCGCCCCATGAGTGATCGGCTCTCCCACGCTTCATGAGCTTCGGCCACTTGTTCAAGATCATAAATTCTCTCGACAGGAATCCTCCAATCGCCTTTTATTAGGCGACTATGCGTTTCTTCTTTTTCCTTTCCGTTACTTATTGTTTGGAAGAAATATTGAATAAATCCAGAAACTGAACAGGATTTTCCAATCAGCGCTGAAGGAGGAAAAGATGGCGCCTGGCCGGCCGTGGCGCCCATAAAAATAATATTACCCATCGGGGCGACTGCTTCTAAATTTAGAAGTGCTGAGGCGCCGGCATTACCATCGATAATCAGATCAGCACCTCTACCATCTGTTGCATCAAGGACAGATTTTGGCCAGGTGTCATTGGTATAATCCATCAAATAATCAGCGCCAAATTGTTTAGCGTAATCCAATTTAGCCTCACCCCCGGCTAGACCAACGACAACGGCACCAGCCGATTTTGCTATTTGAGTTACTAAGGCACCTACCGCACCAGCAGCCGAATGTATAACAACCGTTTGACCTGGCCGCACCCTCCCTGCTGTATGTACTAACAACCAAGATGTATAGGCGCAGGTAGAAAAGATTGTCGCTAGCTTCCAGTCAAATAAATCAGGGACTGGTACCACCATATTCGCTTGGGCTATCGCATAATCGGCATTACCACCCCATCCAGCATTACTTGCTACTCTTACGCCAAGTAACGATTCATCCACGCCCTCACCAATATCGGTGACGAGGCCTGCGTACTCAAACCCCGGAGTAAATGGATAGCCAGGGTGCTGCCATTTAATACGATCCGCACGCGCATGGTTATCCAGAGGATTTAGAGCCGCATAGGCAACCCTAACTTGAATCTGGCCTGCACTCGGCACTGGTTTGGACGTTTCCTGCAGGGTTAGTACCTCTGGCCCACCGGGTTGGGGCACGATTATTTGTCGCATAAAATACTCCAAAGTTTGTATAGTAGGTGTTGATTATTAGTCATTTGTGATCTGAGTGCTGCACAAGCAGCCATGACAAGGCAACACAGAATGTTGCTATTGCGCAGACAAGCGCTACGTAGATGTATCCCCACTCATAAACACTTCCACTTATCACAGAAAATATACCCCCAATCATAAGTCCACAGGAACTAGAGATTCCGGAGGCGGTGCCACTTATTTGCGGAAATGTCTCCACGGCCCCAAGCATCGCGATGGGGGTTAAGACACCCGAAAGCAACATTAAACCCGTTAAGGGTAATAGCACTGTCAGGATAGTAATTCCCAGTTGAGCTTGAATAATAAATCCTAGCCAGCCTAGGCCCACAAGCATCGCCACACAATATCCGGTTAAGTTGACTGAACCAAATCGTTTTGTCAGACGACTAAGCAAAATGGAGCCTGTGACATAGGCCAAAGCCATGAAGCCCCAAATCACCCCAAATCCTATTTGTCCGATGCCAAAATAATCATTAAAAACGGCAGCGCCGATACTGACAAAAGAAAGAAAGGTCGCCTGTAGAAAACCAAAAATACCGGTATAACCCAGAAACCGTCCAGACTTTAGTAGGCTTGTGATGCGGTCTATAGTGATCGAGTTATTTTTTGAGCCGTTGGCTGTCTCAGGGATACTTCGCCATGACCAATAGGAGATACCTAAACCGAGGAATGTAGCCAGTACATAGACCCCTTGATAGCCAAAAAAATATCCCATTAATCCACCAAGAATTGGCGCAACAATTGGAGCAGCTCCTATTGATGCGGACATAAAGGAGAAAGCATGAAGCAAGCTTTCTCCTTCCAACATGTCTCGGGCGACAGCCCTTGCTACAACCGTACCAACGCTAACCCCTACGGCCTGAATAAAACGTAACAGAACCATTACTTCATAATCTACGCAGATTGCCAAACTAACGCTGCTAAGGAAAAAAACAGTGAGGCCTGCCAGTAGGACAGGTCGTCGTCCTATTCGATCGCTCAAGATGCCCGCTATAGGCTGCGCGACCGCTAGACCAAAAATATAGGCGGACGCTAGGTATTGCAATCGCGCGGGATTCTCATCAAAGAGCAGGCCGATCATAGGTAAAAGAGGAATAACGATGGTCATCGCAAATGGCGACAGACTCCCTATCGCGCCAAGGAGCCAGAGCGATGGCGCGGCATGGTCGTTTCTCAATTCAGGCATGTTATGTGTCGTCATTGCATTAAATTCCAACAAGTTCGATATGCACCCTTTCGCGTCACCGAAGATAATAAGCTTATTTTTCAATAGTTTACAGCGTTTATAGTTATAATGATATAATCTTATAGTATTATAGTCAAGGTATGTTATCCTGCTGGGACCACTTCCCATTACTGTGGACAAAGATACGCCCTAAGTCATCGGAGGTCAGCGATAGCAAGGCTTCTAACTAACAAAGAGCCGATCCATATAGGTGATTAGGCGTATGCGTAAAAAGACTAAAAAATTAATCAAAGGGGAATAAGATCATGGTAAATAAATTAACAATAAAAGTCTGCTTGATCAGTGCCGTCGGATTAGCCAGCGGAGCGATCTCAGCTCAAGAACAGACAGAATCGGCTAGCGCCATACAAGAGGTCATTGTCACCGCCCGCAAACGCCAAGAGAGCCTTCAAGAGGTCCCTCTAGCGGTAAGCGTATTTGGCCGAGATGACATCCTCGAACAGGACCTAGCCAACTTAGAGGATATCGGCGCCCAGACCCCAGGTTTTCAGTTTATGAACCAAGGCGGCCAACAACCCGGTCGTTATAATACACAGCTACAATTTCGCGGTGTAACAACAGCGCAGTTCTCTCCGAGTTTTGCCACAGGCGCCCTATTCATTGACGGAGTATACGTGCTTAACGGCGGCACCTCGCTATCGTTAATGGACCTTGAACGAGTCGAGGTCATTAAAGGTCCGCAATCTGCGTACTTTGCGCGCAATACCTTTGCCGGTGCAGTCAACTTGATTACACGCGATCCAAATGCTGAAGCGCTCGATGGTGAGCTAATGGTTCGAACCACAAACAGAGGCAATACGCGAATTAGCGGACTTATTGAAGGTCCCATCATCGCAGACAAATTAGCGTTTAGTCTAAGCGGGACGACCTATGAGAAAGACGGGCACTACACTGCGACAGATGGTGGCCGAACCGGTGATGAGTCAACAGATACCTATAATGTAGTTCTCAACTGGACCCCGACAGAAGACTTTTCCTTAAAGGTTAGGTATAGCGATTCTGAAGATGATGATGGCGCGCCAAGTGCTGCGTTTATATCGGGTTTAGCGAATGATACCTGTACAGGAAAAACGATCAATAGCGCAGAAGGCGCTGCAAGCCCAGTTAATTATATCTGCGGGGAGGTTCCTTACACTGCCAATCCAGTCGGAGGTGTGCCGGGCGGAAAACTCATATCGTCTAACACAATTCTGCCTGCCGACATGGCCGCGCTTACGGATCCCGCCACGAACATTGCAGGCGTACCTAACGTCACGGGCATTGGTCTTTTACGCGAAACTGAACGTCTGAGCGTAAAGGGGTCTTACACCTTTGATGACTACAGCATTGACTTCAGCTACGGATCAAACGAACAAGCAGCAAACTGGATTCGTGACTTTGATCTCTCAGACAGACTGGGCTGGTGGTCAAGAGATCCTCAGCGAATGGAAGATAAAAGCTGGGAAGTACGTTTAACAAGTCCACAAGAACAGCGTCTCCGGTGGCTGGTCGGTTATAGCCACTACGAACAGGAGTTCACAGCTGCAGGAACGGGTGGCGACGCTGCGACCTCCTGTTATGCCAGCGATTCAGGCGGACCTAACGACAGTTACCCAAACAAGTGTATTGCATCATTCGCCCCATTCACCATGGGTGTTCCAGGTAATGCTCTTGGTGTTTTTAGCAATAGCCTTGCAAATACTGACCAGGCAAATGTTGATGGTATCTTCTTTGCTGTAGATTATGACGTAACAGACACTATAACGGCCATTTTCGAAGGCCGCTGGGTCGAGGATGAACTCAAGAAAGGGGCTGGGCTATCGAATGGTGTCAACGCCACCGGCGGCAAGGTGTTAAGCGAGACCTTCGAAGATTTCTTACCTAGAGCCATATTGCGGTGGCAACCGAGCGATAACACCAACTTCTACATAAGCTATGCAGAGGGCCTTATCGCCGGCGACTTTAATACGGAATTCGCCCAGGGTGATGCACGTGAAAAAGCGCAGTATGTTGCAGCTGACTCAAGTCTTTCAGACACTGTTCCGATGGAAACAATGGAATCTCTGGAGCTTGGGTGGAAACAAGGATTTGCCGATGGTCGGGGCCAAATCAACCTTTCAGTATATGAGCAAACTTGGAAGAACATCAAAGGACGCTCTTCATTTCTCATTAACGAAACCTGTAAAGCCGCCGACATAGGTACTGCACAATGTGCTGATGGCAGCTTAGGTCAGCCAAAAACAAATCCAGCTGGCGAGCCGTTCTTTAACTCGCGGAATCAGTTGATACCCGGAGACGCAACGATTCGAGGACTCGAGGCTGAATTGAAGTTCGCCGCCACAGACAGTTTACTCTTGGAAGCTAACTTTTCCATTATTGACTCGGAATACGACGACTACCTATTTAACTTCGTAAAGCCAATTGCTGGGTTCTCTCAAATGGCTGGCAACGGCACCCCGCGCCAGCCAAAGCAGACAGCGACAATTTCTGCCACCTATGATTTTACAATGATGGGTAAAGAGTCCTATGCACGCGCCGATTTATTCCATCAAGGCAAAGCATATGTCGATGAGTCAAACTTAGCCTACGTAGGTGCCTATGAAGTTGTAAACCTTAGAGCTGGCATGATGCTTGGTGAGACTATGGTAGAGCTGTTTATAAACAATGCTTTCGATGAGGAAGCCTGGCAGACGGGCGCAAGATGGACAGACTTTTCCAGTCCGTCACAATTTGCCTTTCTAACTGCCAAACAGGGTGTTGCCGCATCGCCACTTGATCGACGAGAAGTGGGCATGCGTATCAATCATCGGTTTTAATTCGAAATAGACAAAGCTTGAAACAGGAACTTCAGAGCTATTATCCTATCTCCCCCGAGTGGTGATAGACCCTGCGGTTCCTATTTCGAATAACTGTAAGGCGTAACTTTTTCCTAGATCAAAAAAAATAAATCCAAAGTACGATTTGGATTATCGACCAGATGGCTGTCCTAATAATCGACATCATAAAGTAACAATTCACTATCCATTGACATACATCGCTGGCAATAGACTACCTAATATTTTATCATTCCTTAATATCCAATCTGAGTATTTGGCTGCAGATTAGGCTTCCTATGTGTCGGGCGAAGGGCTGACTATCACAAATCTTGACGGCCGTATTGATAAAATTACTCAATATAAATACAGTCCGAACTAGAGACTGGCAGTCGTTAGCCCGCTAGCTATAAGACTGTCACCTCGACTACCGCTTTACCCACATTTTCGCCATCCATTAGTCTGCAAAAAGCGCCTGGAGCAGCCTCCAGACCTACGGCCTTGTCCTCTGGCATTTTTAGGCGGCCGTCGAGCACATAGGGCAGGCATGCGGCAATAAATTCATCGCGACGTAATTCAAAATCATAGACCACCAGGCCATAGACTATGGCGCGGGCTTTTATCCAGTTCCCTGGTGGCGGGCCAGC
>TARA_B110000503_G_scaffold22106_1_pt1 | contig 11801 bp, 9 predicted proteins | sample TARA_B110000503 | Tara Oceans TARA_B110000503 (sample SAMEA4397472) | marine metagenome | biome: Polar Biome; feature: [SRF] surface water layer (ENVO:00010504); material: water (ENVO:00002006), including particulate matter (ENVO:01000060) such as... | depth 5 m
TGTATATCTTTCTGCCTTAAATTGAGTGTAATGTCTTCTAAGGTATACAAACCAGATTGGTCTAAATAGGGTACCTTCTCCATCCTTATAATTACGGCGCTTGCCTCTTTTGGAATTTGAAGAGACAGGGCTTGTAATTCACTAGTAGCACCAAAAAAGACCGGACCATTTAGGTGTTTTATAAATACTTTTTCTAATAGATTTTTAGGGAGTGTTTTTTCGTCTTCCCAGGAGCTGTCTATAGAAGATTCTAGCCTTTCAATATTAGATTCCTCCGCGGTGACATCACCCATTTTTTTCATAAAAATTAGGGAAGCCAATACCAAACCAATTCCTACAGCGCTTACTAAGTCCCAAAAGACAGATAAGATCATCACTAGTAACATAATAGCAACTTCTGAGCGTGGAATATAAGGGATGGCTCTTAGGCCTTTATAATCCATTACTCCAATTCCTACAGTGATGAGAATTCCTGCTAAGACTGCTGCTGGTATTTTAGAGGCTATGGGCCCTAAGACTAATAAAACAACCAATAATAAAATTCCCGCTATGACGCCAGACAGCCTTGTTTTACCTCCTGCATTAATATTAACCACTGTTCTAATGGTAGCTCCTGCACCTGGAATACCGCCAAATACTGCTGCTACACTGTTTCCTATTCCTTGGCCAATAAGTTCTTTGTTGGGCTGGTGCTTGGTTTTAGTCATATTGTCTGCCACTACAGAGGTCAGCAAAGAGTCAATAGCACCTAATAGGGCTAACGACAGGGCCGTAAAGATATAGGGTGCTAGAGCACTTAGTTCAAAGGCCGTAAATAACTCTAAGTGTGGCATGGGAAAACCTTGAGGAATGGCTGCAATGGTGAGGTAGTTTAAATTAAAGCCCACTGCAATTCCAGAGACAACAAGCAGTGCTATTAAGGTGCTAGGTACTGCTGTTGTAATGCGTTTAAAACCAAATATAATAAAGATGGTCCCCACCGCCAGCGCTAATTCTAAATAATTAATATTTTTAAGTGCGTTTGGCAACACCTTTAGAGTACCCCAAACTGTTTTGGCTTGATCTTTAGCTAATAGTTGCGCTTCTACTTGTATGTCTTGGGGACTTACTAGCGCTGCTCTTTTTTGAGTTTCAGTAAAATCTTCTAAGACTAAATATCCTTGGTCGGCTTCATCTTTTAATATTTTTTCCAGTAAGACTTCTTCTGCTTGGGCCTTAAATCTATTGACGTATTGAAGATCATCCTTAGGCGAATACCCTAAACTAGGCAGTAATTGAGTGATGATTATAATCACTCCAATAGCGGTCATAAATCCAGATACCACCGGATAGGGAATATACCTAATATATTTTCCTATGCCACTTATTCCAAGTGTAATTTGTATGAGTCCTGCCAATAAAAATACGGCAAGAATAATAGGGAGTGCTTTAGAAATGTCTCCGTTATTACTAGCCACTATTCCAGAGACTACCAACAAACTCATGGCAGTCATGGGAGCTGTTGGCCCACTAATTTGTGTGGAGGTTCCGCCAAAAATAGCGGCAAAAACACCTATAAAAATGGCGCCGTATAAACCAGCATCTGGACCAAGACCAGATGAGACTCCAAAAGCCAGTGCTAGAGGTAGGGCTACAATCCCTGCTGTAATTCCTCCAAAAAGATCTCCTTTGATATTTTTAAAAATAGTATTTTTCATTTTTTATAGAAATAGAAAGTCAGCTACCTCTGGCAGGTGACTAGATGTTTATAGTGGAGTTTGGTAAAGCTTTAATCTAGGTGGTAGATTTCCATGATATTTGTTAAAATACCTTCAAAGTCTATTTTTAGATCTATGAGCCTTCCAGTATGTATATCAAAAACCCAGCCGTGTACTTTTAGACCCCTGTTTCTTGCTGCTTTTTGAATTGCTGCCGTTTTTATAAGGTTTATACACTGTTCTTGAACGTTTAGTTCAACAAGGCGGTCGTATTTGAGTTCTTCATCTACTATGCTATCTAACTCTTTTCTGTGAATGCGGTATACATCCCTAATATTTCTAAGCCAGGGGTTTAAAATGCCTAAATCTGCAGACTGCATAGCTGCTTTTACCCCCCCGCAGGCATAATGCCCACAGACTACAATATGTTTTACTTTTAAATGATCTACGGCATAATTTACCACAGACATGACATTCAGGTCTATGCTAATGACCATATTAGCAATATTTCTGTGTACAAACACCTCTCCGGGAGCTAAGCCCATTAGGCCTTCTGTGGTGACGCGAGAATCTGAGCACCCTATATATAATAATTCTGGACTTTGTCCTTTTCCTAATTCCTTAAAATAATTTTTATCAGTGGAGAGCTTCTCTTTTACCCACGCTTCATTATTTTCAAATACTTTGTTTAAATCCATGTTTTTTATTAAGATTCGTGATGATTACTTAACACTTTTATTTTCAATTTCATTGTAATGACATAAAAAAATTGACACATTTAAATAGGTGCACCACTTTTTATATTTTGAAAAGCAAGTTGTTTTAATTAAAATAGATTTAACATTTCTTAGGCGGAGGCACCACAATGTCATGGGTAGGAGAGTTATAAAAATCTAGGATATTAAAGATAATTTTGTTGTTATTAGTGTTTGATAATATTTTAAATTCTCTATTTAAATGAGAAGAAAAACACTCTTTTTTAAATTCTTGTTTTTCTTCTTCTTGGTGAGGTTCTCCCTCTAGATTTCCATTAGAAAAATGTTTTTCAATATTATTTGAGGAATAAATAACGATGCTTGGGAGAATGGCAAAAAGAGTCCAGAGGAATAAAATTCCTGAAATAAAAGCCCGTATGTTTTTTGAATAAAGCAACATTACAAAGATGCATAAAATGTTAATATGATTGCCATAAAATATTTAAATCCTTTTTTAGTCTTTTAATAATTTAAGTTGCTTTTCCTTGAGCCAACCTTTCTGACCTTCTGAAATTTGAACTTTCTTCCAGCTTTCAAATGATTCTAGTACTTGTACTTTAGTGCCTTCATGAAGTTCAAAGACTTGAATACCTAAATTATTTGGCTCTGAAAGTACCTTGGCCGTTTCAAAAATAATGGCTGGATTATCTTCACTGTGAGACGCTTCTAAAAAGAACCCATTGGTATAGCTTAGCACTGAAAATATTAATAATAACAAGGAAAGAGAAAACCCCACTCTTTTTTGCTTGGGATCTCTGGCTACATAATAAAAAAGATATGAGAAAACACCTAGCATCATAGTACCAATAGCTAGTAGGCTCCAAAAGTGGAGGCTGTATTGAGAAATAAATTGTTCATAGGTTCTTCCTAGTCCGTTTTCTTCTTTAGTAGGGATAGCGTCTATGGTCATTTTTTGTGCAAATCCTAAGTTTTTAAGCACCTCTGTATCTGTGGGTTCAAGCAGCAAGGCTTTTTCAAAATAATAAATGCTTTGACCAATCTTATTTTGCTTGTAATAAGCATTCCCCATATTGTAGTAAAGGGATGCACTGTGGTAGCCGTCTTCTAAAATTTTCTCGTAATAATCTATGGCCAATTTATAATTTGCCTCATTGTAGGCCTTGGTGGCTGCATTAAAAAAAGAGATTTCATCTTCTGTTTGTGATGCCGCAATTAGAGAAAGACTTGCTCCCAAGCACCATAACAATAAAAATATTTTCATATACTTTTTCATGACTTATAATTGGCTGTCTAATTCACTAATAGTTTTTATGGCCTCTTGATAGTCTGCAGTTATTTCTACAGCTGTAAAGGGACTGTATCTGGCTGCCTCACAGTGTTCTAATAACAATATAAATGACTGAATGCTATCCTGTTTAACCTTCCTAGCCTCAAACACTAGGGTAATATTTTCTTTGTTAAAATCTGCCGTTTCAATTTGCAACTTTCCTTTCAGGTACAATTGGAGACCCTTTTCTAGAGCCACATAAAAATCTTCTTTATTCCCTCTTGCCTGTTTGGCTTCTGACAAGAATTTTGCAGCCAATCTTTGAGCTCTTTTACTTAACAAACCTACTAAGTCTCCTTGTTTTTCTCTTTGTTTTTTAATCAGAAACACCACTAAGGGAATAAGCAGCAAGGGTAGTAGCCAGAGTACATAGAAAAGCAAGCTACTAAAAAAGGGTTTTTGAGTTTTTTTAACTAGAGAGGTATTTGTTTTTATAAATCCAAACGCCTGCTGTGAAACAGTTAAAGCTTGTTTGTTTACAGAGGCTTTTTCTGAATTTTCTTCTTTTGCCTTTTCGTTTGTTTGTAAAGGCCCCTCAATAACATTAATAATGATGGGTTCAGATTGTAGGCTGATGTATTTTTCTAAGTTTGGATCAAAATAGCTGAAACTTATTTCTGGTATGGGATATTTTCCTTTAAAAGCAGGTATAATAGTATAGTTGTTACTGATTTTCCCTTTCATCCCAGACTGATTGGTAGTAACCGCTTCATTAAATTCTGGATCATACACTTCTAAGGCAGCAGGTAATTTAAGTTCAGGGAGTGTAAAGAGCTTTAAGTTCCCACTCCCTTTTACTGTTACTATAGCTTGTAAAGACTCATTGGCGTTTAAGATATCTTTTGAACTTGTCACAAAGAGGTCAAAGGAACCTACTGCTCCTGAAAAAGACTCAGGTTTTCCAGACTCTGGCAAGGCTTTTACCTGTATAGTTCTCTTACCTGCTGTGACTGTTTTATTGGTTTGTGCAAAAAGCCTGCCACCAAAAAAATCTCTTCTGTTAGTGGGGACTTCTGCAGTTACATCTAAAACAAGAGGCTCTATAGAGAGTTCACCAGATTTTTGAGGGTATAACACCACTCTTTTTAAAACCACGTACTGAGAGGCTATTCCTTCATATGAACCAGATTCAAAGGTGTACTTTGTTACCGCAATGTCTTGGTTCCAGAAATTGTTGTAAGTAGGATTGTCAAGGGCTCTAAAGTTGGTGACGCTAATGTCTGGACCTACATATAGTTTGTAGACCACCGTAACCATTTCATTTAAATACGGATTTTGATTGGAAACTTCAGCTACTAAGTGGAGGCTTTCGTTGGCCACATCTTCTGCAGTCATGTCTTCACTTGGCTTTTTAACAGCGTCAGTAACGGTCACTTTTTCTGGAATTGTTTTGTAGGAGTTTCCGTCAATATCAATAGTAGCTTGACCAATTGTAAAGGCACCTTTTTCTAGAGGCGCAATGGTGTATGAAAAAGTTTTAGAAAAACTTTTCACACCATTAACCCAAGAAAAGCTAGTGGCTTGCGAGGGGCCCATCACCACTCTAAATCCCTGAAAGGAGGGAGGATTGAAGTTATCTCCATCTTTGTTCATTACAAAGTCTACCCTAATTCTCTCATTAATACCCATGGCACTTTTACTGAGGATCATTTTAAAACTGACAGCCTCTTGTACAGGAGTATAGCCTCTTAAGGCCCATACACTAGCTAGGGCAATAAAAAGACTCATATATGATTTTGTAATTAAGGACATTACCAATCTTTTTTAGTTTTTACAGGAACTCCCTTTACTTTTTTAGCTTCTAATTTTTCTTGTGACTTTTTTTCTGCATTTTGCATGGCTTCTAAAAGGTTCTCTACCTGTTGGGGGGATAGTTGGCTTTTTCTTTCTGGAGGAGCTTGCGAAAGGTCTTCCTTTGGCTTTTGAGGCGTCTCTTTTTTTTGATCTCCCTCACCTTTTTTCTGTTCTTCTTTTTCAGAGGGGTCTTTAGGCTCACCATCCTTGTCTTTCTGATCTCCATCACCCTTATCTGGATCTCCCTCTTTGTCTTTTTTCTGATCCCCCTCTTTGTCTTTATTGTCTTTTTTTTCCTGATCCTTAGAGTCCTCAGGCTCTTTCTTCTCCTGCTTTTCTTTGTCTTTATCTTTATCCTGCTGATCTTTTTTAAGCATTTCTTTTGCTATGGCCAGGTTGTACCTAGTTTGGTTGTCTATAGGATTATTTCTCAAGGCTTCTTTATATGCGGCTACTGCTTTTTCGTACTCTTTATTTTTCATAAAGACATTCCCTATATTGTGAAATACAGCGTGTTTTTCTTCCTGTGTTTTAGCTACAGAAGCTGCTTTTTTTAAGGGGCTTAAAGCCTCTTTATAAGATTGGTTATTGTAAAAAGAACTTCCTAGATTAAAGGCAGGGGTAGCGTCTGCTGGATTTGTGCCTATGGCTTTTCTATAGGCGCTTTCTGCCTCTACAAAATTGTCTTTTGAAATAGATTGGTTTCCCTGATAGGTGAGGTTTTGAGCAGTAATAATTTTTTTAGCATTAACTTTTAAATCTGTTCCAGCCTCTATTTCTTTAGAAACTACCCCTTGTCCTTTTATAGGCATACTAGAGATTAGTAGCACAGTAATGGCTAATAAACTACATATCTTTTTCATCTTCTTTTTCATTAAATAGGTTAAGTCTTGAAATCCATGCTGTTTTGCCTTCTAGCACAAAAAAGTCTATAAGCAATAATAAAAGCCCCATCCCTAAAAACCATTGAAATTGGTCTTTATAGTCTGAAAATTGTTTGGCCTCAAAAGTCATTTTATCCATTTGGTTTAACTGTTCTTTTATAGCCTCTACTGCTGCTGCGGTATTTTCTCCGTCTATATAAATTCCATTCCCTTCTTGTGCAATGTCTTTGAGGGTTTGCGGCTGGAGCGCAGTAATGACTACTTCTCCTTCAGAGTCTCTTTTTAGGCTTTCTATCACCCCTTTTTTCTTAATGGGAATAGGGGCTCCTTTTTCCGTACCTACGCCAATAGTGAATATTCTAATTCCAGCCGCTACTGCGTCTGAAACAGCTGCGGTAGCGGCACCGTCTGAATGGTCTTCTCCGTCAGAAACAATAAAAAGCACCCTATTGGTTTGTGCAGCGTCATTGTAATAAGTAGTGGCTAAATCTATGGCGTCTGAAATGGCTGTTCCCTGAGAGGAAAGCATGTCTGTATTCATGCTTTGTAAAAACATTTTAGCTGCGCCGTAATCTGTTGTAATTGCTAATTGTGGGTAGGCTTGTGCCGCGTATGCAATAATTCCAATTCTGTCACTGGCTAGCTCATTAATGATTTCCGAAACCAATCTTTTGGCTTTCTCCATTCTGTTTGGCGCAATATCTTCTGCCAGCATACTTTTGGAAACGTCTACCGCAAAAACAATGTCTACACCTTCTCTTTTCACTGTTTCTAACTTGGTACCAGCCTTTGGATTTATAAGTGCAACAATAATACACGCAACCCCTAGTAATTGTAAAATGAGTTTAAAAGTGTTTTTAAATTTTGATTTTTTTGGCGCTAATTTTTTAAGAAGTATTGGATCCGAAAAGTTTTTTTGGGCTTTTTTCTTCCAAAGCTGTAGCATAAAGTAACCCATAACCATAAGCGGTAGGAGAATGAAAGCGTACAAATATATTTTCTGATCTAACTGAATCATCTGATTTTATGCTAAATAAAACTTTTAAATAGGGTATTTTTAAGAACCCACTCTGCTATAAATAATATGAGAGCTGCAATGGCCCAAGGTCTAAATTTCTCTTCATATGCATAGAACTTAAAAGTCTCTACCTCTGTTTTTTCAAGGCTGTTAATTTCTTCATAGATTTGTTCTAATTTTTTATTATTTGTGGCTCTAAAATATTTACCTCCTGTAACACCAGCTACTTTTTCTAGTAATTTTTCATCTATTTGAACCTCTGCCATTCCATATCTAAAACTTCCATCTGGATTATAGGCAATTGGAGATAGTGCATTTCCATTGGTTCCAAGGCCTATAGTATAGGTTTTAATTTGGTATTCTACAGCCAATTCAGCTGCAGTAGCTGGCTCTATGAAGCCTGCGTTATTTACCCCATCTGTGAGTAAAATAATTACCTTACTAAGCGCTTCACTGTCTTTTAATCTGTTTACGGCGGTAGCCAAGCCCATACCTATGGCAGTTCCGTCATTGAGCTCTCCATATTTAATTTCTTTTAAAGCTTCTAGCACTAGTCGTTTGTCTGAGGTAATGGGGGTTTTGGTATAACTCTCTCCTGCATAGACTACCAAACCTATTCTATCATTGGGTCTGCCATTTATAAAGGCCGCAGCTACTTTTTTTAAAGCAACCAGCCTGTTGGGGCTTAAATCTTTGGCCAGCATGCTGGAAGATACATCTATGGCCATCACAATGTCTATCCCTTTTGTTGTTTCTGTCTTAGTGGTTTCTGAAGTATTTTGAGGCCTTGCCAAACCTATAATTAGGGCACTAATAGCTGTCAATCTAAGAACAAACAATAAGTGTTTTGCTTTAGAAAAATAGCTCTCTCCAAAACCTTTTGTACTAGGCATTTTTAAAGCGATGTTTCCTTTTTTATTTTTTAAGACATACCAAACCATCAGCAGTGGCAATACACATAAGAGCCATAGAAATTCTGGGTTTGCAAAGTCTGTATTCAATTCCATTAGTTAGGGTTTCTTGTTTTCTGTTATTTTTTCAAAGGCAATACTGCGCATAATTTTTTCAGATATTTCTGCCGCGTATGGGTCTCCATCTATCCACCTCATACTGACAGATTGCACATAGCCTTTTCCTCCAAAATAAAGTAATATATAATCTTCTTTAGTCATGCTACTTTGATTGCCAACTTTAAAGTCTGCAGTACCAAATGTTTTCATTCCTTTTATTCCCTCTTGAGCTTCAAAATTTTCTTGCTTGGTAATAATATTTTTAGCACCAATAGACTCTAACTCTTTTAAGCCTATTTCTGTAAGGGCATTAAAATCTGGATCTTCTTCTGCTGCAAATCTTTTTGTTTCTAAGTGAATAAACAGCACTCCTTTTGGGTGTGTATAACTAAATTTTTGAAGGGAAAGCACCCCTTCTTTAAGGGGGGTAGTGAGGTCTCTAACTAGTACTTCCGGTGTCTCAATGGTCACTGCAGGCACTCCGTATTCACTTGTTATCCAATCTTTTTCAAGCAGTATTTTATTTGGGTTTCTCAGGGCTGTGTCCCATACGTTTTCGGGGCCATAATATCCAAGAGCTCCCAGTATAATTCCGGAAATCACCAAGCCTCCAACCACTAGTTTTCTCTTCCTAGACCTATTTAGTTCTCTTGCTTTTTGAGCTGCTTCACTAGCAGCTGCTGCTGCTATTTCTGCTTCCGATGGAGGTGCAATGGCTTGTTTTGTTTTCACAACAATTTGTTTAAGCTGGCTTCTATCCTGTTCTGCTACTGCAATCTCTGGAGTGGATTTAGCAAATTTTACAAGATCTGCAGTTTGTAAAATCTTTTTAAACTGAGCAATTGTAGCAGGGTCTAGAGTAAGTGCACCTGCATGAGTGAGTAATTCTAATTTTTCAATGAGCTGATCTGTGGTGCTTTCAAGCGCAGCAATATGAACTTCTTCTTCTAAAAAATTTCTTACAATTCCCGTAAGTTCACTGTAGTATTCTTTGTATTCTTCCTTTAGGAGGTATTTAGATTTTTCTAAGTTGTCTAAGGCTAATAATGCCCTGTCATACGCTGGGAGTACTAGATTTTGGGCTGCTAATTTACGTTTGTGTTTCATTCTTAGATAGGCAAAGACTAAGGCAGCTAAGCCAAGAAGCGCAAACAAGAGTTGCCACAACCACTCATAGGTGGTAATTTTCTCTACTTCTGTAAGGGGTTTTATGTCGTATAGATTTTGAACCAAAGTATCTACCGCTACATCTGTCACTCTTAGTTGGTTTATGCCTGTAAAGAACAATTGATTATTGACCAGTACTTTTTGTTTTGGAATAATATAGGTACCAGAGTCAAACTGAGTGAGTGCATATTTTTTAATAAGCCTTAATTTCCCTTCATATTCAAGAGAGTCAATAGATGAACTTCTAACCAATTCTAGGGGTAAAAAACCCATAGGATCTTCAGGAAAATTAACCAAGTCTGTAGGATTAATAGATACAGATATTAGGAGTTCTATTTGTTGGCCAATGGCTATGCTTGTAGTGTCTATAACGGCAGTTGGTGTGTAGGCAGCTGCTTCTTGTTTGTTCTTGGTTTTTTGCTGTGTTTTGCCTGTTTGCTGTGCCTGTAGGGGGAGTAGTGCGCACAAGGCATAGATAAACAAACAATACCAAAGCTTTGTAGCAGTGCGTATTTTTGTGATTTTTAAATACAATGGATTTCTAGACATTTTCACCTTCCTCTTTGTTTAAAATATCCTAACAATTTTTTTACATAACTCTCATCTACTCTGCATTGAATGCTCCCACAGCCAGATTTTTTAAAACTCTCAGAAAAATACTCTTGCCTCTCTCTTTGGTAGGCCTCATACTCACTTCTCACCCGCTTAGATTGGGTAGCTACTGTTTTTATTATGCCTGTTTCTGAGTCTAGCATAGAGACCAAACCAATATTCGGAATAGCCGCTTCTTTAGGGTCAAATACCCTAATTCCAGTAAGGTCATGTTTTTTCCCTACTATTCTTAGGCTTTGCATATAGTCTTCAGAAATAAAATCTGAAAGCACAAATACGATGGCTTTTTTCTTGAGCACATTTCCTAAATATTTTAGTGCAAATGAAAGGTCTGTTTTTTGGCTTTTAGGAGCAAACTCTATGAGATCTCTAATAATTCTTAGGACGTGACTTTTCCCTTTTTTAGGAGGTATAAATAATTCTATTTGGTCTGAAAATAAGAGGAGTCCTACTTTGTCATTATTTTGTATAGCAGAGAAAGCAAGGGTGGCGGTTATTTCTGTAATTAAATCTTTTTTAAACTGTGAAACTGTTCCAAAAAGTCCAGAACCACTCACATCTACTACCATCATCATGGTGAGCTCTCGCTCTTCCTCAAAGACTTTTATATATGGCTCATTTTGTCTAGCGGTCACATTCCAGTCAATGGCCCTTACGTCATCTCCAAACTGGTACTGCCTAACTTCTGAGAAAGTCATTCCCTTTCCTTTAAAGGTAGAATGATACTCTCCACCAAAAATGTGGTCAGATAGCTTCCTAGTTTTGATTTCTATTTTACGAACTTTTTTTAATAAGTCTTTGGTCTCCATATGCGTATTGAAATAGCCTCTTTTAAGTTAATTTAAGTGCTACTCATTGCGGCCTAAGGCACTTCTATTTCGTTTACGATGGTATTGATAATGTCCTCTGAAGTTATATTTTCTGCTTCCGCCTCATAGGTAATACCAATTCTATGTCTGAGTACGTCATGTACTACTGCTCTTACATCTTCAGGAATTACATAGCCTCGTTTTTTAATAAATGCATAACACTTAGCTGCCATGGCTAGGTTAATACTCCCTCTAGGTGACGCTCCAAAACTAATAAGAGGGCTTAAGCTCTCTAAATTGTATTTTTCTGGAAAACGTGTGGCAAAGATTAGGTCTAAAATATATTTTTCAATTTTCTCATCCATGTAAACTTCTCTTACAGCCGCTTGGGCAGATAAAATTTGCGCTACACTTACCACGGGGTTTACCTTTTCATAAGCTCCTTTTAGGCTTTGTCTCATGACCATTTGCTCTTCAGTCATTTTTGGGTATGTAATCACTGTCTTAAGCATAAAACGGTCTACTTGTGCTTCTGGTAGAGGGTAAGTTCCTTCTTGTTCTACTGGGTTTTGAGTGGCCAGGACTAGAAAGGGCCTGTCTAGAATAAAAGTTTCATCTCCAATGGTCACCTGCTTTTCTTGCATGGCTTCTAGCAGAGCAGACTGTACTTTAGCTGGTGCTCTATTAATCTCATCTGCTAACACAAAGTTAGCAAAAATAGGTCCTTTTTTAATAGTGAAATCATTCTCTTTCATATTAAAAATCAT
>TARA_B110000503_G_scaffold47790_1_pt1 | contig 11796 bp, 13 predicted proteins | sample TARA_B110000503 | Tara Oceans TARA_B110000503 (sample SAMEA4397472) | marine metagenome | biome: Polar Biome; feature: [SRF] surface water layer (ENVO:00010504); material: water (ENVO:00002006), including particulate matter (ENVO:01000060) such as... | depth 5 m
GCGGGTGCCAGCCTTTTAGCCGAGACAGTCCTTGTCGTGCGTGTCTTGGCCTCCGACAGCTATGCATTGCGCACCACAATATTCTCGATCCTTGATCTGCTCACCGACAATGCCGTCCCCAAAAACTGGAAACTTTAACCATGCAATTAACGCCACGCGAAAAAGACAAGCTGCTGATTGCCATGGCCGCAGAAGTTGCGCGCAAGCGGCTGTCGCGCGGCGTAAAGTTAAATTATCCAGAGGCGATAGCGCTGATCACGGATGCCGTCGTCGAAGGCGCGCGCGACGGTCGGTCTGTGGCCGATATGATGGAAGCTGGCGCCCATGTCATCACGCGCGATCAATGCATGTCTGGAATACCCGAAATGATCCACGACGTGCAGGTCGAGGCTACATTTCTCGATGGCACCAAACTTGTCACCGTCCACAATCCGATCAGATAGGAGAACCCCATGATCCCTGGAGAAGTATTTCCCGCCGATGGCGACTTGATCCTAAACCCTGACCGTGAGGCGATCACCCTGATGGTGGCCAATACCGGCGATCGCCCTGTGCAGGTCGGCAGCCATTACCATTTCGCCGAATGCAACGCGGCTTTGGATTTTGACCGCACAGCAGCACACGGCCGTCGTCTTGATATCGCACCGGGCACTGCTGTCCGGTTTGAACCGGGGCAACGTCGTGAGGTCAACCTAATCGAGTTGTCAGGCGCTCGCCGCATCTTTGGTTTTAACAACAAAGTTATGGGGGACCTCTGATGGCCACATCAATCAGCCGCGCCGATTACGCCGCCATGTTCGGCCCCACCGTAGGCGATAAAATCCGCCTTGCCGACACCGAGTTGATTATCGAGGTCGAACGCGATCTGACTGCCGAGCGCGCCAATGGTGGCAGCGGCATGACTTACGGCGAAGAGGTCAAATTCGGCGGTGGCAAGGTCATCCGTGACGGCATGGGCCAATCCCAATCGACGCGCGCCCAAGGGGCGGTCGATACCGTCATCACCAATGCGCTGATCGTGGACCATTCGGGTATATACAAGGCCGATGTCGGCCTGTGCGGCGGGCGCATCCACAAGATCGGCAAGGCGGGCAACCCTGACACCCAACCGGGTGTTGATATTATTGTAGGTCCTGGAACGGAAGCGATTGCTGGCGAGGGGCGCATACTTACTGCAGGTGGCTTTGACAGCCACATCCACTTTATTTGCCCGCAACAGATCGAGGAGGCATTGCACTCTGGCCTGACGACGATGTTGGGCGGTGGTACTGGTCCCGCGCATGGCACACTTGCGACGACATGCACGCCGGGCCCATGGCATATCGGACGGATGTTGCAGGCTGCAGATGCCTTTCCAATGAACCTCGCGTTTGCGGGCAAAGGCAATGCAAGCCAACCGGACGCATTGATTGAGATGGTCAAAGGCGGGGCATGTGCGCTGAAGCTGCACGAGGATTGGGGCACCACACCTGCGGCCATTGATTGCTGTCTGTCTGTCGCCGACGACATGGATGTGCAGGTGATGATTCATACGGATACATTAAATGAATCCGGCTTCGTGGAAAACACCATGGCTGCTGTAAAAGGTCGCACGATCCATGCGTTTCACACCGAAGGCGCTGGCGGCGGTCATGCGCCCGATATCATCAAGATTTGCGGCGACGAGAATGTCCTGCCAGCGTCGACGAACCCGACGCGGCCCTATACAGTCAATACGTTGGAAGAACACTTGGATATGTTGATGGTCTGTCACCACCTCGATAAATCCATCCCCGAAGACGTGGCCTTTGCAGAAAGTCGTATCCGCCGCGAAACTATCGCCGCTGAAGATATCTTGCACGACATGGGCGCATTCTCGATTATCGCATCCGACAGTCAGGCCATGGGCCGCGTGGGCGAGGTTTTGATCCGCACATGGCAGACAGCCGACAAGATGAAAAAGCAGCGTGGTCGCCTGCCTGAAGAAACCGGCGAGAACGACAACTTCCGCGTGCGCCGCTATATCGCAAAATACACGATCAACCCCGCGATCGCACATGGGATCAGCCGTGAGATTGGTAGCATCTCAGAGGGCAAGCGTGCCGATCTGGTGCTGTGGAACCCTGCGTTTTTTGGTGTGAAACCGGAAATGGTTCTGATGGCAGGCACGATTGTCTGTGCGCAGATGGGCGACCCAAACGCGTCCATCCCGACACCGCAACCGGTTTATTCGCGCCCTATGTTCGGGGCGTTCGGGCGGTCGGTCGAACACTCTGCCGTTTGCTTTGTCTCTGCCGCAGCACAGGCCGATGGAATCGGAGGCAAATTGGGATTGGCCAAGAAAACAGTGGCGGTCGAAAACACCCGTAACATCGGAAAATCGGACCTGATCCACAACACCGCAACCCCGCATATGGAGGTGAATCCCGAAACATACGAGGTCCGCGCCGATGGTGAACTCTTGACCTGCGAACCTGCCTCCGAATTGCCAATGGCCCAAAGGTATTTTTTATTCTAATGATCCAACACACATCCCAAACCACCCGTAAAGATGTCACTTGGACGGACGCCTTCGATACATGCATCATGAGTTATGATGACCGGTTTTTAAGACGCAAGGTTATCAAAACAACAGAGGGAGCGACCCTTTTAGTTGATCTTGCCCATACAACATCGCTTGACCACGGCGATGCGCTTGAACTGACAGACGGACGCTTGATCGCCGTCATAGCCGCCGACGAAGCCCTGCTCGAAATCACCGGTGATCTGGTTAAATTGGCTTGGCATATCGGCAATCGCCACACGCCTTGTCAGATTGAAGCAAATCGTTTGGTCATCCAATGCGATCCAGTCATCGGCCACATGTTGGAACATCTTGGGGCCTCAGTGACCGAAGTGTTTGAACCCTTCACCCCCGAAGGCGGTGCCTATGGCCACGGCCGCACGCACAGTCATGACCACGGCCATACCGCACATGACCACTGATGTCCTGACCCTTTCGCAATTGCTGTCACCCAGCTTCCCTGTGGGCGCATTCGCCTATTCACATGGTTTGGAAACCGCGATTAATGGCGGGGCAATTAATGACGCTAGCAGTTTGCAGGCATGGTTGCAGGACCTGATGGATTATGGCGGCATGCGTGCAGATGCAGTTTTGCTTAACGCCGCCTATGGGTCAAATGATCCGCTGATTGATTTTAGCGCCCGCGCCTTTGCTGCCTCTTCCGAACGACTGATGGAAACGGACCTGCAAGGGGCTGCGTTTTGCGACACGGTGCTAGCTGTTTGGGGCTATGATCTTGATCGGCTTTGTTATCCCGTGGCCGTGGGACGGACTGCTGCTAAGCTGGGACTAGATGCGGAACTAGCGACCGCAATGTATCTGCAGGTAACTCTCGGCAACTTAATTGCCGCTGCCATGCGCTTAGTTCCCTTGGGCCAAATTGACGGGCAGAAATCCCAAGCCGCCCTAAAACCACACTGTGCCCACATCGCCGCCCATTTAAGCGGAGCCACATTGGACGATTTGCACAATGCCGCATGGCTGTCGGACATTGCGGCGATGCAACACGAAACCAAATATTCACGCGTCTTCCGGAGCTAAAACAATGGCATCACAAAATGGACCTTTACGTATCGGGATCGGCGGCCCCGTGGGCGCAGGCAAAACCACCCTGACCGCAGCGCTGGCGCGCATCTTGCACCCCCATATGTCGATCGGTGTCATCACAAACGACATTTATACCCAAGAGGACGCAGAGGCGCTGATGCGCATGCAAATCCTACCGCAAGGCCGGGTTATTGGTGTTGAAACTGGCGGCTGTCCGCATACTGCCATACGCGAGGATGCGTCGATTAATCTGGCTGCCATATCCGAGATGCGCAAACGGCACGTAGACCTTGAAATCGTCCTGATCGAGAGCGGCGGTGATAATCTATCCGCCACATTCAGTCCTGAATTGGCCGATGTCACCGTCTATGTAATTGATGTGGCTGCTGGCGAGGAAATCCCGCGCAAAGGCGGACCTGCGATTACGAAATCCGACATTCTGGTGATCAATAAAACCGATCTGGCGCCCCATGTGGGCGCGTCACTTGAGGTGATGGACCGCGATGCCAAACGAATGCGAGGCGACAAACCGTTTGTGTTCACCACCCTGCGCGGCGGCAAAGGCGCGTCAGAGGTCATTGCCCTCTTGGCGAGTATTGGTGGATTTGAAACGCCAGTCTAAACCATCACCGCATCATACAAGGCCTGGCGATCGAGGTTATCGGCGGGTCTGTGAAATGACACCTCGCCGCGTTTCATCACAGTGAAATCATCACCGGTTTCGAACGCGAAATCAAAGAACTGTTCAACCAGCACGATCGCCATATCGCCCTGTTCGCACAGAATGCGAATGACGTTGCCGATTTGCTGGATAATGTTGGGTTGAATGCCTTCTGTCGGCTCATCAAGCAGCAAAACCTTGGGGCGCGTAATCAGTGCACGCGCAATCGCAAGCTGCTGTTGTTGTCCGCCAGACAGGTCGCCGCCACGGCGGTCCGCCATTTCGCGCAGCACGGGAAACAGGTCGTAAATATGATCCGGCACAGCGTGATCAGCCTTGTCCAGGCAGGCAAATCCCGTTTCAAGATTTTCGGCAACAGTCATCATCGGGAACACCTCCCGCCCTTGCGGGACATATGCAATGCCCACCTTAGCTGCGTCAAAGGCGCTCAAATGGGACAGTGATGCACCATCAAGTATGATTTCGCCTTGTGTATAGGGATGGCGCCCGGCAATCGCCTTAAGTAGGCTGGTTTTGCCGACGCCATTGTTGCCCATCACAGCCGTCACCTCGCCCGCTTTTGCAGTCAGTGAAACGCCATTGAGTATCTGGCTTTGCCCGTATTTCAGGGTCAGGTTTTGAATATCCAACATCGTTTAACGCCCCAAATAAACATCTATGACGTCTTTGTTTTTCGTCACATGATCCAGCGAACCTTCGGTCAAAACCGATCCTTGATGTAACACCGTTACTTTGCAGTTCAGGCGGCGAATAAAATCCATGTCGTGCTCTACAACAACTACAGCGCGAGTTTTTGCTGCACGGACAAGGATGTCTGTCGTTTGTTCACGTTCCACCGCGGACATGCCTGCGGCGGGTTCATCGATCAGCAAAAGCCGAGGGTCTTGCGCCAAAAGCATCCCTATTTCCAACCATTGTTTTTGCCCGTGGCTCAATGCGCCAGATATTTGTCCCAAGGCATCTGTTAGCCCAATGTCATCACTGATCGCCCGCACGCGATTTTCGGTATCAGCGGCGACGCGGTTGAACAAAAGGTCAAACGGGTGGCGCGAATTTTTCAGCGCCATGGTAATGTTCTCACGCACGGTTTGTGCCTCGAACACAGTGGGTTTTTGGAATTTGCGACCGACCCCCGCTTGGGCAATTTCACTTTCGGACATGCCAAGTAGGGACACCGATTTCTCACCCCAAATCACATAACCCTCGTCAGGTTTTGTCTTACCTGTCACGATGTCCATAAAAGTGGTTTTACCCGCCCCATTTGGTCCGATAATTGCGCGCAATTCGGGTTCACCAATCTGGATCGACAGGTTGTTGATCGCCCTGAACCCGTCAAAACTGACCGAGACGCCAGATACTTCAAGAAGCGTGCTCATGTCCGGCTTCCTTTGCGGGTCAGCAGATCAAACAGACCGCCAATCCCTTTGGGGAAAAACAATGTCACTGCGACAAATGTCAGGCCCAGCAACACCAACCACCAGTCGGTCCATTTGACGATGTAGATGCCAAGGTTGATGTCGGGTGCACTACCACCAGTAAAAAATGATGACATTAACGAAACAACCGCCGCCCCGATCGCTGCGCCATAAAGCCGTCCGCGCCCACCAATGGATACCCAAACAGCTAGATAGATCGACGCGATAGGCGCTATTTCGGTGGGGTTGATGATGCCCGCTTGCGGGTAATACAATGCGCCCGCCACGCCCGCGACCATCGCTGTGACAGTGAAGATGAATAACTTGTAGCTTTCCACGTGATAGCCCAAGAACCGCACGCGTGCCTCATTGTCGCGAATGGCACGAATGACAGAGCCGAACTTGCCCGACGTCATCCAGGCGAACAGCAAGTAACCCGCACCAAGCGCCACCGCAGAGGCCCAAAAAAACCAAAGCGACAACGTTGCTTGGGATACGTCCTCCAGCCCTGGAATATTCTGTAAGCCTGACAGCCCGTTGTTGCCGCGCAACCCTGTGTTATTTTGAAAGAAATACAGCGAAAGCGCGAGGGTCATGGCTTGGGTCAGGATCGACAGGTAAACGCCTGTCACACGGCTGCGGAACGCGAGCCAGCCAAAGACCAGCGCCAGCAGTCCGGGCACGAGGACCACGGCAAGTAGCTGTAACGTCAGCGAATGGGAAAACGTCCAGATCACAGGAAAATCCGCACTGCCGACCACGCCGAAAATCTGGCTGCCAATTGCGGTTGTGATTTCATCTGGCGTCGCAGGCAGAATGTTGTTTTCCAGCGATGCAATAACGATGTCTTTGGTCCGGTCGTACATCAGCCACATGCCAATGGCGTAGCCGCCGATCCCGAAGAATGCGAAATGCCCAAGGCTCAGGATCCCGCAATAGCCCCAGACCACATCCATCGCGATGGCCACAAGGCACAAGCATAGGGTTTTGCCCAATGTCTTGAGGAATGATGTCGAGATCAGCGCGGTGCCTGCGGCCTCGGACATGACCGATACCACAACGGTGAACAGGGACAGGCCCAAAAGGAACCAAAGCACGGACGGGTTTTTGCCAATGAATGTACGTTCCATGATCAATCTCCTGCCGCGCGGCCCTTAAGGGCGACAATGCCCTTGGGACGGAACTGAATGAACAGGATCACAAACAAGATCATATAGGTCTGTGCGGCCAACGTGTTGGAGGGATTGAGCCATTCAATGCCCTTTTGTCCAAAGCCGATCATCGCGGCTCCCGCAAGTGTGCCCCAAACATTGCCAACCCCGCCCACAACGACCGTCATAAAACTTTGAACAATGTAATCTGATCCCATTTCTGACGTGACTTTGGCATAAAGACCAATGGCCACCCCCGCGATCCCCGCGATGCCAGAGCCAAGGCCAAAGGTCATCATGTTGATTCGATCAGGGTTGATACCCATGCTTGAGGCCATGCCAGGGTTTTGAGTTACCGCGCGCACCTCAAGCCCCAGCCGTGTGCGTTTAAGGATATAGATAATCAGCCCAAGGAACATCAGCGCCAAAACAAAGATCGCGATGCGGATGTAACTGATCTGGATCACGTCATTCATAACCCATGCGCCTGCTAACCAGTCTGGCGACGTCAATGGTCGAGCTTGGGTGCCAAAGATGTTCTTTGCGATTTGCTGTAAAGCAATGGAGATTCCGAATGTAGCCAGCAGGGTTTCTAAAGGCCGGTGATACAAGCGGCGGATCACCAGCTTTTCCATAACGACGCCTGCACAAAATGTCACAGCAAAGGCCAGCGGTAAGGCGATCATTAGCGACACATTATAATTGGGAACGAACAACTGCACGACATAACCCGTATAGGCGCCCATCATGATGAATTCACCATGCGCCATGTTGATCACCCCCATCACGCCAAAGGTGATCGCAAGGCCAATTGCCGCAAGGAAAAAGATCGACGCAAGCGAGAGTGCGTCCAGCGTCAAATCTACGACTTGGGCCGTGGCCACACGCGTATCGACCGCATCGCGCACAGTATAGGCCACGTTCGTGATCTTCGCGTTGGGTTCATCATACTGTGTATAAAATACATGATCAGCCAAAGCGGAGTCACGCACTGATCGTGTGATCAGGATTGGCACCAAGCCATCAGCCGCCAGTGCCGCATAGGCAGCCTCTCGGTTCATCAGGTCGTTCATTTGGGCCAAAGCGTACCCACTGATCCGCCCCGCAACAATGTTGGTTTCAAGCGCAGACTTAATATCTGACGGTGATTGTTTGGCTGGGGCGAACCCTGCATCGACTAGGGCGGCGTAGGATGCATCCGGCGCAATCATCGGATCAGTTGTTGCGGCGATGTTCCCGTCTGGAAGCGTTGCGGCCACATCCGTTGTCGTTGTCAAAATTTGGTTTAGAACCGCGCGGGCTTCGACAGAGGTATCTGTGGAAAGACTAGTAATTGCGGCGATGCGGTCGTTTGGATTGTCGGCAAACCGAGCGGTGAGGAAATTGGCCAACTGGTATTTGCGGGCCTTGAGGACGGGGTCGACCTCGGGGTCAATCGACGCCAACAGTGGGGCAAGTTGCGCTGCCTTTGGGCGGCGGGCGATAGAGGCTACAGCAGATTCGCGGCGGGTCAGATTAGGGTCGATCAATTGGAACTGCACCAAGGCCGTTCCGATCAAGCGACGCACACCACCATTGGGTTTCAATTGTGTGAATTCATCTTTGGCACCCGATGACAGGGCCTGTGTATCAATATCGATCAGGGCCAATAGGCCACCCGAAACCTCACCGATGAAAAACACACCATCGCTACGCAGCCAGACGTTTTTGTCGGACCATTGTTCCAGAAATGTTGTGACTTGGGGCAGGTCGGATGCGGCAATCGCATCGAGTGCTTCACTGACTGTGCCACGGGACGGTTTGGAGATTTCGGTCGTGTAAGTCTGCAAAATGGGTTGAAGGTTCTGGGCAAACGCAGCAGACGCGCCACCTATTAACAGGGTCAAAGCAAATAGAACTGAGCGCATTGCACAACTTTCAATATTTTGATGACGAGCGCGCAGCCAAGCCTTGGGAGGGACTGCGCGCCTGCCACAAGGGCTTAGTAGTTAGACGTCAGTTGAACGCAGGTTTCTGTTTCCACGTTGTACATCCCACAACCAAGTTCTTTCCAATCGGACATTAGCACCGCAGAGGCGGGCAAGAAGTCTGTCCATGCATCACCCGGTACTTCGGTGGTCTGGCTGATGATATCGAACTGGCCGTCCGCTTGGATTTCGCCTATCAAAACTGGCTTGGCCAAGTGGTGGTTTTGCAACATCACAGCAGCGCCGCCTGTCAGGTTTGGGAACTCTTGACCGTACATTGCTGTGCGAACGGCATCGACATCAGTTGTGCCGGCGGCCGTTGCCGCATTCACCCACATGTTGAAGCCGATGTAATGGGCTTCCATTGGGTCGTTGGTCACACGCTCTTCGCCTGCGAAGGCTTTCCATGCTGCGATGAATTCATCATTGGCTTCAGATTCTGCCGATTGGAAATAGTTCCAAGCCGCCAAGTGACCGACAAGATTGGACGTGTCCAATCCGGACAACTCTTCTTCACCCACAGAGAACGCAACGACTGGTATGTCATCAGCTGAAATACCCGCAGCAGCCAATTCTTTGTAGAACCCGATGTTTGCGTCGCCGTTGATCGTGGAAATCACGCCAACTTGCTTACCATCTTCGCCAAGTGCAACGACGTCAGCAACAATGGTCGCCCAGTCAGATTGACCAAACGGTGTGTAGTTCACGAAGATGTCTTCGGCCGCGATTCCCTTATCCATGAGATAGGATTCAAGGATATTGTTCGTTGTGCGCGGGTAAACATAGTCGGTGCCAAGCAGGGCGAATTTCTCTACGCCAAGTTCTTCGAGAAAATAATCAGTGGCTGGGATCGCTTGCTGGTTTGGGGCCGCACCTGTGTAGAAAACGTTCTTGGACGATTCTTCGCCCTCATATTGCACAGGGTAAAACAGCAGACCATTCAATTCTTCGATGACAGGCAAGACGGACTTGCGTGACACGGATGTCCAGTTGCCAAAGATCACGTCGACTTCATTGACTGTCAAAAGTTCGCGGGCTTTTTCAGCGAATAAGGGCCAGTCGGATGCAGGGTCGACGACCACGGCTTCCAATTCACAGCCCAACAGGCCACCTTTGGCGTTTTGCTGTTCGATCAGCATCAGCATGGCGTCTTTCAACGTGGTTTCGGAAATCGCCATGGACCCGGACAAAGAGTGCAAAACACCAACCTTGATCGGGTTGGCACATTCAGCAAATGCAGTGGAGCCAGCGACACACAGGACGCCGACGGAAAGGGTGGAAAGCAGGTTAGAACGAAGTGTCAAAGGATAGACCCCCTAAATTTCGCCACGTATCCAGATGCATAAGCTAGGCAAGGCCAAGCAAGAATGTTATTCGGATTACGCAGCTTCATGTTGCAGCCATGCGGGGGTCGTTATCTGCCAGGATTGCACCCTCGCGTGGCATTGAATTGCCCGTATTTGGGCTCTTGGACCTTCGAACGATGCCTCTCAGAATGGAAGCCCTCGGAACAACTATCGTAATTGATTTGCAAGATTTGCTGAAAATTTTGTCATCGTAATAGCGACTGCTCATATTTTCGGCGCAACGAGATGTCAAAGACTGGCCGTTGTAAAAGGCGGCAGCTTTCGCGCTTGCAGGGAATGGCGGCTCTCCGCCAATTTTGTGGAAAAACACCAAACGCAGTGGCCCCCATTTACCCCGCGTATTGGGTCCCTTATTGCTCTGCGATTGACAGCCTAGCCCACACGCCACAAAGGTTGGCGCGCAGTAAAGTCGTTAAGTGATCAAATAGCTTACAAGCTGATAGGATTATGCATCCTCAATTTTATCTTTATGAACAATGACGATCCATAAAAGGCAAATTACGAATAAAGGTCTGGACAATTGAAACACCGAAAAATAGGGTCTTTCAGCTATTTTTGAAAAGTCTGAAAAGAGAATAGTAATGTCAATTGCGCTGTTGAGCATGTAAACAAATAAAATTAAACTGAAATACTTGAATCCATAATTATAATAGGCAGATATGTTTATAACCATGAGAAATACAAAAACTATTACAGTACGTGTATTTAGTATAGACAGATACCCTTGATCAAGGAAATTTGCATTAACACCACTAACAAAATTTCCTTTTACTAAGAGATACAATAAAAATCCTAAAAATATGTATAGATTGATAAAACCTAGCAATACTTTAAACGTCGAAGACTGGACAGCACGACCTTTTACTTTGGAACTCAAATCAGTGGCATCCCAAAATAACAGAGCAATAGCAGAGTTTATTTTTTTTCGTACCATACCGTCAATCCCTAGGCTGAGGACTAAATGTGAGTTCGAAGCTCATCCAGATTAAACTGACGATAAGAATTGGACGAAGAGCCTGCAGTAAGGTAATTGATCCCACTTCAGGATATTCAACCAAAGCGTACAAGACGAAGTAATCTTCAAAGTACATGATTATAGCCCATGCAGTTAATGCAACTGTTACGTATTTGGCGTATTTTAAAAACCGACTTAAGATTATCGGATACGCAATTAATCCAAAAACCAAAACCACCAAACGAACACTAGTGATTTTCATAGCAACATAATATTGCGTGGCAGTATCAGGATCCAATAAACCAACTAATAAAATTGAGAACGTATACGATAAAAATAAACAATAGGCATAAACTATACTCATAGCGACCCCAAACGCCTTGGAGAGATGCAAATTTTTAAACACAGGGCCGCCTCTTTTAGCCGTCAAGAATTTGGAACTATTACTCACCAATTAATTGCAAATCAATAGTCAGCGCTCCGAATGAATGGCGGGAATGCGACTGCGGCCAATGAAATTGGATGAAAATGCACTAATTAATAGCTGTGAAAAAAATAAAATTATGATTCCAAAAGAACTATACTCAGAGTCCCGCGGAAGCTGAATTTGGTGGCTTGACTGCTGGGTTTGAAACGATTCAGCATGCCTATGATCCGCCCCGGCCTTCTT
>TARA_B110000503_G_scaffold10100_2_pt1 | contig 11791 bp, 13 predicted proteins | sample TARA_B110000503 | Tara Oceans TARA_B110000503 (sample SAMEA4397472) | marine metagenome | biome: Polar Biome; feature: [SRF] surface water layer (ENVO:00010504); material: water (ENVO:00002006), including particulate matter (ENVO:01000060) such as... | depth 5 m
AATGACCCAGCATTTAACAAAAGAAGGTGAACCAAAATTAGTGAAACAATGTTCATTACCGTTAACAGGTGCTTCTGTTGTATCAAGAATTTATTCAGATTATGCGACGTTAGACATTACTGATAAAGGATTTAAGGTTTTAGAATTAAATGAAAACATAACTCTAGATTATTTGCAAATGGTAACAGATGGAAATGTTTATCAATAGTTTTTTTTAGTCGATATATACAACTTTATCACTCTTTATTAAGTCTAGAGCTGATTGTGATATTTTAAGACCATTAGCAACTTTTTTGTCCATATCATTTTCTAATTCTACTATTCTTTTAATTTTAACAATAACTTCATCTATCATTTCAAAAGGTACAACTGTTACTCCATCTGTGTCTGCAACTATTATATCCCCACTATTAACAGTTTTTCCTCCTATATTTTCAGGAAACCCTATACGCCCAGGACCGCTATTATAAGGAGAATTTGGGTTTAATCCAGTACAAAAGCAATCTAACCCAGTCTCAATAATACCATTTAAATCTCTCATTGGTCCATCTGTTACCAGGCCTTTTCCTCCATTATTTTTAATCATTCCAGCAATTCGATCGCCTACAGCAGCTGTCCCTTGCCAACCATTTACACAATTTACAATAATATCGCCTTCTTGAATCTCGCTTAATGCAATAGCTAAGCCCAGTACATCAGCTGCACCAGAGAAAACGGTTAATGCAGGACCAACTATATGGTTTGTAGGTTTGTTAGGAATAGGTAATGGCTTAATTATGTGATCCAATGCTGCGTAGCCGTTCAATGCATCACAGATGAAACCTGTAGGAATATCCTTGAAACTATTGATTTGTTCTTTGGAAGGTTTGTTTCTACTTGTTAATTTTTTGATTTGTATCAATGGTGGGTTTTCAATCATAATTCACACTTTCAAATTTTTTTATTTTTATTGTTAATTATTTAATCATAACATGTTAAATATCATACTTTAAGAATTAAATGGAGTATATTTTGTCTAGTTTAGTTGATAAGTTTCCACGGGTAAGTGATATGTTAAAGCTTGCCAAAAGAAGAATGCCGTATTTTGCATCTGAGTATTTGTTTGCAGGAACTGGATATGATGAAGCTCTTGAGAATAATAGAAAAGTTTTAAATCAAATTTTTTTAACTCCAAAATATCTAAAAGGCACAGTTACCCCAAGTTTAAAAACTAAATTATTTGATCATGAATATGATGCACCATTTGGAATGGCACCTGTTGGAATGACAAGTTTAATGTGGCCTGGAGCTGAAATTGCATTAGCTAAAATGTCTGTTAAAAACAATGTCCCTTTTGCTTTATCAACTGTTGCATGTGCTTCTGTAGAAGAAATTGGAAAAGAACTAAATGGCAATGGCTGGTTTCAATTATACCCACCAGAAGATAAAGCAATTAGAGATGATTTGCTTAAAAGAGCTAAAAATGCAGGTTTTAAAACATTAATTGTTACGGCTGATATTCCTGCATCTAGCAGAAGAGAGCGTTTAAGAATGGCTGGAGTATCAGTTCCTCCAAAAAATAACCTAAGAACTTTTTTTCAGGCAGCTATATGTCCATCTTGGTCAATAGGCACATTAAAAAATGGTATACCAGCATTTGGAACAATGGACCAATATAGCAATGGAAATTGGCATGGTAATGCAAAGTCAAAAGCTGGATTTGCAGGCAGTCAGATGCAAAGATACGTAGATTGGGATTATTTAAAAGAAGTTAAAGATATTTGGAAAGGGCCTTTGATTTTAAAAGGTTTAATGCATGAAGATGATGCTATGAAGGCAATAAATATAGTTGATGCTATTTATTTATCAAATCATGGAGGAAGACAACTTGATATCGCTCCTAGTCCATTACAGATGTTGCCCAATATAAGAAAAAAAGTTGGGACTAAATTTCCAATTATAATTGATTCAGGGTTTTATTCAGGTCAAGATATAACTAAGGGCTTAATTCTTGGAGCTGATTTTGTTATGACCGGTCGACCTTTTATTATTGGCCTTGCTGCATTAGGAGCAAAAGGAGCAAATCACGTACATGACATTTTAAAAGATGAGTTATCTAATATAATGGAACAAATTTGTGCTGCAAACATTGAAGAATTAAAAAATCAGAAAGTTATGATAGGTAAAGATTTTTACTTAACTGATTTCAACTAATTGTCATAAGGCACTATAGCGTTTTCCAGGCAAAACCATTTCAGGACCTGTTTTAACATGTATTAAGACAGGTAAATTATTATTGTTTGCCCAGATATTAGCCTCTTCAAAAATATCATAAAACTGTCCAGTGCTTTCTACTGTAAAACCTTTTCCTCCCATAGCAGTTCCTAATTCTGCAAAGTCAGGGTTTACTAAGCCTGTATGTTTATATTTACCTTTATAATGCTTATGTTGATGCATTCTAATTGTGCCATACATGCCATTGTCAATAACCATTAAAATGACAGAAGCATTATATTGAACTGCAGTAGCAAATTCATTTGAAGTCATTTGAAAACATCCGTCGCCAGCTAAGGCAATAACCATTTGATCAGGATATCTTAATTTAGCTGCAATGGCTGCAGGAAGTCCGTATCCCATTGATCCAGATATGGGTGCAAGCTGTGTTTTTAAATTTTGAAATCTAAAAAGTCTATGCCCCCAAACAGCGTAGTTACCTGCACCATTTGTAATAATAGTATCTGGTTTAATTTTTTCCCTTAACGTTCTAAAAGCGGATGTGAGATCAACTCCAAAGTTTGGAGCTTCAAGAGGCATGTTGCCCCAATCAATAAAATCTTCATGAGCTTGACTTGTTTCTATTTCATTAGATGAAGATGGAGAGGTATTTAAACCTTTAAGAGCGCTATTTAAACTTTTAACAAACTCTATAGGGTTAGCAGGAATACCAAGATAAGGTTTATATATTCTTCCTATTTCTTCTGGTCCAGGATGTATATGAACAAATCTTTTATTGTGTTCAGGAATATCTAGGAGAGTAAAGCCTTGAGAAGGGTTTTCACTTAATCTTCCTCCCAATAAAACTAAGTAATCACTTTCATTAATTCGATCAATTAACTTTGGATTTACTCCTAAACCAAGATCTCCACCGTAGTTTTTATGAAAGTTATTAAAAAAACTTTGTCTTCTGTGAGATGTGATGACAGTTAAACCTAGCATTTCTGATATTGAAGCTAAATCTTTTTCCGCTTCTTCTGACCAGATTGAACCACCTAAAACTAAAATAGGTTTTTTTGCATTTTTGATTTCTTCAATAAATTGAGCCAAGTTCTTGGTTGTAGGAGCAGATGAAATTTGATCTATATAACCAGGAGCTTGTTTATTTGTTTTTTCAGTTAGCATATTTTCCGGTAGCGCTATAACTACAGGACCCGGTCTTCCTGACATAGCTGTGTAATAAGCACGTGATATTATTTCTGGCAATCTATCAGCCTGTTGTACTTCTATAACTAATTTTGCCATTCCACCATAAAATTGTTGATAATCAACTTCTTGAAAGGCATCTCTTCCATACATTTCTTTACCAATTTGGCCTACAAACAAGATCATAGGTGTACTGTCCTGTTGAGCAACATGAATTCCTGAAGCGGCATTAGTTGCTCCTGGGCCTCTTGTAACAAATGCTATTCCGGGTCTGCCTGTTAATTTGCCGTCAGCCTCTGCCATCATTGATGCAGCACCTTCATGTTTACATAGAATAGTTTCTATTGAAGTTTCTTGTAATCCATTCATAACAGATAAATAGCTTTCGCCAGGGACACAAAAAACCCTATCAACTTTTTGTTTTTCTAAAATATCTACTATTAGTGATCCTGCTTCTTGCATATTTTTAGTCCTAAATAAATTTTTCTAAATAAGGTGAGTTTAAAGGTATCATATCTTTAGTAATGGGTAAAACTAACTCAAGTAATAAATGAGAGGACAATGTTTTTCCATGTCTATCCAATCTTAATGAGCTGTTAACCCCACCACCAAGTACACTATGAATTACAAAGTTTAAAGCTTTAAGGTTAGGTAACTCATACCTATCAACTTTAGTTGATCCTAAGCGTTTAAAAATACTTTGAATTTTGTCTTCTGTAACTAGATTATTAATTAGATCCCAACCATTATCTAAATAAGCAATAAGAGAAATATTTGATACATCTCCTTTATCTCCGGCTCTAGCATGTGCTATTGCATGAACAGGTAAATTTATAGTTTTCATATTAATCTCTTAATTAAATTTACAAAAGTTTAACTTCAATGTGAGGGTTTACAATGCTTCTATCAACTAAAATAGATGCTGTAGAAGATTGAGGTGTTACGTAAGATCTTGCTCCACCTCCTGCAGATGGACCGGAACAATATAATGAGGTTACTTCATCAATCATTTGTTGAGCTTGTTCTTTATGAGGATATATAGCAGATGCACGAACCCTGTAATCTCCATTATTTGGAAGTTCATAAGATGCAGTTTCCTCAAGAGAATAATGTACTGATCCTCCTCCTATAATTTCAATCCGCATGGGACCTTGTATCCCTAATTTTTGAATTCTCTGATCAATAATCTCTCCAGCAAGTCTCGCTCTTGCAAGAGCATTAGGGCCAGCGTAACTGATTTCAGCTTCCCCCATAAACCCATTGTCACAACAAATAGTAGCTTTTAATTGTTTTGGAGGATTTTTTCCTTTTGCTCCTTTTACAAGTATTCGATTAATTCCATCGTTTTCTAAAATTAAGCCTGTCATATCTGCTGTTACATCAGGCACTAAGTAACTAGATGGATCATGGGTTTCATAGAGTAATTGCTCCGTTACGGTTGCTTCGTTAACTAGGCCGCCAGTTCCATCTGGTTTAGTTATTACAAATGTTCCATCTTCATGAACTTCAGCTATAGGAAACCCTACATTAGCTAGATCAGGGACATCCTTATAACCAGGATCAGCAAAATATGCTCCAGTTACTTGAGCTCCACATTCTAAAAGATGTCCACAAATAGTTCCAGATGCCATTAAATCTAAATCATTCTCTGTCCACTTATATTCGTAAATCAAAGGTCCAAGTGCAAGAGCACTATCAACTGATCTTCCAACAACAACTATATCAGCGCCTTTTTCAAGAGCGTCTGCTATTGGCTGTGCGCCAAGATAAACATTAGCAGCTGTTATTTTGTTGTTTGAAAAATCTAACCCTTCCATTGTAGGGCTTTCTAAGATTTCACTGTCTGACATATATGCTAATAAATCATCACCTATAACAACTCCAATTTTTGGTTTTCTTATTTTTTGTTTTTTAGCTATTTCAAAAATTCTTTTTGCTGCACCCATTGGATTTGCAGCACCTATATTAGAAATGATTTTAATATTATTTTCTAAACAATCACTTAATATCGGAGTGATATATGAATCCAGAAAAGGTGAATAACCTTCTTCTGAATTTTTAGTTTTTAATTGTTGAGCTAATGCCAATGTTCTTTCAGCGAGAACTTCAAACATTAAATATTTAGGTGCGTTGATTTTGGAAAGTTGTTTTACTATTGGAATTGAAGCATCAAATCTATCTCCTGCAAACCCAGCACCACAACCTATATATACTTTTTTTGACATGTTAATTCATTCTTTATAAGTTTTTATTATAAAATAAATAATTTAAATTATGATGTATTATAAATTTTTATAATATATTTAATTATAATATTATTATACATGTTAATAAATAAAGCTAGTACTTATATAGTGGAGAAAATAAAAATGTTAAAAATAGCAATGGTAACTGGTGCAGGTTCAGGTGTGGGTAGAAGAGTTTCAGAAGTTCTGTCTAAAGAAGGAATAATTGTCTACTTAATAGGAAGAAGAAAAGACAAACTTATTGAAACTAAAGAGTTGTGTTCTGGTCAAACTGAAATAATGCAATGTGATGTAAGTGATCCAACTGCGGTAGAAAATGTATTTAGGATTATTGAAGAAAAGCATGGTAGAATTGATGTTTTATTTAATAACGCTGGAATAGGTGTTCCAGCTAGATCAATTGATGAAATGCCTTTTGAAGATTGGAAAAGTGTAGTAGATATTAACCTCCATGGAATGTTTTTATGCGCTAAGTATGCATTTACTTTAATGAGAAAACAAACTCCTCAAGGTGGCAGAATTATAAATAATGGCAGTGTTTCTTCAGTTACACCTAGGCCAGGTTCAATTCCATATACAGCAACAAAACATGCTGTTACAGGGATGACTAAAACTATTTCATTAGATGGAAGAAAATATGATATAGCTTGTAGCCAAATTGATATTGGTAATGCTGAAACACCAATGACTGCAAGAATGAAAGAAGGAGTTCCTCAAGCAACTGGAAAAATGGAAATTGAACCAGTAATAGACTCAATTCATATAGCAGAAGCTGTTTTATATATGGTTAATTTACCTGTTACTGTAAATGTCCCGAATATGACAGTAATGGCAAACAAAATGCCTTTTGTTGGTAGAGGATAGCTTTAACTTAAATTTCTTTTTATTACTGGAAAATATAAATCCTTATCACCATTCTCAATGCTTTTTTTAAGTAAAATTTCTGCTGCCTCTGCTCCAGGAAGTGATACATTATGCTTTTTTCCTAATTCTAGAGCATAAGATAAATCTTTTAATGCGTATTCTGTTGAAAAAGCAGGTGAGGGATAATTTTCTTTGGCTATACTTTTTAGTCCATGATTTCTAAGAGCAAAACTGTCACCTGAGCATTTTGTAATATTTTCAAATAAAGCTTCTACTTTCATACCATATTTTTCTGTTATTGTTGCAGCTTCACTTAATGCAACAACAGTTTCAAAAAGGATCATATTATTCATTATTTTTGTTAATTGACCAGAGCCTACTTTACCGCAATGCATTATATCTTTTCCCATGTACTCAAGAATGGGTAAAATTATTTTATAAGTTTGTAAATCTGATCCAACCATTATAGCAAGAGTTCCATCTACCGCAGCCTGTCTAGTTCTTGCTATAGGAGCGTCAGCAAAAAAAGAACCTTGTTCATTAATTTTTTTGTCTAATTCAACCATTAAATCTGGCTGAGACGTAGACATATCTATAATATATTGATTAGGTTTAACCTCTGATATCAAATTACTTTTTCCAAAGTAAAGATCATTAACAAAATTGCCTCCAGGTAAGCATGTAATTATTACATCAGATTTGTTAAATATATCTTCTAAATCAAGAGCTATTGAAGCTCCGTAGCTTTCTAATTCTTTTTCTTTTTCATAATGTAAATCTTTTACAATAACTTTCCAACTCTTGTTTTTTAATAGATTTTTACTCATAGAGCTTCCCATTACGCCCAATCCAATAAAGCCTATACTCTTAATTCTTTTATCGCTCATTTTTATCCTTATTTTTTTTTTAATAATTTTATTAACTCTGATATATCTTGTATATAAAAATAACTTGAATTATTTATATGAAATTAATTAATTACTTTATGCAATTAAAAAGCAGATAGGAAATAAAATGAGTGAAGCATCTAAATGTGGTTGTGGCCGTTCTCCAACAGGTAATTGTATTGGTTGGCATTCTTTAACTGAAGAAGAATATAAAAAGAAGCTTGAACTTTATAATGAAAAGAAAAATAAAAAAACTTCAATTTAAGATAAATAATTAAGGATTTAAAATGCATTATGACAGTATAGAAAATCAACATGGGTTACCTCATGATCCATTTAAAGCCATTGTTGCTCCAAGGCCAATAGGATGGATAGGAAGTATTTCTAAAGCAGGAGTAAAAAATTTAGCTCCTTACAGTTATTTCAATGCGATTGCAGATAGACCACATTTTGTTATGTTTTCTTCTGTAGATATTAAAGATTCTGTTAAAAATATTGAAGAAACTGGTGAATTCACTGTTTCATTAGCCACTGAAGATTTGTTTGATCACATGAATGGAAGCTCTGTTCCAGCTGGCTCAGATGTAGATGAGTTTGCATTAGCTGGTTTGAAACCTAAAATAGGGAAATTTGTTTCTGCGCCTTTTGTATCTGAAGCCGCTGCGGCCCTTGAATGCAGACATTGGAAAACAATAGATCTTCCTAATGTAGATAGAGAAAAAGGTACTGGTAATTATGTGATATTTGGACAAGTTGTTGGTATTTATATTAATGATAAATTTATAAAAAATGGTTTATTTAATGCAGCCGCTGCTAGACCATTAGTAAGGCTTGGCTATATGGATTATGGTGTTGTTGGCACTGAAAATACATTTACTAAAAATAGACCACAGCTAGGTAAAGATGGTAAATTACAGCCTGTAAAAGAATGGGATGGAGTTTATAGATAATAAAAAAATAATTGTTTGCATTTACAATCTCATACAACGAAAAGTTGTTTCGTTGTATGAGATTGCTCTTTTTAGTTGTTTAGCTCCTTCTAATATTCTTAAAGAAGGTCTGCTAAAATAGGCATCTGAATCAAAAGCATATATATGTTCGTTTTTAACAGCTTTTAAATCATTTATCTGATTATTGTTATATATATTTCTAGAAAATAATTTGTTTTCATTAAGATTATAACCACAACAAATTATCCCAATAAAATCAGGATCCGTATCTATTATTTCTTGAGTAGAAATTTTTCTAGATTTTTCTCCTTTTTTTCCTATTGCTGATATAAATCCAGCCATTTCAATTTGTTCTGGTATCCAGTGTCCAGCGCTAAAAAATGGATCAACCCATTCAAGAAGAAGTATACTTTTATTGAAATTGTTTGAACTTATATCTGATTTTAACTTTTTAGCTTTTTTGACTATGGACCTTGCTTTATTTTCTTTATTTAATTCTTTTCCTAACATTAATACATCTGAACAAATTTCATCAAAAGTTGTTCCATTTAACGAAATTATTTTTGTAGATGAAGATAGAACGCATCTTTTATTTTTTAAAGTAGCTTCAATTTTATTTTTAGAAATTGCGCAAACGTCACATAAACCTTGAGTAACAATTACATCGGGATTAATTTGATTAAGTTTATCTGTGTTTATATTATAAAGTGGAATATTATTTTTTATAGCATCAGTTACTAACTTATCTATAGTTTTTTGATCGAAGTTTTTAGTAATATTACTCGATGTTAATTGGGTTTTATTTTTTAATATTTCAGGGTAATTACATTCATGACTAACCGCCTTAATATTATCTAATAATCCTAAATCAACTAACATCTCTGATGCTGCGGGAAGCAAACTTACTATTTTCATTTTATATTATTTAACCAGAAATTATTTAAGCTTCTTTATAAATGTTTAACTTATATAAAAATTAATCACTATAAAAAAAATTTGATACCATCGATTTTTTATTTTTGATTAAATATAAATTTAGTTATCAAAAATAAAACAAATAATGTTTATAATTCTTAATTTTTCGAATAAAGTCAAAAGTAATTTAATGTGTAGTTATTAATTAAAAATTCTTTTCTATTAATTGTGATCGTAATGCTAGAAATATCTTTGTCTGATAATATTTTATTGACTGTATTATCATTTTTTACAGCTTTAATGACGTCTTTAGCCGGGGCAGGTGGAGGGACTGTTTTATTAGCTGCTATGTTACAATTCATGAACCCAGCTGAAGCTATTCCTGTTCATGGTGTAATTCAGTTTTCTTCAAATCTTACAAGAACTTGGTTACTAAGAAAACATGTCAATTGGCGTATAGTTTTAAAATTTTCTTTATTGTTACCTTTGGGTGTTTATTTAGGCTTAGAGATTTTCCAAAGTATAGACAGTAATGATATTAAAAATTTAATTGGGTCCTTTATATTAATTGCTATTGGTATTCAAAATATAAAAAGCTTTAGAAGTATTAAAATACCGTCAAATATTTATTTTTTTATAGGATTTTTAACCGGAGTATTAAATATCCTGGTAGGAGTAATTGCACCACTGTTGGCAGTTATTCTTAAACAAAGTGTTAAAGAAAAAAAATCATTAGTTGGAACTTTAGGATACTTTGGATTAATTGGAAATTTAGTAAAAATAATTGGTTTTTCTTTGATTGGTTTTTCGTTTTTAAATTATATTGAAACATTTATTATGATTATTCCTGCCACATTAATTGGCAGTAGAATTGGCCAAATTCTATTAAATAAAATAAGTAATAAAATTTTTATGATTATATTTCAGATTATATTAGTGGGTTTAGCTATTAGACTTTTAATAATGTGATTGATTATCAATTTTAATTTATTTAAGGTTTGTTAATATTATTTAAAAAACTAAGAAGATTTTTATTAAATATTTCAGGTTCTTCTATATTAATTAAATGTCCTGCATTGGGAATAATTTTTATAGAGCTATTTTTAATTTCTTTCATAATATCCATTGCCATTGATGGAGGTGTTAGACTATCAAGTTCTCCAACCATAATTAAGGTAGGAACATTTATTTTTTTAAAAATATGTTTATGTTCAGTTCTCATTGAAGCTTCGATAGTTTTAAGATAACTATCTTTATGAAGACGTGACATTGAGTCCACTAATTTTTCATAAGCTACTATATTCTTAACATCACCTATTAATGTTTTGGCAACAATTGGAGCTATATCTTTAGGTTCTTTGCCATTTAGAAGAGGCTCTTTTCTTATATTTATAAAGTTCTCTATTTCAGTATCATTAAGGTTTGATAAACCAAAATGGGTGTCACATAAAGTTAAAGAATGAATTAAATGAGGATATTTTTCATAAAATAAAGTTGCTATTTGACCTCCCATTGAAAGGCCAACAATGTGAACTTTGTCTTTATTAAAATAGTTTATAACTTTTTTTAGATCATCAAGTATATCTTCAAAATCTAAATCTCCTGAGTAATCATCACTTTCTCCATAACCTCGAGTATCCCATGCAACAGATAAAAAATATGTTGAAAAAAATTTTAAATTATCTTCCCAGTTTTTTTTATTTCCTCCAATACCATGAAGAAATATTATGAGGTCACCATCACCTAAATAATCAATAGAAATTGATGGATTAGAGCTTATTTTTTTATTTTTTATTTTCATATTTATCCTTATTTAAAACCTATTGCCTTTTAATTTTAAAAATTCAAATTCTGCATTTGTTGTCTCTCTTCCAAGAATATTATTGCGATGGGGATAACGTCCAAATTTTTGTATTACTTCTTTATGCTTTAAAGCATATTTGTATGTATTATCATTTGTAAATTCTTTAAAAAATGGAAGACCTAACTCATGATCTGAAATTTTTTCACTATGCATTAAGGGCATTAAAAAAAAAATGTTATAATATAAGTTTGATTGGTTAATAAACTTTTTAGATATTGTTTTTTTAGATATATCTAATGCCGTTTTATCACCTATGAAAGCTTTAGGGGTATTTCGAAAAACATTTCTAGTAAATTGATCTAGTATAAGGATATAAGAAAGATATGTATCTGAAGAAAAATGGATATCTTCGAAAGAAGTTTTTAAACTTATATCAATTGATTTAGAAAATTTGCTTTTAATTAATTTATCAAAATTTAAATTTTTTTTAAACCACATTTTAGGATCACATTCTTCAAACCAAAAGTTAATTATTTCTTTTGTGTTTATCATTTTTTTACTTCTCTTAAAATTTTTCTAATTTCTTTTGTCATATCTTTTTGTTCAAAAAATTGAGACTTTTCAGATGCTTCAGCTAAATATTTTATATCTTTTGTATTTAAGTATTCATTCCATAAAAAAAGCGTTATTTATTCGAATTTCATTTGATTATCATAAATTTTTTTG
>TARA_B110000503_G_scaffold139573_1_pt1 | contig 11768 bp, 9 predicted proteins | sample TARA_B110000503 | Tara Oceans TARA_B110000503 (sample SAMEA4397472) | marine metagenome | biome: Polar Biome; feature: [SRF] surface water layer (ENVO:00010504); material: water (ENVO:00002006), including particulate matter (ENVO:01000060) such as... | depth 5 m
TCAGGTTTCAGATGGTGCATTAAGTGCGAGTGCCACCTTTACGGTGAGTATCTTAGAAGGAGATGATGAAACTACAGTTACAGAAATCACCTGGACACCCAATGTCTTAAATACCTTTGTTTTGGCAACCACTGCCACGGTAACAAACGGTGATGGTGCCGGTATAGATACTTATTTTAGAAACAGCGGTGTGGTAGTGAAAGATGATTCTTATTTTGCCGTAAATGGCGTGCATCCTGCAAATCAAAATGATTATATAAGCTATTACCCCAAAAGCATCATCAAAGCGAGCTTAGCGTCAGATGAACTAGAATCAAGATGGCCCTATTATGGTGTTTCCAATACAGCAAATGCTTCAAAAGTCAACGGTGTCACCATAGATCATGAAATAGACATGGAGGGGCTAACCTTTGGTCCGGATGGCGGTGAAACCTTCATTTATGTTGGCGATGAGTACAATTATATCTATCAAATTGAGCTGGCAACTGGAGAAATTAAAAAACAATGGAACCTGGCTAATATCGGTATTAGCACACCGACTGATAAGGGTATAGAGGCCATCACTTTTAACCCTGCCAATGGCTATTTTTATGTGGGTATTCAAGAAGATAAAGAAATACATGAAGTAAATCTTGCAATTGACGACTGTGTCAATCCCAGTACCTGTACCGTGACTAAGATCAATTCATTTTCGGTACTCAATTCACCTAGTGGATTATTTTATGATGCTACAGAACAGGCCTTGCTCGTATTTTGTGGCACCGTTACCAATGGCGATCAATATTTATACGCATACACAACGGAGGGTGAGTTAACCTATGATATTACCATACCCGCTTCGGTAGGAATATCCAGAGGTGATGGTATTTTCATCGCAAATGACAAGGCTTATATATCCGATAGTCAAGGCCCTATGTGGGTGAGTGAGGGATCAATGGGAGCCAATCTTTTTGAGGTTGAATGGAATGGGCTGGCATCACTCAACTCAGATGGAACCACCAATTCAGCACCAACGATCTCAGCAGCTGCTTTTTCCGTAGCTGATGGAGCTGCCGACGGCACACTGGTAGGTACGGTGACGGCTAGTGATTCAGATGGTGATGCACTTACCTATGCTATTAAAAGTGGCAATACAGGAGATGCTTTTTTGATCGGAAGCTCCGATGGGAAATTGACCGTAGCCAAAAGCACACAAGTGGCTTATGCCACCAATCCGACCTTCACCTTAAGTATTGAGGTCTCGGATGGGGTACTTACGGCATCTGCCAATATTACAGTGAATGTTACACCGGATGAGGAAGAGGTGACTTTAGGGCTCAACGAAAAGATCAATCTTTTTTATCCAAATCCCGCAACTGATCAGATTAACTTCAATGTCAATGATGTGGAACACGCAGTATTATATGAGTTATCAGGCAAGAAAATAATGTCGACCAAAAAAGCCAATATGGACATCAGCAGATTAGATAAAGGGATTTATTTATTGAAAATACAAGAAAAATCAGGGCAGATTTTTAGTTCTAAAATAATTAAAGAATAAATAAGAAAAATTATTTTAATAAAGGGAAAGAGGGACCGATTAATTGTATGAAAACGGACGGCTAAAGTAAATAAATCATCAAATAATAGACGGCTGATGATTCCTCCATACTTTTAACATCCTACTAGTCCCCTTTTTCATATTCATTGGCAGATTTTAAATGGATTTAAACTAATTTGAGAATGATTTACATCCTCACATGTTAAAATTTTTATCTGTCCTACTATTCCTCTTCGCTTTTTGTGCGCAAGCTCAAAGACTTGAAGTAAGAGGAATTGTATACGAAGACCTTAATAAAAACGGCATTCAGGAGCCCGGGGAACTGGGCATTCCAAATGTGGTCGTATCAAATCAGATCAATACCGCTTTAACCAACCAAAATGGATTATTTAAACTACCAAGCCATTCAGATCAGGAAATTATTTTTATTTCCCAACCTACTGGATATTCAGGTAACTATTTTCAACCAACGTCCGACCACCTTCAATTTCCATTGATAAAACACAGTAGCTCCTCCTCTTTCTCTTTTATCCATGCCTCTGATACCCACATAGATTCATTAAATCTCCCCAGAATGAACAGATTCCGAGAAATGGTTGATTCTATTGGTGTCAATTTTGTAATAATTACTGGAGATTTGATTCGAGATGCCTTAAGAGTATCCGAAATCACGGCAGCAAATTATTACTTGATGTACCAAGCTGAAATGTCGAAATTCAACATTCCCGTATACAGCGTCCCTGGCAATCATGAGCTCTTTGGAATCGAAAGGGGCAAATCAATGGTGAGTGACCAACATCCCCTTTACGGTAAAAAAATGTTTCAATATTTTCTGGGTCCAAATTATTATTCATTCAATTATGGGGGTATGCATTTTATCGCCTTGGATGGCGTCAATTACCAAGATCAGTGGTATTATGGTGGCATCGATGACGATCAATTAACTTGGCTAGGGCAAGATTTAAAACACGTTTCTGAAAAAACGCCAATCATTACCTTCAATCACATCCCATTTGTATCCGCCGGATTTACTTTTCAGTCATTTGAACCTCAAGACTTTTACGGACCGCAATTGATGACACATCAGGATAAATTGGCGCACCGACACATTGTATACAATTTTGATGAGGTGCAACAACTACTAGATGATCGACCTTATCCACTTGCGTTGTCGGGTCATTATCACGCCGCTCAAGAAAACACAATTCAAGGCTCAGCTACCCTCTTCGCACAGACTGCTGCCATAACCCGACCTGATAGCTTTGACTACAACGGATTCAAGATGCGCTCAGGATTTACCTTGTACCAAGTTAACAACGGGATCATTGTTCATCATGCATTTGTTCCCCTAAACTTACCGGACTGATTAACTACATGAAACTTAAATTAAATTGATTCACAACATGAAGCCCTGTTATATCCTATGAAAACTGGATTACCCATTTTTTTTATCTTCCTTATTTTCGCCTGCCAACCCAACAAGGCGATCCAGTCAAAAGATTCCCAAAAAGTCGATAGCTTGTTTGAATCCTATTATCAGTTCAAACAACAAATCAATCCGATTGAATCCACAAAAGCCGGATTTACCGCCTACAATGATCACCTCAGCAACTATATATCCGATCCTTACCAACTGCAATTAATCAACAGCTACGAACAGTACCACAATGCTGCCAATTCAATCGATTCAACGGCGATTAGCCCAGCACAATGGCTTTCTCTTGCTGTTTTGAAATGGGACTGTCAGATCAAAAAAGAAGGGCTTACCAATCCCTTAGTCACTATAGCCTCCCCCATGTATGACCTCCCTAGCTTTGAATTAATGCCCCTACTGCAAGTGCAGTCGCTTCATTTATACATGGCACAATTGGCTGCCGGTAAGAGTGTTCATCCTTTTCACAGCGTCAAGGATTATGAGAATTGGCTGCTTCGCCTAGACGATTATATGATCTTCTTGGACACATGTATGGCCAAGATGGAAATTGGCATTTCCAAGCAGGTGGTATTACCCAAAAGCCTCATCTCAAAAATGATCCCCCAATTAGATGAATTTATCTCCAACCCTGCTGAAAAACATCTGTTTTTCGAGCCCATATATTTACTTCCTGACAGTATTCCAGCAGCTGATAGAGAGCAATTGACAGAAAAATATCGCTGGATGATTACTCATAAAATACAACCCAAATATCGAGAACTTCAGGAATTTTTAATCCATGAATACCTCCCCATGGGTAGAGAAACGTCAGGGCTTAGCAACCTACCCTACGGTCTTGAAACCTACCAATATTTAATTCGATTACACACCACCACACACCTTTCTATCGATCAAATTCATGCATTAGGCAAAAGCGAAGTCGCCCGTATATCAAAGGAAATGGAGCAAGCCAAAAATCAAATCGGATTTAAAGGTGATCTGAAAAGTTTCTTTGAATTTATCCGAAATAGCCCAGATCAAATGCCTTTCATAGATCCCGATCAAGTTATAGCAAATTTTAATTTGATTAAGACAAGAATCGATCAATCAATCAGTACTATTTTTGACTTACAACCTAAGGCTGATTTTGAAATAAGACGTACAGAAGCGTTTCGAGAAGCTTCTGCTAGTGCGGAATATGTGCCTGGAACCAAAGATGCCACTAGATCAGGCATCTTTTATGTCCCCATTCCTGATGTAACCCGATACAATAAGTATGCTGATGAGTCCTTATTTCTTCATGAAGCCGTACCTGGTCATCATTATCAGTTATCGTTACAACAAGAAAATCAACAACTCCCTGAATTTCTTCATCCAGAAAGCATGGGCGTCTTCGTTGAAGGCTGGGCCCTCTATGCGGAGTCGCTTGGCAAAGAGTTGGGTCTATACGAAGACCCTTTTCAGTACTTTGGCATGCTCAGTATGGAAATGCATCGCGCGATTAGATTGGTCGTTGATACCGGCATTCACGGCAAGGGCTGGACCCGCGAACAAGCCATTCGATATTCTCTTGATCATGAAGCCGCCGCTGAGCCCGACATCATTGCCGAGATAGAACGCTATATAGCCACCCCAGGTCAGGCATTATCGTACAAAATAGGGCAACTAAAAATTCGAGAATTAAGAACAAAAGCAGAAGCGGCATTGGGGGATCAATTTGACATCAAGGAATACCACAATCAGGTACTAAATTCGGGTAGTTTACCTTTAGTTGTACTCGAGAACAAAATTAATTCTTGGATTAAAGCGATAATGAGTAATTAAGAATTAATTGTCGTCACTACCTATCTTTTAAAGTCCCACAAATACCTAATAATTCAGTATTTATTAAATAAATTTAAAGAGGTTAATCTTTTTAAAGACCAATCGTTGATTGTATCAGCTATCTAAAATAAAATAAGCGCCCATAACTTAATCAGAAAATGAAATTCAAAAACGTAAGCTACCTCTTTACTATCCTAGCCATACTATTGATCCAATGTAAACCTTCCGGTGATTTTTTTGCAGACGCTCTATGTATTCAGCATATTTCAATCATTGACCCGCAAGAAGGTTTGAAAGAAGATCAGACAGTAGTCATCGCTGCGGGTAAAATCCTCAAAGTAAGCCCCTCTTCTGAGATTAAACTAGCCGCAAATAATACTATTATAGATGGAACTGGGAAATTCTTGATTCCTGGACTTTGGGATGCCCATGTTCATTTTGCTTATATTGAAGAAATGGCCCCTAGTATGTTTGACCTCTTTTTGGCGTATGGCGTTACTAGCGTTCGGGATACCGGTGGCAAAATTGAATTTACAAAGCTTTGGAAAAACCTGGCACTTAAAAATCCAACCTCTGCGCCTAGAGTGATGATTGCAGGGCCTTTAATAGATGGAATGCCAAACGTATATGACGGCAGTGATCACGAGCATCCCCCCTTATCTGTAGGCATGTCAACCCCTGATGACGTTCGTCGAAAAATAAATGAATTGGATAGTATCGGTGTAGATCTGTTTAAAGCTTATGAGATGTTGAGCCCTGAACAATTTGAAGTTATCGTGCAAATGGCAAAAGAAAAAGGCTTGAAGGTGACCGGACATGTACCGTTGAGTATGGATGTAATTACGGCCTCCAATGCAGGCCTCAATAGTATGGAACACATGCGTAATCTTGAACTTTCCTGTGCATCAAATGCCGCGGAATTATTGAAAGAACGCAGAGAAGTACTCGCATTAGGAAAAAATGATATTGGAGGCGTCCTTAGAAGCAAAATTCACAATTTACAGCGCCAAGTAGCTATAGAAAATTACGATGATCTCAAAGCACAAGAGGTATTGGATGTACTTGCGAAAAATGATACCTGGCAAATACCAACGGTAGCCCTGGCGACAGGATTTACCGAAAGAAAATTCGCGGATTCAAGTTGGATGGCCACTTTTAAATATATACCTGAGGCTATTGCACAAAGTTGGAAGGAAGAAATCGGACAGATCACTCAACTCGAACCAACTCCATTTAATTATGAATATACCAATTGGTTTTATAATATGGTGGGGAAAGTACACAAAACTGGTATTTCTATTATGGCCGGTACCGACACTCCTATCGGCTACCTCACCCCAGGTAGAAGTCTACATGCTGAGTTGGTCGCTTTGGTGAAGGCTGGGTTGACTCCACTCGAGGCCATCCAAACCGCAACAATCAATCCAGCCAAATATTTTCACATGGAAAATGAACTGGGTGCCGTAAAGGAAACCATGTGGGCAGATCTCTTGATTCTGGAGGCAAATCCATTGGATGATATTTCTAACACACAAAAAATAAATGCCGTTATCAAGCAAGGTAATTTTATGGGTCGGGACCAGTTAGACCTTTTATTAAAGGGACTTGAAAGTAACTAAAGTTATTAAATTAACATCAAATATCACTACCCCCCTATTTAGCTCCTTTCATTTTAAAATAGTGGGGTAGTGATTATACCTTTAAAAATTAAGACAGTCGATAGATTTCCATAATCTCCTTCAAAATATGGTCAAAATCAATTTGTAAATCTATAAGCTTACCCGACTTGATGTCAAATACCCAACCATGAACTGTGATATTTCGTTCCCTATGCGCCTTCTGAACCTGGGCTGTTTTGATCACATTTACACATTGCTCTTGGACATTTAATTCGACCAATCTCTTGTATTTTGAATCCTCGTCTTCAATTTTGTTCAACTCATCTTTATGTAATCGATAGACGTCCCTGATATTGCGCAACCAGGGATTTAATATTCCTAGATCTGCTGATTGCATCGCGGCCTTGACTCCTCCACAATAATAATGGCCGCAAACGACGATATGACTCACCTTTAAATGCGTGACGGCATAATCAATCACCGTCATCGAACTCAAATCACTATTATTGACCATATTGGCAATGTTGCGGTGCACGAAGGCATCTCCAGGATTTATTCCCATCAATTCTTCTGCTGTCACCCTGCTGTCTGAACATCCTATATAAAGAATTTCTGGGTTTTGACCTTCTGAAAGATCATTGAAATAATTTGGATCCAACGCCAATTTTGTCGCTACCCAATCCTTATTGTTATCAAAAATTTTTTGGATGTTCATATCGGTTTCTTTAGTACCAACGATAATATTATTGCTCATGTTAATTCAAAGATTAAGTTATATAATTTTTTTATTCTAATTGGGAATTGTTTCTTTTAGTCTCCTTCTGTTGATCCTCCCTGATGATTTTTTTGTGAGCAAATCATTTGCCCCAATCCATTCGATAGAGATTTTTCTAGCGCTCGCTTTTTGTTTAAAACTTTCTATAATCTCTATGATATCTGGGTGAATGCGCATCGTATGCTTCGCATCAATAATTAGGCGATGATTGTCCGGAACCTCATCCAAACTTTTTAAAATACTTGCCTTGTTTAAAAAGCTCACTACTTCGGCAAATCGAATCCTAATAACCCGCTCTTCAATATTCTCATCAACCTGAAAATAATGCCCTGTCCTGTAGTTATTAAATAAAATATGAACGAAAGCTACCATGAGTCCCAGTCCAATTCCCATCAATAAATCGGTAAAGACAATTCCAAGAATAGTGACCATGTAAGGAATGAATTCTGCTCGACCCGCTTTATACATCCCTTTGTATATAGAAATAGAACTAAGCTTATAACCCACAACCAATAAAATAGCCGCCAAACTGGCTATAGGTATTAAATTCAGTAAACCAGGAAAAAAGAGCACACAAAGTAAAATAAAAACACCATGCAAGAAAGCAGAAACCCACGTGCGGCCGCCTGATTGAATATTTGCCGAACTTCGCACAATAACCTGGGTGATCGGGAGGCCCCCCAGAAATCCTGAGACAATATTTCCTATCCCTTGCGCCATTAATTCTCTGTTTGCCGGCGTTACCCGCTTATATGGATCTAACTTATCTGTAGCTTCCAAACAAAGTAAGGTTTCCAAACTTGCTACCACAGCAATAGTAAGACCCAGCATATATACTTCAGGACGATTTAGCTGACCAAAATCTGGCCTAGTGAATTGTCCAAAAAAATCAGTCAAAGAATCCGCAATTGGAATCCGTACCAATTGATCATTCACTAAAGTAAATTCAGTAGAATCTTTAAATAGTATATTCAATCCAATACCTACGGCCACTACAATCAAGGGACCCTGTATCAACTGAGAAAATTTATATCTCTTTAGGAAAGGTTGCTCCCAAATAATCAGGATAATCAGGGAAATTACTGAAATCAATAGTGGGCCAAAACTTATAAGATCAAACATGCGACCAAGCTCAGAAAATGTGTTATACCCATCTCTTTGAAAAAATTCAAAATCACCTTCCGGATCACTGCTGTAACCAAAGGCATGTGGTATTTGTTTAAGAATGATCACTACACCAATCCCTGAAAGCATACCCTTAATCACCGATGAAGGAAAATAATGTCCAATCACACCTGCCTTCAATACACCTAAAAGGACTTGAACGACGCCCGCAAACATGACAGCTACAAGCAAGGCCTCAAAAGAGCCTAACGCGTCAATACTGGAAAGAACAATTACGGCAAGTCCTGCAGCTGGCCCACTTACCCCAAGGGCCGAACCGCTGATCAAGGTGACGATTATCCCACCAACCATACCAGCAATAATGCCCGCAAAAAGGGGTGCTCCCGAAGCTAATGCAATACCCAGACAAAGTGGTATTGCGACTAACGTGACCACGATACTAGCCGGAAAATCAAATTTTATGTTTTCAGAGAAACGCTGTTTAAAATGTTTATTCATATTATTTTTAATGGAAATTAATTAGTTGATAAAAAAACTTTGCGTACTCAGTTGAGCACTTCATTGGTCAAAATATAGCAGAAGGAAGATGTCTAAAGCAAAACGTCTTAGACCTGGTGTCTTTGTTTGGGTGGGGGTGTCAAAATATTGACAAAAGGATGCTGATAAAATCTATTGCAGCCGTCAGTTAGCTTTTGATTTCGATGCACCGCCAATAAACTATAGGAATAGTTCAAGTTATTTTGATGAATTGCGCCATCGTTATCTTCCTCAGATTCTTCAAAACCAATATCTGACTGTTCAACTCCCCCTACAATAATCAAATCATCTTTAGGAATTAATTCACCTGTAACGAACGTAATGGCCAAGAATATATAAAGAACTTTGGCTAAAGTCAGCGTTTTTGTGGCTACTCCATATATGTGAATATTTACTACATTCATCACGTCAGGCCTACGGATTTAAAAACCATTTCCTTATAAAATTCATTAATAGCATCTTCTCCATTCACTTCATCCGTCAATCGGGGTAAATGGGCAGCAAAATAACGCTGATGATGGGCGCCTTCTATCAACGTTGAAATAAGCATATGAGGATACTTATAGGTAGGGTTGATTTCAAGAATGAGATTACTTATGCGATTTACCAATTTTTTATACGCAACGAAAACACCTTCCTTATTGAATTGATCAACGTCCTTTGTCATATAGGCCTTATTGGATTCGGCGATAACAATTCGATTTAATTTGCACTCGTTGATATGCTCAAAACTACCATCAACTTCAATGTTTTCTGTAAGGATTTTAATACCTCTTTGCAAACGTTCTTTGGGCGACGGTATATTGGCAAGTCCAAAAACAATTCTATATTCCATCCAACACCAATACCAAGAGGTGAGATAAAGCAAGAGCTTATGCTTCGTTTCAAAATATCTATAAATTGAGGCCTCAGTTGATTGAATTGCGAGTCCCAATTTACGGAAAGTAAAGGCCTCAAATCCCATTTCATCCATCATATCTATACTACCTTCCAGAATTTTTCTGCCTAGCAAGCTAGTTTCAGGATTCTTCAAATAAATACGATCGTTTACCTGAATAGTGAAAGATGGTAGTAAATTATGCATTTAGTTATCAATACTTACAAAAGTAATAGTATTACTATTATAAAAAAACAAAATTATATTAATTTTTGAACTCATTCCTTTTTTTCCTATTTTGTCTACGCGTACTGTCCTGGTTTGGCCACTTTTTGATCGCATTGTATACCTTAACCTATCATTTTTGATTAGTGTCTATCCTCGATAACTCGTTAAATCTACCCTGCGGTCGAATTCTACGAAATAGAATTTGTAAAGCCGCAATGACCGAGCGCCTATCCGGTGCCCACAATTTTGTCAACGATCAACATATTCAATTGTACCGAACTTGGGCCAAAAGTGGGGTGGGCCTTTTATTATCAGGCAATGTACAAGTAGACCGACGCTATCTAGAATCGGTTGGGAACATTGCCATTGAAAAGGGGACCTATTTCGAACAACTTCCAAAACTCAAACAATGGGCAGAGACCGCCAAAATGAACAACGTAGATTTCTGGATGCAGATCAGTCATGCGGGTCGACAAACCCCAGCACATATCGCTAAAGAATCTTTAGGACCTTCCAATATTCAATTAAAAATACCTGGTCTTCGCTATAGCCGACCCAAATCCATGTCGGAAGCCGATATCACAGATGTCATCGATCGATTCGTATTTGTTGCTTCGGTCGCTAAAGAAGCCGGATTCACAGGGATTCAAATTCATGCGGCCCATGGGTATTTATTGTCCGAATTTTTATCGCCCGACATTAACATCCGAAAAGATAAATGGGGTGGATCGATTGAAAATCGCGCCCGTTTACTACTTGAAATTGTCCGAAACTGTCGTAGCACACTAGGAAGTGAATTTCCCATTTCAGTAAAATTAAATTCAGCAGATTTTCAAAAGGGAGGCTTTTCGGTAGAGGATGCAATTCAAGTGGCACACCTACTGAGCAACGCAGGCATCGACTTGCTTGAAATTTCAGGAGGGACCTATGAACAACCTCGATTGCTGGGATTAGATGAGGTAGGGATTCATCCCAAAAGGATTGAAAAGCGACGTGAAAGCACTCTTGCTCGAGAGGCGTTTTTTTTGGACTACGCAGAGGCAATAAGCAAAGTGATCGAAATACCATTAATGGTTACCGGCGGATTCAGAAGTTTAACCGGCATGGAAAATGCTATTTTTCAAAATGCATGCCAGATGATCGGTATTGCCCGCCCGCTTTGTGTTAATCCATGGGCCTACCAAGAATTGAGAGCAGGCAAAACGAATCAAATGATGAGTCCTGAAAAAACCTTATCTATTGGTCCCGGATGGCTGTCCATCAGAAGTCCATTTCGACTGGTACAAGCATTCAATGCATTGAGTACGCAAGCTTGGTTTTATAGGCAAATCCAGAGAATGAGTCAAAACCTGATGCCAAATGTCAATATTCATCCTTTTAAGGCTTATTGGCTCGACCAAAAAAAAGAAAAAAAAGCACTCAAAGCTTTTAAAAAAACTTGGAATTAATATTTTTAATATTCCTGGAATTCTCACTTATATGACCTGTTTAAAAATAGAGAAATATTCATTCAATTTATTTTCAGGAGCACTCCTTTTGTTGTTTTTGACTCAATGCCACTCCTATCAAGAACATTCAAAATCAACGGCTGAAATTTTAGGGAATCCAGCATATGGTGCCATTTCATACGGCGGTTATCGACACAACACTCGGGCCATTCCACCTTCCATCGAAGAAATAAAAGAGGACATGAAGATACTGGCAGCCATGAAAATCAAATTGATCAGAACATACAATACCCAGCTATTTGGAGAAACCATCAATATATTAGAAGGAATAAAGTCTCTCAAGAAAGAAGATCCCAATTTTGAAATGTATGTGATGCTTGG
>TARA_B110000503_G_scaffold140165_1_pt1 | contig 11762 bp, 10 predicted proteins | sample TARA_B110000503 | Tara Oceans TARA_B110000503 (sample SAMEA4397472) | marine metagenome | biome: Polar Biome; feature: [SRF] surface water layer (ENVO:00010504); material: water (ENVO:00002006), including particulate matter (ENVO:01000060) such as... | depth 5 m
GGCACCGCCCTGCGGGTCGCCAACGGCCCGTCTAAACATTACCTCAGACCACCCCAGCCCCATTTAGGAGTGGCGTCTTCATATATGCGTAGAGCGCGCATTCAAGATTCTTTGGAGGTTGGCGTGAACCACCAATAAACTCGCTCGTAGAGACGCTAATTCAGCGGGCGATAAACCCTCCACGGCGTTGTCATTGAGGGCCTCGGCCAGCGGCTCCAGCTTGCTACGTAGGGCTCGTCCGCTTTCGGTGAGGTAAACAACTTGTCTGGGCTTTCCTGGAACAATTGGCTTGAGCGCTACCAAGCCTGTGTCAACCATGCGCTTGATCACAGAGTTCGTAGTCGGCCCGCTCAGGCCGACGCGTTGGCTCAACTCTCGCTGCGATAACCCCTCTTCTTGCCAGAGTTCTCGCAAATAAAACCAAAAGCCGTAATTGACCCCGTGTGCCACCAAACCCAACTCTAGTGAGACCTGGAAGTCCCGCATCACGCGTCTCACGATATGCGCTAGGCGCTCTTCCTGTAATGACGCGTTGCTGATGTCGCGGCGAGCGGCCACGGCCTTCGAAGGCCGTGCTTCTAAAGCAGAGCGGTGTTTAAGAACCGTTTTTGAACCGCACATTACATTACTCTCTCAGACAAACTTAGCGCTTAAGCGTTTTCTAATTTGTCACACGGGCAGAAGACCAACGTCTGCGCCACATGACTTTAATGTTGCCTACGCCAACACCACCTGAACTCTTCATCTCATCACATTTTTTCGCAATGACTCTAATGATCCGCGAGCACATTTACGTGCCAGAGTTCACGCCAGTCAGCCTCTTTGGGCACCACCCCCTGAAAAGAGGCAATCGCCGTTTGTAGTATCGCCGGGTCTGAACCAATAGCGGGACCACCCGCAGCAACTGTCTTGGCAGCCTCGACCATAACGCGACGAAATTCGACAATCGCAAGATCTGAGGCCCCCAATATGTCGTCGGTTCGGTTCACAATCGCTCCCATCGACACCCACATGGAAATGTCTTGGTTGGGAATGCCCGCAATGCCTGTGAAGTTCCCTGCCTTCATTTTTTCGCGGTCTTGACGGAACCGGTTGTCAAACGTTCCAACGGTGGCCCACGTAATGGGGTCCACGTCCTTGCCTGGTAACGCGTGGTTGAACGCGCGCCAAGCGTTGGTATCAGGCGTCTTTTCGGGATCACCCCAAGCAATAAAGTAGAAGTTAGAGTTTTCATTGTCGGCAGGGACGATGACGGATGCCACGTTGTAAGAGGTGTTGGGTGGAATCAACGCGGTATATGGGGCGATGTACTGCGTGACACGCACGTAGTTGTCTGTCGCGGCGTTCTTAACCGGCCGTCGAATCGCTGCGTACTGAAAACCATAGTCGGTTTTGGCGCTCTGCATACGCGGCGACTTGTCCGTAGAAGGGCGATACCACGCCTTATCATCGGCCGCAGCACTATCCACTTTGGCTGGCACCATGTCTGATGAGTGCAACGAGGACGAGTGCGCCGAATCAATTTGCCCCTCCACAATTTGCGCCCAATTGCACGGGATACGGATTTTCAGGATGGACACCCGCAAATCTTCGTGGGGGGCAAACGCGGGACGACGGAACTCAGGGGCCTCTCCTGCGCCGAGCCAAGCCCACAAGAAACCACCGCACTCCACCGTCTCATAGGCCTTCTGCTTGACTTTGGTACACAAGCCGCTCTCTGGCGGCTCAGAAGACATGGCAATGGTGTTTCCGTTCACATCGAACTTCCAACCGTGGTACAGGCAGCGCAGACCCGAGTCTTCATTACGCCCCATCACCAGAGACGCGCGGCGATGCGGACACAACTCGTCTAACAACCCCACCCTGCCGCCGGTGTCACGAAACGCGACCAGTCGAACACCCAGGGCTTCCACCAAAACAGGGGTCCCGTCTGGTTCAGTCACTTCATCCAATAAGCAAATGGGGGTCCAATGCTGACGCATGAGGGCACCCATCGCTGTGCCTGGAACGACGTGGGTCAACAGTTCGTTTTCTTGAGGGGTCAACATGATGGGCTCTCCGATTCAATTTTGCAGCCTGGACTCTACACGCGGGGACACGCTGCACGGCCACACGTTTTTTGTCCAAAGGGTTATTTTAGTCATAAAATTAGATTGCGAATTTTGTTTTGCTAAACTAGCCCTAAAGGCACATAAACTTTATGTTTTGCGCCTTGATCTCTTACCAAAATAAATATAGCCCCGCACTGAACCACCTATGAAACTTCGCGTCGTTGCCCGCCAAGCGCTCACTCCGGAAATCGAAGAATTTATACTGGCTGACCCTGCTGGCAATGCCTTGCCCGCAGCCGACGCTGGAGCCCACATCACTATTGAGACGCCAGCGGGCGCTATGCGCCGATATTCTCTGGTACACCCAGGCGCCCAACTCAGCACCTATACACTTGCCATTAAGCGTGAGCCTCAGTCGCGTGGCGGTTCGACTTCCATGCACGACAGCGCCCTAGTGGGAGCGGACTTGCAAGTGCAGGCCCCCAGCAGCGACTTCGTATTGGGAGCAAAACACGGTGCGTTGTTGATTGCAGGTGGTATCGGCGTGACCCCTATCTACGCGATGGCGCAAAGCTTGGTGCAACAAGGCCGCGCGGTGCGTGTCGTGTACTGCGCACGCGAAGAGAGCATGGCCGCTTATGCAGAGGCCCTACGGGAACTGTGCGGTAACCAGCTCACATTGCACCTCGACCACGGGGATGCTGACCAAGCCTTTGACTTTTGGGACTTGCTAATGGAGCCTACTGCCGAACACATCTATTGCTGCGGTCCAGCGCCTTTGATGGAAGAAGTCAAAGGCGTGACTGGACATTGGCCTGAAGGCCGCGTGCACTTCGAGGAGTTCAAACCAGTAGAGGTTGTGCGACCCGACGACCATGCATTCCACATTGAGTTAAAACGCTCGAACCAAACCATCACGGTTCCATCTGACAAAACCATATTGGAAGCTCTTCGCGATCATGGTGTGCGGGTGGTGAGCTCTTGCGAGAGTGGCACGTGCGGCACCTGCAAGTGTGCGTATAGCAGTGGCGAAGTTGATCACCGCGATCTAGTTTTGATGGCGGATGAAAAAGCAAGCCACATGATGCCTTGTGTCTCTAGGGCAAAAGGTGAACGCCTTGTCCTCGACATCTAAGCCTATCGGACTTGGCGTGATTGGCTTGGGCCGAGCTTTTTGCTTGACTGCGCCAGCGCTTCACGCCCATGCAGGGATACGCGTGGTGGCCGCGGCCGAGCCTCATGCAGCGCACAGAGGGGCGTTTTCTGAAACATTTCAGGCGCCGGCTTATACCGACATCAGCGCATTGCTAGCCGACCCCAAAGTGGAGGCGGTGTACGTCTCGACACCACACGGCTTGCACAAAGAACATGCCTTGGCGGCCATTGCAGCCGGCAAGCACGTCTTGGTAGAGAAACCAATCACCGTAGCGCTGGAAGATGCCACCGCCTTGATTGATGCAGCCGACGCCGCAGGCGTACAACTGGTGGTCGGTCCCAGTCATAGCTTTGATGGCCCAGTAGCTTTAGCCTGTGCCTTGATCGAAGCCCAAGTTATTGGCCGAGTGCGTATGATCCATGCCCTTTACGCTACGGACTTTCTGTATCGCCCGCGCACAGCGGCGGAGCTAGATACTGATCAAGGCGGTGGCGTGGTGTTCAGTCAAGCCGTGCACCAGATTGATCTGGTGCGCCGCTTGGCCTCCTCCAGCGCAACCCAAGTCACTGCGCGCACGGGCGGCGCCTGGGACCCCACGCGTCCAACAGAAGGCGCCTACAGCATGTTGGTGGATTTCACCAGTGGTGCGTTTGCCAGCTTGACCTACTCCGGATACGCGCATTTTGATGGCGACCGCTTGATGGACAACATCTCTGAGCTGGGCACGCTCAAAGACGGACAGCATAAAGATGCCCGAGGCGGTCTGCGCGCCGTCAACGATGAGTTGGCTCATAAGACATCGCGTGGGTTTACCTCGCTGGCTGCCTGTCCCCAAGCGCAAACCCACGAACACTTCGGCCAAGTGATGGTGTTTGGCGAGAACGGCGATTTGCGCTTGAGCCCCCATGGGGTTGAAATCAATCAAAGCGAAGCGCGTCGATTTCAAGCTGCACCATTCCGAACAACGCGAGCCGAGGTCTTCGACACTTTCTATAACGCCATTCGCCACGGCGAAAGGGCCTTACAGGACGGACGCTGGGGGCGCGCCTCTTTGGAAATTTGTCATGCATTGCGGGTTAGTGCCCACCAAGGGACGACCATTTCGCTTCAACACCAAACGAACTAAACCATGAATAAACTTCAACTCTCCATAGCCATGGGTGATTACGACCGTACACGCCCGATCCACGACGGTCGCGTGCAAATCGACGGCGTACAGCCCATCACTTTTTTGCAATCGCCTGAAGAGATGTTTTTCAATGCGTTCCGCCACGAAACCTGCGATGTGTCTGAGCTGTCACTAAGTTCTTACTGCGTTTCACTAACTCGTGACAACCCGCCCTACATCGGCATTCCTGTTTTTCTGAGCCGCGCTTTTAGACATTCATCGGTTTACGTGCGCGCAGATCGTGGCATCAACGGCCCTCAAGATCTGATTGGCCGCCGCATTGGCATAGCCGAATACCAATTGACCGCTAACGTCTGGGTGCGCTCCATTTTGTCTGATGCCGGCGTGCAACCCCACCAAATCCAGTGGATTCGCGGTGGAATGGACAAGCCTGGTCGTCCTGAAAAAATAAAATTAACCTTGCCAGAAAACGTCCAAATTGAGAACGCCCCTGAGGGCGCAACGCTCAACCAAATGCTGGCGGACGGAGAGATCGATGGGTTTATTGGCCCGCGCTGGCCGCGCTGTTACCACGAGGGTCACCCCCAAGTACGACGTCTGTGGCAAGACGGTTTCGCAGCCGCCCGCCAATGGCATGCCGAGACAGATATGTTTCCCATCATGCATGTATTAGGGGTGCGACGACGCTTGGCGGAGCAACATCCATGGTTGCCGGGCGCGTTACTCAAGGCCTTCACTCAGGCCAAAAACATGGCCCAAGAGGCCTTGGCCGACACGTCAGCCACCAAGGTTTCCATGCCATTCGTAGAAGATGTATTAGCCTTGACGAAAGACATGTCTAAAGACCTGTGGTCATACGGCGTGACGCCCAACGTCAAGACGCTGGCATACTTCCTTAAGAATCACCAAGCGCAAGGCTTGAGCCCGCGCTTGCTCGATGTGCAGGAGTTGTTTCACCCCGCCACGAACGAGAGTTATTCGCTTTGATGCGTGCTCTCGGTCATACCCGAGCTCATGGCTTGGGCATACGAGGCAACAATCCGAACGTCTATCACCACGCTGGCGCCTTCCTTTACCGAGAAAATGCCTCGTGAAATAGCGGCCACAAGGTCTTGCGAGCGCGTGATGGGCCCGAAACTCGTTAGGCCTTGGGCTTCAGCTAACTGCGCAAAGTTAATATCTGGATCGGTCATGGCCTGCCCAATGGCCTTGTTTGCTACTGGGCGACCCCGTTGTACAGCCACTTTTTCTTGATGTACTTCGTCGTTGAAATACGAACGGTTATTACAAACAATCAACAACATGGGAATGCGATAGTGCGCGGCCGTCCACAACGCCGAAATTCCCATCATGGTGTCACCATCACCCAGGATGGCTACGGGCAGGCGACCGCGATCGCGCAAAGCGAGGGCAGCACCCACCAACATGCCTGGCCCTGAACCAATGCCCGCGCCGCCGTCATAGCCCAAATAGTCTAAGGGGTGGGTGAAATGCCAATGCGAGGCGTCCCAGCCCAAAGGTAAGCGGACAAGGGTCACGCGCTCAGCCCCCAGGCCCTGGTGCAAACCCGCAGCCAGCTGAGACATATCGATCGTGTGCTGCGCTGGGTTTAAACCCACGCTGCTGAATGACGTCCGTCCGCTGGGTAGCGTGGGCATGGGCAAACCCACGCGCTGTGCCAAAGCGCGTAAACACGCGTCTGGCGTACTGGCAATGTGTAAATCAGCAAACAAGGGCTGGCCTTGGTCGTAGCTCCAACCATTCTTGAGTTGGTGATCCATAGTCACATTCACCACCTTGGCCATGGTGTTCAGCCTGCTCACACTCGCCCCTGCGTCCACCCAGTCCAAACAGACGATCAAATCTGCTTGGCGCACAGCCTCCTCTTGAGGCGTTGACAAAAAGAAACTGGCGGGTCCGACATGCAAGCTGTGCTTGGTGGGAAATGTCGACCCTGTCTTAATATCCGTGAGGACTTGCGCTTGCCAGTGCTCAGCAACAGCCACGCGAGCCTGCCAATCAGCTTCATCATGCGACACGCGACCCAGCAACACCACAGGACGCTGAGCGTTATCCAATAACGACGCCAATGTTTGCAAGTCTTGGTCGTTGGGCACGGGCACCGCGGGGGTAGCGTAACGCGAAACCTCAGGTAGTGCGGGCGCCTCCTTTAGCGATTGCTCTTGCACACGCACATCCAAACAAACATACGTTGGCCCTTGCGGTGTAGTCTCACAAATCAGTTTACCCTCCAACAGCGCGGCTATCGACGCCTCTAGACTGGCGGGTTGGTCATCCCATTTGACGTAGGGCCTAACCATTGCGGCCTGATCTTTGGCGGTGTGCAATGAGTCTATCCAAGGGCGGCGCAATGCCGCATCGACCGGTCCAGTTGCGCCCACAATCAACATAGGCACCCTGTCACACCACGCGTTATAAATGGCCATGGCTGCATGCATCAAGCCTACGTTGGCATGCAACACGACCGCCATGGGCTTGCGCGTAACTTTGGCCCAGCCATGAGCGATGGCGACGGCATGCTCTTCGTGCAAGCACAGCAACATTTGCGGGCTCTGGTTGTGCAAGTGGTTGACCAAGCTATCGTGCAAGCCTCGAAAGCTAGAGCCAGGATTGAGCGCCACATATTGAACGTCTAGCGCTCTTAGCATGTCGGCAATCACATCACTGCCCCAAAGCCCGCGGTGATCGTCATGCAAAGGCACTTCGGAGGCGATGCGGGTGCTCATCTGGGCACTCACGGCGCAATGCCGTCTTTGGAGGCCTTGCGCACCAGCAGCAAAACAGCTAAACACACGACCATGCCCAACAGAGCCATGGGCTTGGTCGGTGATAGCGCCGCGACCGCACTTACCAAAATCAATACGCGGGTGGGCCACAACAAACCAGGCGCACCTGGAGATTTCGGCCACTCAAGAACTACCGCCATCCCCAGCACGGCAATCACGCCCCCCGCACAGGCCATGGCAATAGACAAGGCATCGCCCTGACCCAAAATCGCGGGGTTCCACAAGAAGGCAAACGGAATAACGAAGCCCACGGCAGCCAAGCGCATGGCATCCAAAGCGATGGCAATAGGGTCCTCTTCAGCGATGGCAGCGGCTGCCAAAGCGGCCACCGCCACAGGAGGTGTCAGTGCGGACAGAATCGCAAAATAAATCAAAAACATATGACCTTCCAACAAAGGAAAGCCGACCTTGGCTAACGCGGGACCCACCAAAACCGCCGCCAAAATATAAGCAGAGGGCGTTGGCATACCCAACCCCAAAATAATGGTGACCAAGGCAGCGATGACCAAGGTGAACGCATCAATACCTGACGCCACCGTCAGAATTAACCCCGCGGCCTTCATGCCCAAGCCTGTCATAGTAATGCCACCGATAACCAAGCCTGCAGCGGCACAAGCACCTGCAACAGGCAGCACGCGAGTGGTGGTCTCCGCCAAGCCTTCCACAATATCCCATAGGGACATGCGTGTGCGCTTGGTTAAGGCGGTACCTATAATCACAGCCAAAGTGCCCACGCCCGCGGTGTAAGTTGGTGAGTAACCAGCCAACAAAATGGTAATGATGGCCACAATCGGCACCAAGTATGGCCAGCCTTGCTTGATGGTCTCGGCTAAAGCGGGCACGGTCTCTTCATAAGGTCTCAGATTAAAGCGCACCGAACGCAAGTGCACTTGCATAAACACACCGAAGTAGTAGAGCAAGGCAGGAATAATGGCTGCCAACACGATATCGCGATAAGGCGTTTCGGTGTATTCGGCCATGATGAATGCCGCCGAACCCATGATGGGCGGCATAGCGCTACCGCCAGTCGACGCAGCCACCTCAACAGCGCCAGCGAACCGTCGCCGATAGCCCAGCTTGAGCATGATGGGAATGGTGATGGACCCCGTGGCCACCACATCCGAAGTGGGACTGCCGGACATGGTGCCGTATAGACCTGAGGAGATAATTGCCACTTTCGCGGGACCACCCGCTGTTTTACCCGTCAGGGCTGCCGCCAAATTAAAGAAGAAGTCGCCTCCCCCCGCTTTGGCCAGTAACGTGCCAAACAGCACAAACAAAAACACATAACTGGCAACCACCTCGATCGGCACGCCAAACAAGCCGTCCATGGTGAACACCAACACATCCAGCACATAGCTGTATGACGATACGCCATGGCCGAAAGGCGGTGGCAATAGATAACCGAAAAGGTTGTAGAGCAAAAAACCAGCCACCACAGCCGTGAGACCCAAACCAGTGGTCCGTCGCGTGGCCTCCAAGGTCAAAGCCAGCAAGGCGGAGCCAAAGAAAAACTGCGCATCACTGAATGGATGCAGCAAAGATATCCGGTCCTGGATTTCCTGCGCGTGAATAAAAAAATACACGCCTGAGACGAAGCTCAAAGTGGACATCAACCAGTCGACAAGCAATGGTTTGTCACCGGACGTTGGCGTGGGCCCTATGCCCAAAAACATCAAGGTGTAAGAAGCTGACACAAACAGTATCCCCTGAACCAGAGGGTCTGATATCACAAACAAATTGATGTAAATCACCCAGCAGGCAAATGCTGCACAACACAAGGTGAATAAGGTTTTCGGTCGGCCGTCAAAGTGGCGACGGCGACCTGTCGTAAGTAAGGAGTGTGACACTTGAGCGCTTGAGAATGGTTCAAACAATCAGACCTGCAAGTTCACGCAGGAGCTTGCAGGTCTGTTGGTAACGGTTGGTCAGGCTTTAGAGCAACCCAGCTTCCTTGTAGGCTTTGGCTGCACCTGGGTGGAAGGGGAGCACTTTCTGGCTAGTCATCAACTTGGTGTTCAAAGCCTTCATGGCACCGTGCACATTACGCACCTCGTCGACGTGGCTGGCCAAAGATTTGGCCAGGTTGTAGGCTGCTGACTCGGACAACTGGTCATGAGTAACCAGCATCGCTCCCAAAGCAATTGAGTTCACGTCATTGGGCACTTTGGAGTAGCTGCCCCCTGGAATGGTGAATGGCGAGGTACCAAAGGCCTTGTTCGTGGCCTCAATCACACGCTGGGGGATCTTCAACAAAATAACATCGTTCTCTTTGTCTATGGCTCGGAAGGAGCTGTGCTTAACAAAGATGCCGTTGGTCGCCAACTGAATGCGGTTGTCTTTCATCAAGCCCGTTTGTTCTTTCGCCCCTGCACGCACGAAACTGCCGCCATTCGACTTGAGCGTATCTTCGGTCAAGCCAGCCTCTTTCAACATGAACACAGCAACGTTGCTGGTGATGTTGCCAGAGCGGTTGATACCAATGGTGATGTCCGCTTTGGACTTCGCAATATCATCTAGACTCTCGATTTTGTACTTCTCGGCCACGTCTTTCTTCAAGAAGAAGTGCATGGGGGCCCAGTTGTACATGTAGCCAATCGCCTGCATGTTCTTCACTGGTGCTTTGAAGGGGGCGGCACCGTTTAGCGCGAGTTGCACCTCTGCGTCATGGACCAACCCTAGGTCGGTACGCTTGCCACCCAATAGCGCGATGTTGGCAAACCCACCACCAGTGGCTTGATACGTCACCACCGAATCGGGGTCGGTGGCTTTCGCTGCGCGATCAATACCCGCCCCGAGCAAAGACCATAAACCGCCCGGGTTTCCACCCGATAACGTAAGGTTCAACGGCTCTGCTTGAGCCAAACCGCCGACCAAGCCAGCGGAGAGTGCCAAGGCTGCTGCAATTGCTTTCATTTCTTGTCTCCCATTTTATAAAATTAGCAATCTAATTATTGCGAATTTAGTGTAACAGTTTTCTTTTCGGTGTATGCCAAAAGCTCATCTAGACACTCTTCGCGGCCCAAGCCTGATTGCTTCACGCCGCCAAAGGGCGCACCCAGATAGTGGTCGCTGGCATCATTCACCCACAAGTAACCGGCCTCAATTTGATCCGTCAAACGCAGAGCCGCATCCAAGCTTCGGGTCCATATAGAGGCCGTTAAGCCAACATCTAAGCCATTAACCAACGACAGCATTTGCTCCTCTGTCGTCCAAGAGAGAACCGACAACACGGGGCCAAATACTTCTTCCATCGCAATTTCCGACGTCGCAGTCAAATTGGTGACCAAGGTTGGACGCACATAAAACCCTTTTCCATTTGGGGCTTTTACATCTCGTCGCGTGGGGATGTGCGCGCCACCTTTCTCAGCCCTGCTGATGAAGCCCAACACTTTTTCATATTGACCACGACTAGACAAACACCCCATTTGCGTGTCCTCGCGCAATGGGTCACCCAACTCGATGGCGTCAAAGGCTGAACGCAACTTTTCCACCACCTCTGTGTAGAGACTCTCATGCACCAACACACGACTCGTGGAGCCACACGATTGCCCTGCCGTCCAGCCAAAATTCATTCCTTTGACCGCACCAGCGACCGCGGCATCTACGTCCGCATCAGGACAAATCACCAACGCGTTTTTGCCCCCTAACTCCAATTGCACTTGTTTGATGCTGTCGCTAGCCCCCTTCATCACGGCTTTGCCCGTGCCGACGCTGCCGATCAACCCCACTGCGGCAATCCCGGGATGCTGACAGATCGCCTCACCCAAAGAGGCGCCACCTGTGAGCACAGAAATGATGCCCGGCGGGAAAAGGTCTGCACACAACTGGGCCACACGCAAAGCCGCCAGCGGCGTTTCCTCTGAGGGCTTGATAATCACCGCATTGCCTGCCGCCAACGGCGCGGCAAACTTGATGCATACAAACAGGAGCGGGTGGTTGAACGCCACCAAACGTGCCACCACGCCTACAGGCTCGCGCACAACGTAAGTCAAGCGACCATCCTTTTGCGGGATGGTCTCGCCTTTCGCCTCTGTCGCGATGCCTGCGAAATAGTCCACTAATGCGGCGGCTAAATTGGCATCGAATCGCATGCCCACCAAAGGGTTGCCCGTATCGTTGGCGTCAATGAAGGCCAACTCCTCGGCATGCTCGCGCACGCGCACCGCCATTTTTCGTAGTGCATCAGCGCGCGCACCAGGGCCCGCTTTGAACCATCCGCGTTGCGCCGCCTTTGCCGCAGACACTGCGTCATCAAGGTCTTGTAAGCTGGCGTCATGCACCGTGGCTAACCGCTCACCCGTTGAGGGCGACATGATGTCGCGTGCCAGGCCACCGCCTTGACGTCCTTGGCCGCCTACGCATTGATCCGTGAAAAACTGAGGAATGGTCATGGGTGGCCTTTCTGAGGTAAGAACCCATAGCCATGGCACCACGGGCTCGTCATGTTGAATGAGGGCATCATTGCAACACAAAAATGCCCTCAGGCGTGAACATACGGACTATGGTCATGGGCGCAAGTCCGCATCCTCGACCAGCCACTTGGGCCGTGCGACTAGCCCAAGTACGTGAGCGTGAAAGGCCTAACCCTCGATCAAAAACGCAAACCCGTCAAACCC
>TARA_B110000503_G_scaffold9467_2_pt1 | contig 11761 bp, 4 predicted proteins | sample TARA_B110000503 | Tara Oceans TARA_B110000503 (sample SAMEA4397472) | marine metagenome | biome: Polar Biome; feature: [SRF] surface water layer (ENVO:00010504); material: water (ENVO:00002006), including particulate matter (ENVO:01000060) such as... | depth 5 m
CACCGATGATCAGTTGTTATACATACTAGCCGTTGCTGAAGAACCTGCAAGAACATATGATTTTAATGAAGTTTGGATGAGCCAAATAGAAAATTGGTCACCATATACGTCAGCTGTCCGTGAAAAAATAAACTTTGTAAGTTACAATCCAGGTTTCGATGATACATATATTATTAACGGATTAGTAGACTTACATAAATTAAATCACGTGACATTTTCATATGATTTAACTAATATGCCGGGAATAGTTTCACAAAACTGGAAGGTGACAAATAATACGTTAAATATCGATGATATATATTATAGTAATCAAGTATTAACTCATCTGTTTAAAGACAAAGGATATTACACAGTAGAGTTAGAAATACGAGATTCAAACGGAAATAAGAATACAATAACAAAAAACATATTAAACATTATTTAAAATGGCAAGTATCACAACACTTTTAGGAACGGACAGCTTAGCATCATCAAGAATAGTCTTAAACGACAATTTTGCATCTATCAACGATGACTTAATTGAAGTTAGAGATTTATTAGATGTTAGCTCGCAGACATTAACCTTAACAGGGGATGTTAATGCAAAACAATTAAACTTAAAAAATGGAGGAGCTAACTTATTTATAGTTAACACTTCAGATATTACTGCATCTTTACCATTTACGATGGAAGATTCTTTAATATTAGGAGCAGGTTTAGAAAAATCAGTAGCAGCAGTAGCAGCAATGCCTACAGCAAATGCATACGCTAAATCAACATACGTATTAGATGCTTCTGTTTTAACAGGAACTAACGTAGTAGCTGATGGAAATGCAGGACAAGAAGTAACATTCATCGCAAGTGCGGGAGTTATTACAATTGACCCTACTAATATTGCAGGAGCAACTGCAGTATCTATTACTATGAACGGAACATTAACTCTTAGATTTTACAACGGACTTTGGTACATCATTTCGTACTTTAACTCTACAGTAACAGTCTAAAAAAATATTTAACAAATAAATGGCTACACCATTAATTAGAATTCCACAGGAACAAGGGGGGACGATGTATGCATTTTCTAGCGCAGCTAGAGATCTTACACGTGCTTATTATAATCCGGATGTTGTATTTGAGTATTCAAAATTCGCTCTATTAGATATACCAGTGGTTGCAGAACCTACAGCTGGAAGTACAAACAACTACATTCAATTTAGTAATTTATATGAAGGTGGACCAGTTGCTGGAGGCGGTGTTGCTCCAAATTACGATGATACTAACCCGGACGATAATGCCAATCGTCACTTTGCACAGACTTTTCAAAATTACGCTCTAAATTTAGAGAACTTTATATTATCAGATGATGACTTTGATGATTCTTTATATGGATCAGACTCTGAAAAAATCTTTTTTAAATGGTTAAACCATATCGGCGCATTTAGAACAAAACCAGCTACTTCACAAGAAGTTGTTGACGGAATCTCAGCTGTTGTTGAGGAAGATGATTCAGTCCAAACAGGTTCTGAATATAGTAAAGTAGTAAAATACTTAGGAAATGTTGACGTGTCAAACGATAAAAACTACGCTGGAGATACATACAATGAAGTGTTTGTGAATGTACCTTCTTACGTAGGTTATACACCAACTGTATTATTTAAATCTTCGGATTACAATACGACAGATACATTATATCAGCCAACCTCAGAAATTAACGGTAGAGCTGGACAAACACACCCAGATGCTAATATTGATTTAGAATCATTAGCGGATAATAATGACGGTACTATTAATATAGATCCTAACAATACATATAATTATGGAATTGATTGGGAAGAATCACACTATACTAAAATAGCATCAGATAAGAAATTAAATAATTTATTAGATTATTCAAAAAGAGGTGGAGATTTTAGATTTAATGCAATAGCAGTTTACTATGATGTATATTCTAAGTCAAATCCATTTAATAGATCAACGAATTTATATGGTGTAATACTTTTAGATAATTGGAAATATGATCCTGCAAATACTGGATGGTATATGCCAGAATTATCTAAGTACAAGCCTAACGAAGTTACTGGATTAAATGGTAACGCATTCGCTTTAAAATTAAATGTTAAATTTAATTCATCACTTGATAACGTTGGAATTGAAAAGAACATCAATGATTACTCTACGTTCTCGATGGATATATTCTTTGATTCGACATCAGCATTAGAAAATGCTGCTAAAGTATTAGCAGATGCGACGCATAGTAATAATAAATTAAATACAAGATTAGACGATTTAGAAAGTTTATTTTTAACTTCAGTAAATACTGATAATTTAGCTACTAAGGTAGCTGCTTTAGAAACTTCTCTTGAAGATGCTGCTTTAAATTATAAAAATTCAGGATCAGTTTTAGATATGATATCTTCAACTAATAAGAGATTAAATCAAATAATCAATGGGGAAATACCGACCGAAGTTCAATATAACACTGATGTTATTGGAGCTGGTCAAGGAATTTCTGTTGATAAGTCAAATAAGAGCAAAATCAAATTACATAATTCAAATTATGGTTATGTATTAAATGATGTTCATGAATATGATTATACTTCAAATACAGTACTAGATAAAATAGATTCTTCAAATCAATTAAATCCTGCTGAGTTCACATCACGTGGTATTTGGACAAGAATTAAAGGATATGAAAATCTAGTAAGGGTTTATTTAGAACAAAATACGTTCTCTAGTAATTTGAATATATACTTAGACGATAGTGGTACATCATTCAAGTTGGGTCAAACCGTTAAACTTGTTTTTAGAACTACTATCTCAAATTTAGATAACAAAGCTATTAACATATATACAGATAAAAAGAATGGATGGATTCTTAAAGGAACGATTAGTACAACCGATCTATTAAGTAAAAAACCATACGTTGAATTAATTTGTGTAGACGAAATAAACAAGACATTCGAACTTGACATTATAAGATAATATGAGTGCTAAAAATTCAATATCCCAATTACTCGAACAGTTTCTAGAATTAAACACTAATTCATTAGAAATTTTCAACCGTATCAATGAAGCAATTTCAACTGATAAAAAGACGGTGACTATCGATCTATACGATCCAACTAATGATGGCGTAAAATCGGTACAGATTCCTGCGTTCGGTTATTTAAAAAGAGAGATTGAAAGATTAGATACTAATTTATCATCTATATCTGATGTTGAAAATAACGGATCAACTGTTAGATTAAAAGACGGTACTTATAGAAAATTATTTACATCAAAACTTAAAGGACCTTCTAAATCAATTACATCTTTAGCAGCTCCTACTGAATTCAATACAAAGTTAAATGAATTCTTTGAGGATTTCTTAAATCCTTTATTAACTATCAAATTAGATGTTAGTGGACAAATCCCAGTAGAAACTGAAAGAGTTTATATTGAAAGATATATCTTTGATTCACAAGATCCTGTTTCAACTGATCAATTTGATGAAGTATATAAAGGTTCTAATGAATTAACTAAGGAAGGTTTAGAATCTGATATTGCAGAGAATGGTTTAAAATATCATTTAGATGCTGAGGTAATTGAAATGCCAATAAGAACTATACAATATAGCGGTAAGTTCGATGTTACTAAAATAACTAATGAGCAGAGATCGCAGGTTGTTGATGGTGTCACTCAAACAAAAACTATTAAATTATTCACTCTTGATAAATTAAGCTACTCAGATGCTTCTAAATCACTTAAAGAAACTGAAGTACTTAAAGTTAGCGATTCATTAATTGTAAACTCTGGCGAATATAGAACAAGATACATTATTAAATCAATTGATAATTCAACATCACAAGTTGAACTAGAATTAATTGAAGGATATGAAGCTATTAAAATTGGCTCACAAGCATTAACAGTATATAGAGATATTGATACGGATTTAGATGTTGAGATAAACGTTGGATTTGATGAAAGACAAGTAATCTTCATTAAACCAGTTGATCCAATCTCTAATATAACAGCAGATGATTATTCACCTGGTATTGCATTCTATTCAAATGAATTAAAAATAGACGGAGTTGAAGGAAAAAAGCAAACTCTTTCTGAATATTATAAAACTGAAGTTTCTGATTTTGGTCAATTTATCAAAGCACTAAGCGTTGATTATATTCCACCATCAAGTGTTGGTATTATGCCAATAGCCCCTATCTTAGATCCAGCTGATTTAAAGGTAGTTCAGATTAATAAACACTTAACAGACAATACAACTACTAAAAAGATTAAACAATTAAAATCTGATAAATTAGCGTCTGAGCAAAGTTTAAAGAATTTAGATGAAGCAATCAAACAGAAAAAGACTTTATTAAATACTAAGAAGTTTAATTCTAAAGTAGAAAGAGACAACCAAAGAAATGAATATTCAGCATTAGTAAACGACAGAGAGTCGGAAGCTAAATTATATGCTTCTATTGTTTCTGAAATAAAGGCTGCTGCAGAATCTTCTGATTTAGCCGCAGTAACTCCTAAGTTTAGAGTGAGAGGTTTTTACCCAATCCCTGAACCTAGAAAAATCGGTGATGAAATTTCACAAGAAGTTGTTCAATTTAAAATTAGATACAGATATGTTTCAACTAGTGGAAAGACTAGTCAAGTAGATCAAATGTCATTTAAAGATACAACTAATAATTCTAGTAAAACTGCTGCATTTTCAAATTGGGTAGAAGTAAATGGACCTGTTAGAAAAAGAGAAAAGCAAACAGCTACTAGTAAATATGCATGGATTACGGAAAGTGAAGAAGATGCTCAAGCAGTAAACTTCAATTCATTAGATCTTCCAATAAGCTCAGGAGAAATCATTGAGATTATGGTTAAGTCTATTTCTGAAGCAGGATATCCTGCAAATCCATTAACAAGTGACTGGTCTTCTATCGTAAAGGTAGAATTCCCGGAAGGAGAACTTTCAACAGATTCTTTATCAGGTTTAGTTAACTCAAACGAATTAGATGCTTTAAAAGTATCTATTAACTCTGATCTAGAAACGGCCGGAGTATTTCAACATATCGAAGATTCTTTTTTAGTAAATGATCAATATTACGTACACAACGCAAATAAAGTTGCATCTGGATTTTTAACTCAGGAGCAATCACCTATATCTGTTTATGATAAGTTATTGGAATTAACGAACGAGATTGAAAGATTAAGAGCTCAAATAGACGGAACAATCGGAGAATTATTAGTACAAATAATCGATGAAGAAGGAAATGTAACCCCTGTAACTAATAATCAAACGATAAAGTTATTCGCAGGGTATTATGTTAATGAATTACCGGAAACTAATTATAAAGGACATATAGTAACTAAGAACTTTAAAATAAATCTATCAAACTCTAAGGCAAGTGAATTAGAATTAATAGCTAGAATTATTGGAGATACTGAATTACCAGCTTATAGTTCATCTACATCTCAAGTGTTTGGTTTAAAATCAGGTACAATTGATCCACTATATTCTAATAATGATTATTATACAAATGAGGCTAAATACGATTTAGTTCCAGTTGTTTATCAAAATTTAGAAAGTGACAACTTATTAAAAGACTATCTACATAACAGTCCTGATCAATCTTCACAATTGAGAGGTCAGTTTGCGTATTCAAGATTTAAAAATATAGCAAATGATAAAGGATTATACATATCTGAAGTTGATGGAAATGCGCCAACACCTAACGGTGATATTGATCAAGCAGATCAATCGGGATATGATAGATATGAGTATGGTATATCAGATGCGTATGGGATAACGGGAGTTACTGAAACAGCGGACGGTTCTAAAAACTTCAGTGCTGCAACGTTCAGTGCTAGAGAACCTGAAGATATGGCAACTGATTTTATATGGAATGGTGGAAGATATAATCTTGATCCAGTCTTTAACGAGTCCGGCTTAATTGGTACAGATACTATAGGTACTAGCTTATATGATAATTCAATACTAATACACGGAGATCACCCTCTAGCAGTTGGTGGATCGAGTGCTCTAGAAATACAAGCAAATGGTTTAGTTGGACTACCAAAAACAACACCATTAAGAGCTACTGATTTATTCGGAAAGCAACAAACCCCCTTTAAAATATTACAATCTGTAAATGATACAGGTACATTTGGGGTTAGAAAGTCTCTTAGAAATTCATTTGATCCAAACGATAAATACCTATTAGGTGGACATTCATGTGGATCATTCTTATTTCTATCACCGTTAGACTCTGAGTCTTTAATCGTAGATGCTAAAAACAAGAGAGGTAAAAAATCGATTCCTGGTAATAGTGCCAAATCTATTACATTAGATTTAGTATTTCAATATAGAATGACAGATTATTATGGAGTAACAAGTGATACTGGTATTGATAATAGTACAGGTAGAATTGGTGGAGTACTTGGTAACATATTTAGTAACTTAACATATTCTAAGAAAATCGGTGTAGATATTTTAGATTCTAATAATCAAGATTTTAAATTTGATATTGAAGTTTATGCTAAATACAGAACAACAGGTAAGAATATAAATTCTATCACAGCATCGATGCTTACAAATTATAATAATAGTGGTGGAAAAAGCTTAGGTAGCAATACGGATTATTTCGGTGGAGCTGGACTTGATTTTTCTCAACCAACTCTTATAAGTACGGAGTATTATTAATATAATATCACACCCTAACGGCCTCTAAATAATATAGATATATAATATAAATAAAAAGAGGTCCGATAGATGGCAATAAACTATAACATTGAAAACGATAATTTAGAGAAGAAGTCCTTCGCTTTATTAAGAACCAATCCTAAATTGAGTAGCAATATCAAATTGATAGTTAACTCAATAGGTGACATGTTTCTAGGAGCGTTTAAGGCAAATAAGTCTTTATCTAAAGTAGAATATCAAAAATTCGAAATTAACGAGGATGGATCCTATTCAAATGACGTATCACGTTTTTTTAAGGGAGTTCCTGTTAATGAAAGATTTCAAATACTTAAAAAGCATTCAGATCTTACTACATATTCTGATTATGCTTTTCAATATGAGCAACAATACAATTCAGGGGCAAGCTTTAATTCAACAAAACTTTATGATGAACAATATAAAGTGTTCGCACCTATATGGATAGATAGACAGATACCTAAGAAATTTGTAGTATATAGGGTTCTTGATGTAGAATATAAAGAACAATATAGCGAAGATACTTTAGGTCAAAACTCTAGAATTTTAGAGCTATTAAAAAATGCAACAATAATTAAAACATTTGATCTTACTAAAGAATCAAAATTAGGTAAATACCTACATAATCATGCATATGATAAGGGAGTTCCTAAATCTTGTATTAATTTTAACTTCGGTGGAGAAGGAGCAACGGAATTTAAAGGTATTGATACAACAAACGGTGGATTTGCTAATAAGAAAGAATTTTTAGCAGAAAGCTATCTTAGAAAAGATAATCCTGAAATATATGCAAATGAACTATTAAGTAGTGGATTTGAAAGACATGGTCTAATATCCGCTAATTTAATCAACATGGAATTTATGTTTGATGATGCAACTGCAGCTAATTATGAAATATACAGATATTTCGGATTATATGTTGATGATATTGAGGAAGGATCGTTCAATGTAGATACAATATCTAGATCAGGTATTATAAGTATTAAACCAGATACAACGACTGTAAACTATGATTTATCAAATACAGCATTAGATGCTGAAGATATGTTACCTAGTTCTAGCGACTTAGAGCTTCCAATGCTATCATATGTTAAATTAGGTGAAAACGAATATACTAATATAATAAATGACAGGTCATTTGGAGATTTAAAATTACCAGTATCTGTGAATGGTAATAGAATAACGCCGGACGAGTTTATAATAATTCCTAATAAATTACCAATATCGCAAATAAATGCATCCAATAAGGGTTTTATAAAGTTTGAAATAACCGAAATACCTAACTTAAATGATAGGTTTTATATTGGAGATAAAACAGAAATTGAAATAGCAGGAAATAGCTTATTTGATTTTATATGTATTGCGGATCCTACCATATCACAAGGTACCTTTAGTGGTAATAAATTCTCAACACAGGGTGGTTTAAACCAAACTGCAATAGCGATTAGTAAATTAATTACAAAAATAACAACGTATATATGTACCGTTGATGGTGCTAGTATAATTATTGAAGATTATGCAGCCGGTGATAATAGAAAAAGAATGTCGTTTGGTGTATTAAAACTAAATTTGACTAATTTTATTAAAGTAATCACAGGTTCATCTAATTCAATTGGTCTTACTGATCCTCAATTTAATGATTGGAATTTATATACAGCGGACGGAGGTTCTAAAGTAGGTGCATCGTTTTTAGTTAAATCTTCCGATTTAGCAAATGTATCTATCGGACAATACATTAAAGAAAAGAATTTAAATAAGTTTAATAAAATAACTAATATAGTTAAAGATCATAAGGATCAATTGTCATATAGAATAATATTACAAAAAGCATTTAAAACACCGAATGATAATATAGTACAGTTATATGAAAAGTTCAGACCAAGTTTTGGTAAGTTTAGTGCATATGATATAAAAGATTTTGATTTTGATTTCTATAGTACTTCAAATTCTGACATAGGTGAATTACAGATTGAGTTAGAAACTGAAACCGAATATAATACAAATTTTGATAGACTAATACCTGTTTTAAAAGCAGAGGATATTGACACTGATAATAATCAAGATCAAATATATTCTGAGTATGATAGATTATCTGAAAACGCTTTACAAGATACTGCTCTTAAAAGTAGGATGGTTCCATCTATTATGAAGTTCTCATTAAAAAATGGAACAAACGCTAGAAATTTACCATATGTTTTAAATGTTAACGAATCTTTCGGTGCTGATAACTTATCACCTAATATTGTTTCAGATGCTGGTAGGAATAGTGATAATCTAAATATGGAACATTTCCATTTTAATAAAGTAACTGATTATATATATGAGCATCCATATTCAGAGAGTCTTAAATCGTATACTGATTTTAATAGTTCAAGTGGAATATCAATAGATGCTCTTAAATCTACTAAAGTTGATTATTTTAAAATTCATTTTAAGTGGAGTGGTTTATTTAAACCAACTAATGGTGTATTTGGATGGGTTGAAGATGAGGCAAGGAATTTATTTACTAAATTTGAAAATGCTATTGGAAACTTAAATGCAAGCACAGTGTTTAGAGGTCTTAGATATGTGTATAAAAAGAGAAAAGAGGATGTTAAATCTAATCCTACCGAATTTATATCAGGTACTGAGGTCAATGATTATAAATTTGGAGTAATATTAAATTATAAGAATGATCAATCAAAGAATAGTGTAGGGTATACTGTAATAAAAAATGATGTATTTAAGTTTATATGTGTTGTTTTAGATTTAAATGTTGTTAGTAATGATATTATAACTTTATCTAGATCGATAACGTATACAGCAAAGGATATAAAACTCAATGATGAAATAGTTGATTCTGTAATACCTTTTAAAATAGATCTATCTGATGAAAGAACAGATTGGGATATTAGTGAACCTTCAGTATATGCAGTTGTTGCAGAAGGAAATGTAGGATCATTTCTATCAAGCGTAACACCTATCGGGGATGGTAGTTATTCGTGGGTTTATTTTACAATAGGGACAGGTACTTATGGTTTTAAAGTAATTAGAGTCGCTAGTAATAATGAAGTCATTGTATTAGGAAGACCTGAAGCATTCGACCCATCAAGTGGACCTACTACTGGGGTTAAACTAGATGATAGTGTAATTAACGGTATTCCTTTAGATCAAGAATTCAAATATTGGAGAACTGGTGATAGTGGATGGAAGAATCTATTTGAAGAAATAGTATCTTATAAATTTGCTTCTAGATTCAATAAATTTGGAAAAATAGATTATATAACAATAAATGAAACAGGAGAATCGTTAAACGATTTCGTACTTCAAATTGAAGATGGGGTAGATTTTGTAAAACCCTCAGTATTAACAACATCAGCTAATAGTGATAAGCCAAAAGCATATCAGATAGTATCTGGTGAAATTGGTAAGGTAATTAACACGCGGAAAGATGGTGGGTATTATACATTATTAAGAAGATTCAATGGGGACTATAATCCTATTTTTAAAGATTGCGTTAGTTTTACTGATGTGTATAATGATCAAGGTATATTTATTCCTGAGATTGGGAAATCATCTTCTCCAGAATTTCTGAACACGTATTATTACGGAATAGGATCAGGGACAGGTGCAGGATATGCAACAAGTTATATGGATGTTAGGAAATATTTAATATATTCTAAATTTAAAAATACTGGAATAGCATTTGGATCATTTAAGAATACTAATGATAAATATGGATTTATAGAAAACATGTATTATCATAAGGTTAATGATGAAAATTCTAAAAACCTATTAAAACTTTCTGAAACATCAGATAAACTACCACTATATCCATTAATTGGCGAAATAGCAATTGATAGAACTGATTTTAATGTATTCAAATCTAAATATACTAAAGATTATTACATTAAATCAATACAGGGTGGTAGGTTCGAAAGAACATATGGAACGTTAAATCCAATTGAAGCTAAATCATTTATGGTTTCAACAATAATGAAAGTTAAAGATGTTTATGATTTAACCAGCTTTACTTCTACTATTGAATCTGGAATAGATTCTTTAGATTCTATTAGATTTAATAAATTAAATAAGTCAGCAATACATTGGTTAGAAAATGATTCTGAAATTATAGCAGACTTTTATTTACCAAAATCAATATACAATGAATTATTAGAAGATGGAATACTAAATAGTTTTAGTAAGTACGTTGAAGCTGATAAATCATACGGTGACAAATCATCAGTTAAAGACGATTTAGAAATATATGTATATGAGAATATTGTTAATAGATTTATAATTGATAATATTGAAGTTTACGGAATTCAAGGAAAAAACTTAGAAACAGGATTTGTATCTGTTAATTCTCCAGAAGAAATAACAACTGGTGGATATACAGCACAAACAAATTTCGACATACAAGGTTATCAGAATGATGGTCTTAGTTTTAGACTAATATATAATAAAAAACCAGGCTATAAATATAATTTAAAGCTGCATATCAAAATACAAGCATAAATTAATGTTAAATATTAAAGAGATATTCAAAAGTGATCTAGATCCAAACAGCCCTAATTGGTGGGCTAAGGCTAAGGTAGATAAGATTAATTTTAACTTTAATCAATTAGAGAAAGGTGGATCATACGGGCCAACAGGTACACAAGGACCTGATGGACTAACCGGTATTATTGGAATGCAAGGAATAATAGGTACTAAAGGAGATCAAGGACTTCAGGGAACTGAAGGTCTTAGTGGTAAGTTCACATGGAATATAAATAGATCAAACACAAATGATACAATATTTCCAAACTATCAAGGTGGTATAGAATACTCACCAATTGCTATAGTAACAGGAGCACCTACAGGATCTGGTATAATAGGAGATGATGAATATAATACTGCTCTTCAATCTGACGTAACTCCAGGTCTTTTCTTAGGAACTCCTCAAAAAAATAACTTAGCACTTGCTAATAATTCATGTAGGGCATCGTGGGGAACAAAGGAAGGTTCTATACTAGATGTTGATCTTAATATTGGAAAACTAGAAAACACACTCCCAGAATGGATATTAGAAATTAACGAACCCGTTATTAGTGGTAGTAGGAG